>Ga0163154_10001052_pt1 | contig 43000 bp, 39 predicted proteins | sample OliLakLV19MP9P1_FD_148649 | JGI IMG/M metagenome (GOLD analysis project Ga0163154, IMG submission 148649) | Freshwater microbial mat bacterial communities from Lake Vanda, McMurdo Dry Valleys, Antarctica - Oligotrophic Lake LV.19.MP9.P1 | ecosystem: Environmental > Aquatic > Freshwater > Lake >... | reverse complement strand
GCGCTCATTGAGGAGGGCGGCACGGACCTTGCGCTCACGGCAGCTATTGAATCACGGCCGCCGCATTCCACGCAGCTTCGACCAATGCGCGATTCGCCTCGAGCCGCACCCGGGCAGCTGCGACGGCTTCCTCGGCTCGGAACGCAGCGAGCCGTGTCATTACCGCTTGGTTGGTGGGTTCGCCGAGGTTGTTGCAGACGCGCTCGTGGGTGAGCGCTGACTTCAGCGCCGCCCAGTCAAGCTCAGTGCGATTCGACACGAGGAACTCGAGCGGCAAGCGCTTGTAGCGGCGATTCGACTCCACCTGTCGCAGGATCTCCACAACACCCGCTAGCTGGCCTTGGGTGGCCGTAGTGAAGACGTCGTTGATCAGGCTCTCGACCGCGGCCTCTGCCGTCGCGGCGGTCGCCCGCGCAGCCGTGAGCTCCTGTAGCCGCTCATGGGCTCCGCCCCGCACCGCTTCTTCGAGCGCCGCAACTGCCGCGCGTGCCTGGGCGAGCGCCTCGCTCGCTGGGGCGAGCCGGTTCTGGGTGACCACACCACTCTCTTTGGCGAGGAGTACCAGCTGTGTCGCTTGCGGTGCCGTGATCCCCGCAACGGCAAGCTCGGGCGCCGCGAGGCCCGCGCGCGCAAGCGCCCCGCGCAACACGAGATGCGGTTCTGAGGGTGGCACCGTTGGCCCTGCGCCGCTCGGTCTTGTCGAAGGCGCGGAGATCGCGGAGTAGCCGAACGGGATGGCGGCGACGACGAGCGTGAGCGCCACGAGGGATTTCACTTGGAAGAGCATGACCCTGGACCTCGCAAGCATGTGCGTGAGGCGTGAAGCCTGATCCGCAGAGGTGCGGAACGACCTCAAGCGTAGCGAGTAGCGCCGTTCCCGCGGTAGGTTTCGCGTAGATCGCGAATGCGGCGCCAGCGGCCGCAAGACCCGAAAAGATCGAACGATGGTCAAGCGTCGCCGACGCCACCGCTTACATACGTTCGAGAGAGAGTCTCTCTGGATGGACTGTTCGAATAGTCCAAGCGGTACGGGCACACTTGTGACAACGAATGCGCAAACGCAAAACAGAGTGCACCGGCGCACCTAAGTCGTTGCAGCGCAACGGACTCCTAGAGAATCGCATTCAATGCACGCGGATTCGCGGTGACTACGCACTTGTCGCCACATACCGCGTCCAGGAGACTCGGGCCTGCCCCGTTCGCCTGCGGCACGCGCAACCCGTGCGTGCCACGCGCCCACTCAGGAGGTCCTGCCGCCATGACACGCAAGCAGAAGCTCAGCATCTCATTGCCACTCATCGGTCTCCTCGCGTTCGCGATCGCGTTCTTGACGATGCGTTCGGGGCACTCTGCAGCGTCGGCGGCGCCAGTCGCGTCGATCGCGATCGTATCGGCTGCGGCGACAGAGGCAGCCCCTCTCGTGACCGTGCTGGCGCCCGCGTTGACCGCGGACCCAATCCTCGAGATCGACACCGCAACCCTCACCACTTACCTCGCGGGCACGACCGGCGGTCAGCTCATCAAGCCGGGCGTCGACTTCCGCGGTGTGGATCTTGATGGTCGCCTGCGCAAGGGGTCGAGCCTCGGGATGCACGTTGCGGGGAACCCCATCGGGCCGTTTGCGCCAGGGACACAGTCGGTCGGGGGAGTCACGCTCATGAATGGCGCGGTGACCCAAGAGGATGTCGACCTCGCCTTCCCGGCCGACGGGCCGCGCTGGGTGATCGGGCGCACCTACAACGCGCGCCAGGATGGCGGATCTACAGTCAGCAACGGGTTCCAGGGCAAGAACTGGTTCCAGACCGCGCAGCCGGAGATCCAGCTCGTGAGCAACCGGGTCTATCTCTTCTACGGCGCCGACCGGTTCATCGAATTCAAGCTCGTCACCGGGTCATCCACTACATATCGTGCGACGAACGGGGCGGCTGGGGCGATCGAGGTTGTGCCGCCTGATGCCGAAGCAGATTGGAGCGCCGAAACCTGGGTTTACACGGACCAGGCCGGTTGGGAGTGGACGTTCCTTGGCTTCGATGACGTCACGGGCACTGCCGCAGGACAGATCTGGAAAATCGAGGCCCCTTCCGGCGAAGTGGCGTATGTCGGTGATCCCGACCTCAACAACGATCCGGTCACTCTGGGCTACGTCGATGGCAAGATTGCACTGGCCTTTGACAGCGAGGACCGGCGTTACACATTCACCTACACGACGCTTGACAGCGTGGATCGTTTGACTGAAGTTGAGGTCGACACGAAGACCGGGCGGCACATGGGGGGGCAGTCCAGCGGGTGTAGAGACCATTGGTCGCGTCGAGTATTCCTACTACAGCACCGCGAGCTACGGTGATCCTGGGGACCTGAAGACTGTCAAGATCACCACGCGACTCAACGATGACGGGAATGAGCTCGTTCGCGAAAAGTTCTACCAGTACTGGGATGGCGCATTCGGAGGGGGTAGCCCGGGTCACGCCCATTCGCTCCGCCAGGTTCTCGACTTCGAGGGAGTGCGCCAGTATGACTGGGCCGACACGCTCTTTGATGGCGATCACATCGGAGTCGCGCCCGCGACTTTGGCGCCGTACGCGTCGGCGGCGTTCGAGTACGACAGCTCCAAGCGTTGTATCGAGCTCACCTCGGAGGGCGGGTGCGGCGGATGCGGAGGCGGCTCCGCGCACGGGACCGTCCTGTTCACCTACGAGGCCAACGGCAGCTTCTCGCCCATCTCGGGCTACGACACCGAGTGGGCACGACGTGCGCTGGCGCAGCGGGCCGACGGCAGCTTCGTGACCCAATACCTCGACGAGGTGGGGCAGCCGCTCAGCAACCTGATCACTAGCGCTACGCCCGCATCCGGCACGCCCTCGAAGTGGGTAACGGAGGTCCAGCGCAACGCGGACGGGGTAACCACATCCGTTGCGTCCCCTGCTGCAGTAACGGGGTACACCCACAGCACTGGCGCTGTGACTTCCTCCGATGCGGCAGGGCTCATCCGCTACTGGACTCTCGAGACCTCGGGCGCGACGAAGGGGTTTGCATTGAATCAGAAGTTCAACCGCGACTCGAACTCGTCGCGGTATCTCGAGTGGTCGCGCACGTTCGAGGTCGGCTCGCTTGTCGTGGGGAACACAACTGTCTACCGGCCGATCGTCGACGACGAGCGGCAATATCCGGTGGCGATCACCTCGGGAACATCCGGCTCGAACCTGATCGCGCGCGCGTACACCTGGCATTCGGGGACGCTGTCGCCGAAGGAGATCACGGTGACGTGGCCGACTGTGACGACGGCTAACAATGGATCGAACAGCGCGACGACCTCGCGCGCGTGGCTGGACGCAGTTGGTCGGACCGTATGGACACAAGCCGAAGACGGAGTCATCGACTACACGCGCTACAGCGGAGGTCTCGTCACGATGACGATTCGTGACGCGGACACGTCGCTGACGGGGAGTGGGCAGGTCTTCAACGGGCTCACCATGCCTGGATGGACTCTAGGCTCGGGCCCGTTCCACCGGAAGGATGAGATGGCCTATGACGATGGCTTCCAGCACACGGTGACGCTGGCCGACACGCGCAGAAGCGTGAGCTACCTGAGTGTGCTCGAAGACCGCCGGGCCATCTCCCTGACGTACAACGATCTTGTCAGCACGACGTTCCACGGGCCAGTGGAGTTCAGTGTCACGAACCACTCGCGGCGTACCGAGGCACAGGGGCGCGTGGCGCTCTCGGGTAACATCACCACGAGCGCCAAGTCGGCGCATATCGACGAGACCGAGTCGGATCCGCTGCTCGCCATCGACCTCGGCACCGTGTGCAGGTACGGGACGTCGTTGTACGACGAGACGGGCACCGAACTCGAGTTTTCGCGCACGTACTTTGACGTCCCGTCGTCGGGAGCCGGCACGAACGGGGCGCATTACGACGAGGACGAATACGCCTACGACTCGATGGGTCGACAGATCCGGCGCGAACTCCCGCATGCAGGTCTTGGCGCGGGGACGATCTACAGGACCGCATTCGATGTCCTCGGGCGTGTAAGCTCGCGCAGCATCGGCACGGACGACTCGGGCACGGGCTCCGACAACATGGTCGTGACCGAGCTCCTCGAGTACGACGGCATTGCCGATGACGGCAACAGCCTGCTGACGAAGCGCACTGAGCGGACGACGGCGACCTCGACCGAAGAGCGGGTCACAGACTACAGCTACGATCTGCGCGGCCAGTTGCTGCTCACGGATGCTCCTACGGCGCCGCATACACTCGTCGAGTACGACAACATGGGCCGCGAGACCGCGCGCGGCGATTTCTCGACGCTGCCGAGCGCGAGCGCCGACCCGACCTCGACGACCTCTGGACGATTGGCGCTGTCCACCACCGTCTACGATGAGCGCGGGCGCGTGTGCCAGAGCTACTTCAATAACATTGACCCAGGGGATGGCTCGGACGACGGCAGCTTGCGTACCGACTACTGGTACGACACGACGGGCCGCCAGATCATGGTCGAGGGCGAGAATCTCTCGAAGACCTTCTACGATCGACTTGGGCGCCAGACGCACTCATTCCTGCTTGCAAAGGAAGACGACACCAACAAGCGCACGTATGCCGGGGCGGACGACGTCGCAGCAGACATCGTGCTCGTCGAGCACCAAACGGTCTATGAGTCCACGGTCGACGACAACGTCGTGCTGAGCGCAACAATCGAGCGTTTCCACGACGACTACGGCGGCTCGGAGACGACCGGTGCCTTGGACACGAACGCCGACAGCGACCGGAAGGTCCAGACAACAGGTAACCTCGAGGGTCGCGTGCAGATCTCGGCCATGTGGTACGACTCACTCGATCGACTCGAGGATGTCGTCGAGTACGGCACGAACGGTGGCTCGACGTTCACAAGAACTTCTCTCGCGGTTCCGAGCCGTTCGGCCACGGCCCTACGGACGACCTACGACTACGATGACACGGGCGAGCAGTTCTCGATGGTCGATCCGAAGGGGGCGGAGACGCGCTACGGCTTCGATGAGGCGGGTCGCCAGACGTCGGTGACGCAGAACTACGAGGACGGCACGCCCGAGTCGCTCGAGCCCGACAAGGACCAGATCGTGCGGTACGGGTACGTGAACGGCCTCCGCACAACCTACACCGCGGACCTGCCGAGCTCGGACCAGGTCACAACCTACATCTACGGCACGAAGCGCAGCGGCTCGACCGTCGAGGACTCGCTGCTCGCGACATCGCACCTACTTTATCAGGTGCAGTATCCCGACTACAACAGCGGCGCGAGCCCCGTCGATCGGATGACTTACGCCTACAACGCTCAAGGCGAAGAGATCTTCCGGCAGGATCAGGATGGGACAGTTCTCGAGAAGACATTGGATCTCTCGGGAAGGCTCACCATCGACGTGGCGTCGAGACTTGGGACGAACATTGACGCCCTTGGCGTGGGAACCGACATCGATGGCGCAGTGCGACGGAAGGAGTTCGCCTATGATGGCCTCGGACGGATGACGACGGCTACCCAGTACAGCGCGACGACCTCGGGCACCCTGGTGGACCAGGTGGCGTACACCTACGGTGAGTGGGGCCGCATGACCGCATTCGCGCTCGATGTCGATTCGGCCGTCGTTGGAGGATCGGGCATCGCGCCGTACACGTGTTCGACGGACTACACGCGGTCATGGGCGGCCATCACACCAGCCAGCCGTAGCGGCAGCCGGCTCGTGGTCGCCGATTCGGTCACGCTCCCGGGCGGCGCGTTCTACTCCTTCGTTCAGGATTCGACTGGTTATCACGAGCAAGCCGGACGCACGAGCTCGGTCAAGGACGGAGTGCCAACGACCGTCGCGACGTTCCAGTTCGTCGGCGACCGGCGCGTGTCGAAGGTCGCGCTGGAAGTGCACGACTTCGTCATGGACTACGCCGATGGTGCTAGCGGTGGGTCGTACGCCGATTGGGATCGGTTCAACCGTGTGATCGAGGACGAGTGGCACAAGGACCTCGCGACCGATCGCAAGTTCCTCCATCGCAAGTACACCCTCGACGAGGGCGGATTCATCACCGAAGTCTACGATCCCATTGAGGTGGACACGTCGTCTGACCCGACGATGGATACGTTGTTGACTTTGGACGATTTGAACCGCTTGACGGGCCTCCAGCGAGGCGAGCTGAACCCGACGACGCACACGATTTCAGCTGAGTCAATGGAGTGGACACGGACGCTCGACGTCGTCGGCAACATGTCCAACTATCTGCTCGATTGGACGGGTGACGGGGATAGCCTCGATGCGGACGAGTACGACACCGATTTGACATTTAGTACCGCCAACGAAATTGCCACGGTCGACACCGTCGCGGCGACTTATTCGAAGTCCGGGATGCTGCTCAATGATCTCCGGCTTAAGTATAAGTATGACGCTTGGGGCCGGACCGTCAGAGTCATCAACGCGTCGAACGGCGCCACTCTCGCGAATTATCGGCGCAATGCGCTGGACCATTTGATTGGCGAGCAGCTCGATCGTCAACCGGATACCTACATCGATGGAAACGATTACTGGGAGTACTTCTTGATCCGGCCTTCGGACATGGGAATGCTCGCTAGTTTCCGTGGCTCGGATGTTGATCCCCTGGTGGAGCGTTTGTGGCTCGGCGACTTGGAATCAAGCGCAACGGGCAGCTTTAATGCTCCTGCCGTCCTCGAGTCCCGCGACGATAACTACGACGGCACGATTGATCGCGACACCGTTCTCTTTGTTGACCGCACGGGCTCTGTAATGGGTAACTACGGCGACGACGGGTCCGTTGGCAAGCAGCTCGAGCGAATCCATTACAACATGACAAGTCAGCCGTTCCTGATGCCGTGGGGAGACGTCGATGGCGATGGCGACTCAGATTCATCGGATGAGAGCTGGATCGGTACGCTCTGGTCTTTTGGCTGGTATGACGTTCGAGCAGACCTCGATCTGGACGGGGATGTCGACTCGACTGACTACGCTGCACACATCCAGGTTGGTGGGGGAGTTCGGGTATCGAATGATGTGAATCGCCTGAGCGCCCAAGCCTTGTACACGCAGTACGGCGTGGTCCAGGCGGTTACACGGAGTTTGCAGACCACTACCGGAGTTTGGACGACACGGGACCCACTAGAGTATATTGATAGCTCCTCGCTATACGTCTTCGCGAACAACAATAGTCTGGCCTATCATGACCGATCCGGCCTCTCCTCATTGAGCTCCACGAGTGGCACAGGGGGATGCGTCGCAAGTCTTCCGCATGAAGGGCCGGGCGGCACCACCTCGTACACGCCTGCCTCCGGGCCACATAGAGCTTTCATTGGCCCCCCATCACCCTCGCCATCTACCGGTAAGGACATCTACCTAGGTTGTACAATTAAATTCGTAGGCGCCTCGGCGATCACCGGTACAACTTCATGCGGAAGTGGTAGCTGTATGTGGGAGTTTGACCTATCGTGCCAGCCGCAGATTGTCAATGATGGGCCAAATAGTGACACGCGACCCTATAGGCAGATTCCCAAGGAGGACAAAGAGTACCAGGACTTCCATGGAAAGAACAACGAGGGTAAGTCCAACTGTTCGGTTGGTGTCAACGGTGGCCAATCTGGTGGCGGATACGCGATGAGCGGTGGTAATTTCAACGGCTGGAATCACTCGAGTTTTAAGGGCGCTCAAGGGGTAAGGGCGGTTAGTCTCTGCCCAGAAAGCGGCTCCAACTGCATGACACTCGAGTTTAGGATGATTACTACGGCAAGCACCGCCGAACTGAAGGCTTCAATCAGCTTTTGCTGTACATGTATGCAAACTCGAACTTCGCCGCCCATTATTGGAGGTGGCTCACATGGATGGTAGAGCGAACGCCAGGGGTAGTTTGGGTTGCTACAATAATCGACGCATTCGAACAATGATTGGCGTGGCTTTCGGTCGTTCTTCTGTCTTAGTCCCTCTCCTATATTGCCTGTACCTGGTTTCTTCAGCCCGAGCACCAACGGCTCAACAAGAGGTAGCGCGCGGAGGTGGGAGAGAAATCCAACTTGATCGCAAGTTGCAGCCCATCGTCGCCACATCACGAAGTATCTTCCGCGACGGGCGTGTAGTGCCCAATGCCGGCGCTTTTAGCCTAATCGATCTCGCCACTCTGGCTGAACTCGCGCTGGTGCGATTGCCATTTCCACTGATGTCAAAGGAGACCACATCCAGCCTCCGCAACTGGGCCTACCAAGGAACTAGTGCGAGCGACAGTCTAGGTATTCTTGCAGCGGTCTCCCCGGATGAAGGGCTATACTTTTTTCAAGTACCGGGTGGCCGCATAATTGCACAAGTGCCTGACGTCGATACCATCCTTGACCAATTAAAGCCGGAGCTTACCATGGAGGGGACGACAATGATGCTCCTCGCAAGGCGTGAGGGTGCGCTATTAATGATCAAGATTTCTGAGCCGATTGGCGAACCAATTCTGCACGAGATTGCGCCGAGTAATGCTGCCATCGTCGGAGCCGCATTCGTGGAGGCGGCAAGCACAGATGCCGCGCAGCGGCCCACGCATCGGGTGTCAGTAGTCGCAGCTGCGGAATGCGGTTCGAGCGATGTTGCCTCTCTGTTGCTCATTACGCTGAATAATGCGAAGAGTACGCTCGAAACATCCGTCGTGGAATTCAGTGGAGGCTTCGATTCCGTGGATGCGCTTGTAGTTGATCCGCATTTGCGGCTTCAGGGTCAAGCGCTGCGCCTTGAGGCAGTTGAGGGACCAAAGGCGGATTTATTCGTTGCACTTGGGCGTCCCGAATCAGATATGGGTAGAGGAACCGGCGCTATTTTACGTCTTAGATATGATGGAGGTGGTGCTCACGTCGTCATGCCAGGTATACCCCGTCAGTGCTGTGGCGGATCAGGCACAGTCGAGTTCGGGTCCTGTTCCTTCGGACAGTCTGTAGTCTTCGTGAATGACTGCGATGGCGATGGCATTAGGGACGTTGTGTTCAGTGCGCCTACAAATGCTTGGGGTGGCGAACTGTGTCTCTTGTCATCGGCCAGTGGGAGAGTCCTGTGGTTGTGGGCCGCGCGGTCCGATGTTGTCATGGGCTCGTCACTGTGCTGGAACGCAGACCGTGACATTCTTTTGGCAGCTGGATCGCTCCATCGGCGGCCCGAGGACCTAGACCTTGAGGGAAAGATCCAAGTATTCTCGGGTGCCGCTGGCGAGACTACTTTTACGGCTGCAAAAGAGCTGGCGATCAAGTCGTGCACGGTGCGTTAGGAGCGTAGCAGGCTCAGCGAGATGCCTTGGTCGTTACTTGCAACCTCGAGCTCGCCCTTGACCTCACGCCCACCCAGGTCGAGCGTCAACCCGTCCTGGCGCGCGAGTGCGCCGAGTAAGTCCCGCAACGGCACGCGCTCGGCCGACAGATAGACACGGACGTTCTCGTCCGAGGGTGCCGAGACGCCCTCCTGCAGCACCGCTGTTGGGCCGACGACGAGGGTCAAGCGCGCGACAAGCGTCGCCGACCGGATGGCGCTCATTGAGGAGGGCGGCACGGACCTTGCGCTCACGGCAGCTATTGAATCACAGCGGCCGCACCAATGCGCGATTCGCCTCGAACCGCACCCGTGCAGCTGCGATGGCCTCCTCGGCTCGGAACGCAGCGAGGCGTGTCATCACCGCCTGGTTGGTCGGTTCGCCGAGCTTGGTGCAGACGCGCTCGTGGGAGAGCGCTGACTTCAGCGCCGCCCAGTCAACCTCCGTGCGTTCCGATACGAGGAACTCGAGCGGCAGGCCCTTGTAGCGGCGGTTTGACTCCACCTGTCGAAGGATCTCCACAACACCCGCTAGCTGGCCCTGGGTGGCCGTAGTGAAGACGTCGTTGATCAGGCTCTCGACCGCGGCCTCTGCCGTCGCGGCCGTCGCCCGCGCAGCCGTGAGCTCCTGCAGCCGCTCATGGGCTCCGCCGCGTACCGCCTCTTCGAGCGCCGCAACCGCCGCGCGTGCCTGGGCGAGCGCCTCGCCCGCTGGGGCGAGCCGGTTCTGGGTGCCACAGCTCGGGGTAACAAGACCACTCGCGGCTCGGGCAAGCGAGGCCACCCTCGGTCCGCCCAAGCGAGACCACCCCCGGTTCGAGCAAGCGATACCACTCTTGGTCTCGCTCTGAGCCACAACGGTCTGGGCCGCGCCCCGCTGCTCGCGTCGAAGCGCTCGAGCTGAGACGTGAGCGGGATGAGCTGAGAGGCGGCACGATATTGAATGGCGTTTGCGTGACGTAGATCGAGGGACGTTCCGCAGAAGTGGCTTGCCCGTCACTGCGCAGCGGCTGCGCGCTGGCAACCCTTCGCGCCCTCGGCAGACCTCGGTCACTCGGGTTGCGGGGCGCTCCGCTCGCCGCTCCATTCCTCGCGTTTGGTGCCGTGAACGCCCCCGACCCGCCCGCGATTTCGCGGGCGGGCGGGTCGGGGGCGAAAACAAGGGGTTGGTGCGCGGCCGTAGTGGCAGCACGCGCCGTTTCCTTTCCCGCTCGGCTGTATAGGTTGGCGGGAAAGGAAACGCTACTCAGCGAGGCGTACCCCGTCGTCGCCGCGCGTGACGCGGCCTGCGACAACGAGGCGCCGTACAACCTCGACGAGGGTCTGCATGCGCATACGCGTGTGCCTGCGCAGCTCGGCAATCTTCATCGCGCGGCGTTCGGCGCGGAGCGCTGCGACGATCCGCTCCTCGGGGCTGCCGGCCTGCTCAGGAGGTGCGTCGCCGTCGATCAACTCCAACGCCAAGGCCTCCGAGCCGGCGCTCGACCTGAGTTCCAACTTGAGGTCCTCGATGGACGCCGCAGCGCGATGCTCGACCTGCATCGAGATTTCGTTCGAGCGTCGAGCCAGATACAGGTTCGAATCGCCCCATGCATGGAACTCCGATGAACCGCGCAGCGCCTGGCCCGCCCGTTGTCCGCCGCCCTTCCTCGCGTGGTGGACGACCGCCACAGCAACCCGATGCTCTCGATTGAGCTCGCGCAAGTAGGCCAGCAGCGGTGCCACCTCGCCCGATGCGTTCTCGTCGATGCGGTGCAGGCGCACGAACGGGTCGAGGATCAACAGGCGTGGCCGAACGGTCGCGACAGTGTTCCAGAGCAACTCGCGGTCGCTGACCTGATCCAGGCGCACGCTCGCTGCGACGATGACGTGAATCGCGAGTTCCTCGAGCCGAACGCCCCGCGCCGCCGCGATCCCCTCGAGGCGCGAGCGCACGACTCGAGTCGAGTCCTCGGCCGCGAACAGAAGCACGGGCCCCGCGCGCTCGACGCGAAAACGTCCGAGGCACGGGCGGCCCGAGGCGACGGCGACCGCGAGTTCCAGAGCCAGGAAGCTCTTGAAGCACTTGGGCTCGCCGCCCACTATTCCGACGGCGTCGTCGCCCCAGAGCTTGTCGACGAGCCACCGCTCGTCGGCGCACTCTGGCTCCAAAGCGTGCGCCAGACGAACCGGAAGGCACTTCATCGAGCACGCCTCCGTACGACATCCGCGTCGCGTTCCTTCGAGAGATTGGTGAAGTGCTCGAAGAAGAACCGCTCGTCGATGCGCGCGACGTCGCGTTCGACCGCCGCATCCAAGAGCTCGGCGCCCATGTTCATCATCGCGCGCAAGTTGCCGGTTGAGTGGCTCGCGAGCAGAGTCTTGACTTCATCGGCGAACAGCCGCGGCGCCCCGGCTTCGTCGAGCAGGTGTTCGAGCGCAGCTCGGAGCTCGTCCAGACTCTGCTGCAGGAGCGCGGCGCGGACGCGGATCCGCGAAGCGAGTGGGAGCAAGTCCGGCGTCGTCAGCCGCTCGAGGAGCCTCTGGTCGCCCGCGAAGAGAACGACAAGGAGGAGCTGCGAGTCCAGCATGTACGACGCGAGAAGGCGGATTTCAGCCAGCACGTCGACGCGAGCCTCCTGTGCCTCGTCGATGATGAGCAGCGGTCGCAGCTTCGTCGCTTCGCAGTGCTCGACCCACCGATCGCGCAGAGCCTTCGCGCCGCCCCAGCGATTGCTCGGGGAGAGCCGCATCCCGAACAGGTCACTGCGGGAGCTGAAGGGCGGTGGGAGCCTCGAGGTGTACCTCCGGCTCGAGCTCGCCAAACGACTCGCCACATGGGTGGGGAAGCGACACAGGGGACCGGTTTTCGTTGGTCGTGACGGCGAGACGCTGACCCCACGCCACGCTCAGCGGCGCTTCGAGGACTGGCTCGCCAAGGCCGGGATCCGCGGGCGCTACTCGCCGCACTCGCTTCGCCATACGTTCGCGCTCGGGCTCTACGAGCGCACCGGCGATGTCTTTGTCGTCCAGGCGGCGCTCGGGCACCGAGCCATTGCGTCGACGTTGGTCTACGCCAGGGCCTCGGCCGAGCGGGTGCGGGCGGCGGTGGTACGGTGACGCCGCGACGACGTTCGATTGGTACGAGGGTCGCTCAGACGGTACGAGCGCTTCGCCCAAGAGGACACGATGGTCATCAACAGCGAACGAGCGACCCACCAGGTCAAGCCGTAGGTATGCTGTGCCGCCTCTCACTGCGTCAGCGGGGCAGTCGTGTCAGCGCGACTGGCGCCCTGAATTCAGCTGCCGGCCTTTGCCCTACGATTCGCTCTGCGTAGCCAGGCCCAGCGGTCACCCAGATCGTAGACGTCGCTATATCGGCCGAATGGCAACTTGATCAGTAGGATCTTACCTGGGATGCTTGGGTCAGTCCGCGACTGGTACAATCGCCCATCAGTTGATCCGCCGAAGATCGGGACGCCATTGGCGTCTAAGGGAAGAGCCGTGAATTGGCCTTCCTCGAACATCTCGTTAAAGCTCTCCTTCTTCCGTGCCTCCCATTTCTCTTCCACCCAATCCAGCTCCTTCCGAAGCTCCTCAGCCGAGAGTCGCGCGTACTCAGTTTCGAACGAAGCCTCAGGGATCTCGTCACGATACGGCTCACCCAAATCCACCTGCGATTCGTCGCCCGGTTTGGCAGCCTCCAGTTGCACCTCAGACTCGGTGTCCTCCGAATCCTGATTCGACAACGATGCACGAGGATCCGGTCTATCGCGCTCTTCGTCGGGCGCCATCAGCAAGACTGCCGTGGTGTCGTCGTTGGAAACTACGGAGGGTGCCTCGACACTGCTCGATTCGCGCTCGGTCACGGAGCTGCGATTCAGAGCGAGCACGACCACGAATAGCGCCGCTGCCACGGCACACAACCCGAACTTCAACGCGCCAGTGCTATTACGTTCCATCTCGACGACTACTTATTGGGTAAGCCCACGGGGCTTTTCCATGAAGGATCGGCCCTGTAGGCGGAGTTTACACGTGATTAGCTTCAGTAGGATCTAGATCCACGGGTTGGTGGGCAAGCATGCCGAACAGAAGAGCTTGCCCGAGTTGGCCTGGGTGGTGACCTCGAACGGGCAGGCGATTTTGGGATCCAAGTCTGTGTTGCACAGCAATACGCCGTTCTCGGAAATAGACCCTCCTCCCGCGTCGCACTGAAAACTGCCGGTGACAGTCCACTCGCAGCCGGCGTTGCAGCTAGGGTCGTGATATACGGTCCCCATCATGCTGACAGTTGAACAAGTGAAGCAGTTGCCGTTGTAGACAACAGTGGACGTGCCCCAACACTTGTTGGCCCTTGGGGCCGCCACAGGCGACGCAGTCCCGCTTGGTGCAACACAAAAGGCGATCAACCCAGCACCGACGCCGACAGCAATGCGAATAGTATTCGCGTTCATCTTTTCCTTCTCCCTTCTATTGGAAGACATCCCGATAGGAGCGGGGCGTCGAAATGCGCGACAGGAGCATTGTCCCCGCTCCGTGCACGACTTGAATTGTTCCTAGGGCCACTGCATTGCTACCTTCGTACGCTCCTGTCTCTTGAGTTGATACTGTACCCAAGCTGGTTGCGAAGCCACCGCACCTCTCGTTGCAACAGTGCAATTTGCAGTGTCTCCTCGGGTGGAAGAACTGCTGACAGAAACGTCACGCCCTCTCCCTGGACGGTATGTGAGTGCACAAGCCAAGTACCGGTTACTGCAGGCCGCTCGGGTGGTTGCACGACTGCCCCAGGGGGGAAGTGCTGCCTCAGTCCTTGACCAGATGCAATGAGTCCCTCCAGGATCAGTTTCTTAACTTCCTCCGTTGAGGTGGACAGTTGCTCTAGCTGTACCTCCATCTGGTCCGCAGTGAAGCCCGAATACTGAGTGGCAAAGCCCGCATCGGTCTTGCCTACCGACGGAAATAAGTCGGCCCACCGATCGACAATCGGCTTGTTGGATTCCGAGGTTTCGGGAGTGAGCGACAAGGCAAGAGAAAAACATCCGATGCATAGCACGCCCCAAGACACCAGGGTGGTCGCCACCATGCCATTGCTTCTCCTTCCCCGACTTTTGGAGAACATGAAGACGCGTATTGCGGCCCGCCAGCGGTCCATCCCGCCTTGTTCAGCACCAGCTTGGACGCTGAACAAGGCAGAGAGGGTAGATACGTGAGGAGGGCAAGTAGGAGCAGGCATGGCGGGCAGTCGCGAGCGGGTTCGGGTCCTAGGCAGGTGTGCGACCTTACGCCTCGGGTGTGGTCAGCGCAAGCCACACTCTCCGCTTTCCAACGCTTGGGGGATAGGACCGCGAAGAAGGGTAATCTGGACCCCGAGATCCGTTGATGGCTGTGGGTGTGCCTCGTTTTGAGGCGAATGGCGGATCGTTCGGGTGGGACCTGCATCGATTGCCGGCCGAGCGAGTGCTTGCGCGGGCTCGGGACGGGTGGTGGCGGGGGACCCAGGCACCGCCGGACGGTATCAGGCGGCCCAGAATCCAACAACTCGAGCCCGCACCCCAGGGACTCTGGGGGCGGGCTCGGCTCGGAGGCGGTCGTGACCCGTCAGGCCGCCGAGGTGAAGGTGGCAGGTCCGAGGGCGTATGGCGCTGACGATGTCTTGCCTTGACTCCTGGGCCGTCCCGAGCGTTGCTGGGGGACCGTCGCTTCCTGCGACCCAACCCGAGATCCAAGCCATGTTCCTCCCCGCCGCCCACGCCCGCTTCCTCATCCAACTCCGCGCCGACGGCCGCTCGCCGCACACTGTGGCGCAGTACGAGCGGCACGTCGCGGGGTTCGCGGATTGGGAGAGCGCGCGCGGGCTGGTCGACGTCCGCGCCATCCAGCCCGAGCACGTCGCAGCGTACCTCGGCTCACCCGCCGCAACGCATCGCCAGGACGGCCGTCGTCGCAGCGCCGTGACCGTGAACGCGCTCCGCTCGTCGCTCCGCGGCTTCTTCGAGTTCCTGGAGCGGGCAGGCGTGATCGAGCGGAGTCCTGGCCGCGTGCTGCGGATGGCGCGGGCTGGGAAGGCTGCACCGAAGGGCATGCGCGGCGCCGAGGTTGCGAAGCTGATGGCCGTCATGGCCGCCGGGATCAGTGTCGCGGCTCGGCGCGACCACGCGCTCGTCGCGTTCCTGCTCGGCACGGGATCGCGGCTGTCGTCCGCACTCGCGCTTGACGCCGCCGACCTCGATGTCGAGCACGGCGTCGCGACGTTGCGCGAGCTGAAGGGCGGAGGGACGCTCGAGGTGTTCCTGCGGCCGGAGCTCGCTGCGCTGCTGGCGGCATGGGTGGGTCAGCGGCGACGGGGTCCGGTCTTCGTGGGACGTGACGGCGAGGCACTGACACCGCGTCACGCCCAGCGCCGCTTCGACGAGTGGCTCGCTCAGGCCGGGATCCGCGGGCGCTACTCGCCGCATAGCCTCCGGCACACGTTCGCGCTCGGAATTTACGAGCGGACCGGGGACGTGCTCGTGGTCCAGGCTGCACTGGGGCACCGCTCCATCGCGAGCACGCTCGTGTACGCCAGGGCCTCGGCGGAGCGTGTGCGGGCGGCTGTCGTCGGGTGAGAAGCGGGCGCGATTCGGAGCCAAGGTCCTGGCGGGGTTGAGGGCGTTCTGCGACGCTCGAACGGTTGCCCCTACGCACGACCTTCGACCCCTCGCCGCCAGTCATGGTTCAGCTACGCTCATCCGGGGCCCAACGAACATTCCACCTCTCCCTCGTCGCCTGCGCGTTGATGTCCGCCGCGCCGGCTCAGGGCTACTTGCAAGACCTCGGTGTCCTCCCTGGGGCGGCATCAAGCTACGCCAGCGCAGTCGACGCCAGCGGCGACGTCGTGGTAGGCAACTCGAGCGCGCGCGCCTTCCGCTGGACGCCCGCCGGCGGACTCGAGTCGCTTCTGCCGAGCGTCTCGTCCTCGTGGGCCCACGGCGTCAGCGCCGACGGCCACACCGTCGTCGGCACGTGGTACGTCGGCGGCGCCCGCGCGTTCCGCTGGACGGCGAACACAGGAGCGCAAGACCTCGGCCTCCTGCCCGGCTGGAGCCGCGCCGATGCGCTCGACGTGAGCGCGGACGGGAGCGTCGTGGTCGGACAACTCTCGAACATTGGCGGCCAGAGCATCGCCTTCCGCTGGACGGCCGCCATGGGCATGCAAGACCTCGGCACCCCGCCGGGCGGAGCCTCCTTCCTGGGCGCAGTCGCCGTGAGCGACGACGGATCGGTCGTTGTCGGGAACGCTTGGGTCCTCGGCCTGAAGAGCTTCGTCTGGACTGCCGCAACGGGCATGAGGCTGCTCGACACCTACCCCTCCAGCGGTTATGAGCCGTCTGTGGCGGACTTGAGCGGTGACGGGCGCGTGGCGGTCGGGCTCGCCTCACCGCTCTCCTACGCCCCAGACGTCGCAGTTCGATGGGACCTTGCGACTAACACGATGCAAATCTTGCCGCTGCCCGGCACGACGTGGAGCTACGCATACAAGACGAACAGGGATGGGTCCGTCGTGGTTGGCACCGGGATCGGCTTCCTCGGCTCGAGCTGGTCTCCCTTCCATCTATCCACGACCGGCGGGCTTACCGCCCTCGGCACGCTCGGCGGAGCGACCGCCGAAGCGCGTGGAGTTAATGCCGCCGGCAGCATAGTCGTCGGCTGGTCCTACACCACGGGTGGAGCGCAGCACGCCTTCCGCTTCGATTTCGACTCGCTCGGTAGCCCGTTCTGCGCGGCCGTGCCGAACAGCACTGGCGCGACCGGTCATATTGCCGCGACAGGCAGCCGCGTCGTCACGACGAACTTCTTCACGCTGTCCGCCGAGCGACTGCCTCTGAACGTAATCGGATTCTTCCTTACGTCGATGATGCCCGGCGACATTTTCCCCGTGGCGGGGAGCCAAGGGCGCCTGTGTCTCGCCGGCAACATCGGCCGCTGTGTGGGCCCCGGTCAGATCCAAAGCTCGGGCGCAACCGGGTCGTTCCAGTTGCGGATCGACCTCACCTGGATGCCGACATCCTCAGGGAGCGTGGCGGTCGGGGCCAGCGAGACGTGGAACTTCCAGGCGTGGCACCGCGATATGACAGCAGGTGCAGTAACGTCGAACTTCACGGACGCAGTCAGAGTCAACTTCGAGTGACTCCTTGGCTGCGTAGGTTTCGGCGCACCCTATAATCAGCGCATCGCGGGCACACCGCTCCAAGCAGCCCTTCCAAGTCCGCCCGCCTCCCGCACGGAGGACCGCACTTGGAACCCACGACCGCACCGGAGCCGAAGCTCCAGATCCTTCGCGTCCGCATCGACGCGCTGATCCCCGATCCGAGCAATGCCAGACTGCACGGGCCGCAGAATATGGACGCCATCACGGCGTCGCTGCGCCGCTTCGGCCAGGTCGAGCCGCTGCTGATCAACGCAGCGACGAAGCAGATCGTCGCCGGGCACGGCCGGCTCGCGGCCATGCGTTCGTTGGGCTGGTCGGAGTGCGAAGTCGTCGAACTTGACCTCACCGCGATCGATGCAGCCGGATTGGCGATCGCGCTCAACCGCACCAGCGAACTCGCCGACTGGGACGACGAGGCCCTCGCGAAGCTGCTCGCGACGCTGCGCGACGAAGGCGCGCTCGACGGCACGGGTTACTCCGACGCCGAGCTCGACGAGCTGCTCGCGCAGTTCGACACCGCGACGAACGACATCGAGGACGTCGCGCCCGAGGACCCGCCCGAGGTGCCGGTCACGAGGCTCGGCGACCTGTGGATCCTCGACGACCACCGGCTGCTCTGCGGCGACAGCACGAAGCAGGACGACGTCACGCGACTGATGGGCGACGAGCAGGCTGAACTCGTCTGGACCGACCCGCCCTACGGCGTGAGCTACGTCGGCGGCACGGACGACGCGCTCACGATCGCCAACGACGAGCTCCAGGGCGAAGACCTTGAGCGGTTCCTGCACGCCGCGTTCACGAACGCCGCGTCGGTCTGCAAGCCCGGCGCGTGCTGGTACGCCGCGGCGCCAGCGGGCCCGAACTTCCTGCCGTTCGCGCAGGTGCTGACCGACTTGGGGGTTTGGCGGCAGACGTTGGTCTGGCTCAAGGACTCGCTCGTCCTCGGCCGGTCGGACTACCACTACCGTCACGAGGCGCTCTTCTACGGTTGGACGCCGGGTGCCGCGCACCAAGCTCCACCGACGCGCGACCAGGACACGATCTGGGAGTGCCCACGTCCCAAGGCTTCGCCAGACCATCCGATGACGAAGCCCACGGCGCTGGTCGTGCGCGCCATTGAGAACAGTACGAAGCGCGGCGCAATCGTCCTCGACATCTTCTGCGGCTCGGGGACGACGATCCTCGCCGCCGAGCAGACTCGTCGCCTCGCGCGCGCGATCGAACTCGACCCGCGCTACTGCGATGTCATCGTGCGCCGCTGGGAGCAAGCGACGGGCAAGCAGGCGACGCTCGACGGCAAGACCTTCGACGAGGTCGCGAAGGAGCGCCGTGCCGAGCGCGCGTAAGATCCCGTCGGCTGAAGCGTTCACGCTTTACGTCGGATTAGGACACGTTCGTAGCTACGCAGTTGTTGCGAAGCACTACGCAGTCAAGGTTCGCTCGATCCTGTTCCTCGCGAAGAAGTACCGCTGGGCCGAGCGACTGCGCGAGATCGAGGCGCTTGCCGAAGAACGTCAACGCGAGCACAACGTGTCACTGTGCATCGAGGCTCGCGAGCGACACCTGAAGGCGCTGAAGATCTTGCAGGGCAAGGCCCTCACGGGGCTGCGCGACAACAGCGCGCGTTCAGTCGCTGAATCCGCGAAGGCTCTCGAAACGTCGATCCGGCTCGAGCGGCTGATCCTCGGCGAATCGACATCGAACTCGCAGGTCGCCGTCGAGGAGCGCCAGCAGCGCGAGGTCGACCAGCTTGTCGTCGACGATGGCGATGACAGCGATCCCGATGACGAGGACCTCGAGCGCTTCGAGCTCGAAGGGGAGGATGCCCATGGCAACGTCGCGTAACGGGAGCAGTGCTTGGGCTGGGCTCGTGGTGTTCCGCCCCTTCCGCGCTGCCTTGCGCCGCTTCCAGGCAGAGTCCTGCGTCTGGATCGCTGCGCCGCGCCTCGGGGCTGTCAACCTGCTCCTCGAGCTGCTGCTCGCTGTGCTGCTCACGATCGTGGCCTTCGTTCCCCTCGATCCGCGGGAGTCCGAGTGATGGCACAGCTCGACAAAGCCGAGCTCTTCCGGTTGCTCGGCTACGTTCCGCACGCTGGACAGCTGCGCGTGCATGCGAGCATGGCTCAGCTGCGCGTGGTCGCGGCAGGGTCGCGCTGGGGCAAGTCGCGCTGCGCGCTCATGGAGCTGCTCGCGGGTGCCTTGGCGCCTGAGCCCGACACGCGCCTCTGGGTCGTTGCCCCGCGCTTCGAGGTGGTCGACAAGTTGCTCGAGCTGCTCGTCGCTCAGCTTCGTGGGGGACTCGCGCACCGGCTGCTCGAGGAAGTTCGCCGCGACAGGCGCGTTGTGCTCCAGAACCTCGCGGGAAACCGCGCTGTCATCGAAGGTCGCTGCACGGAGCGCGTCGCGTCGCTCCTTGGCGAGTCGCTCGACTTCCTGCTCGTCGACGAAGCCGGTCGCGTCGCCGACGAGGCGTGGGAGTCCGCGCTGAGCGCGAGGCTCGTCGAGCGCAACGGGCGCGCGCTCGTCGTCGGCACGCCGAGGAACGAGGACACGTGGTTCCACAAGTTGTTCATCGAAGGCCAGCGCGGCGACGCCAGCGACGTGGCTTCGTGGACCGGGCGCTCGATCGACAACCCATTGATCGACGCGCAGTTCGTAGAGCGCGAGCGCGCGCGACTGTCCGCCTCCGAGTTCGCCAGCGAGCACCTGGGTCTGTTCGTCGGGCCCTTCGGACCACGCTGCCTCACCTGCGGCGGACCGCACACCGGCTGCCGGTCCGTGGTCTTGCTCGGCGAAGGCGAAGAGCTCCAACACTGCACGGCATGCGAGCGACCGCTCGATCGGAACGGCGAGCCCATCGGCGTCACGGTGAACGGCGTCGTGCGCCTGACCGTGATCCGTTGCGACGAGGTCGCGCCACCGGAGGGCGAGCGGTGATGCAGCTAGACAAAATGGAACTCTTCGCGAGCGTGAACTACGCGCCGCATGAGGGACAGTTGCAGGTGCATCGATCACGCGCCTCGCGGCGCGTTCTGGCGTGCGGCGTGCGCTGGGGGAAATCGACGCTGGCCGTGCACGAAGGGCTTGCCGCTCTGCTCGCACCCGGCCCTCCCTCGCAGGGCTGGTTCGTGACGCCGTCGCGCGCGACGACCGCGCTCCTGATCGAGCCGCTGTTCGATCTGCTTGAGCAGCACTTCCCGCACCGCGTGCTCGAGCTCGATCGTCGGTCGCAGCGCGCGATCGTACGGAACGTTGCGGGCGAGTGCGCGCAGGTCCACGGGCGCAGCGCCGATCGCCCGGAGAAGCTGCTGGGGGCCTCGCTCAGCTGGGTGATCCTCGACGAGGCGGCCCGGCTGCGCCCCGAGATCTGGCGCGAGTTCCTGGCGCAGCGACTCGTCGACCGCGATGGGTGGGCGTTGTTCTGCAGTACTCCTCATGGCACCGGCAACTGGTTCCACGAGCTCTACGAGCGCGGCCAGCGCAGCGAGCGGGGGTTCGAGTCGTGGAGCGCGCCGACGTGGGCGAACCCGGCGATCTCGAGCGAGGTCATCGAGACCGCGAGGAGCCGGCTCGACGTGCGCACGTTCTACACCGAGTTCGGCGGCGAGTTCGTCGGCCCCCTCGGGCGGACCTGCCCGACCTGCAGCTCGCCGCGCGAGCTCCAGCAGGAGTACGTCATCCTGCTCGAGGGTCAGGAGCTCGGCGCTTGCGTGGACTGCGGGCGCCCGCTGGACACCAAGGGTGAACCGGTCGGCACCGTCAACGAGGACGGGACGGTGGCCGTGGCTGTGATCCGGCTGGTTCAGCACGTGCCGCCGCCAGACCCTCGGTACGAAGGTGGCGCTTGTCGCGTGCTCAGCGCCTGACCGGCGCAGGCTTCGGAGGGCACGCTGGCGACGACCGAGGCCCAGCAGGATCGCGCGGGCCATTACCGTCGAACTTATGGGACGCGAGCGCGGTAGCGGTCGCCCCGACGAGGTCAGGAACTCGCGGAGTGCGCGGGTTACGGGCGGCCACTCGATGGGCAGGGGAGCCCAGCTGGCCCGCCGCGCGAGGACGGTGGGTGGCACGTGGCGGTGCTCTGGCTGGTCCTCGACGGGCCGCCGCCGCGGGCTAACATCGTTGGCTGTTGGCTCCGGCTTCAGAGGTTAGGAGCGCGGCCTCAGCTCGCGGATAAACAGCGCATGTAGCGGTACTCTACGCTGGATGGCCAAGAAGAGCTCCAAGCGATCACCTGCAAGCGTTGTCCCCGTCAGTCCAAGACGGCGACCGCGAACGCTGTTCGAGACTAACGTTGAATGGGCCGCACAGTGGACTCTTCCTCACGCCGCGACAATTCAGCCGATAGATGTTCGCCAGGCGACCGAGGATGTCCTAGGACGAATCTTCGCGCTGCGGATGATCGGCAACCTTCACCGCAACGGCCGTGTCATGGGGCCCAGTGGCGAAGTTGATCGATTCGAGTACACACCGCAGACGGGACACTACTTTCACGAGCTGCAGCTGCTGCAGTTTCGGTGCGCGCGTATTTATCTGCTGCTCGATCGACTGCGCATCTATCCGTTGCTCGCTCTGGCGCGTGCAGAGCTTGGTGCGCACGTGGAGGTTGTTGAACGACATCTGCTGATGCTGTTCATCATGCAGTCGGGCCACGACCAGCCGCCGGATGACGAGAAGCTCGCCGCCGCGCAAGAGGTCGCGTCGAAGGTTGAGATGTGTGGACGCGTGGTTGCACGCCTTCTCGCGGATGAATGGAATCTTCCGAATGCGAAACTCGAGACCGAGGAAGTGAAGCGGCAGTCGCGGACCCTGCAGTCACTCGGCCTGACCCGTGATCTGCTCAATGTGCTTCAACTGCTACGGAGGGGCGGCGAAAGCAGAACCCCGGGCGCGGTGCTTGATGCCGCTCTGCAGTGCAGCGAGAGAAAACGCGGCTCGCTGATGCGCGGCGTTACGCAAAAGAAGCCACCTTGGGTTGATTCGAACCGGAGCGGCTACCGGTTGACGGATGCCGGGCGGGGGGGACTTCAGCAGGCAGAGGCCGAACTCGCACAGCCTCGACCGCAGGCGTAGGTCCTGGCTGAGATCGGTTTTGGCCGCGATGGCGGCAATGGCGGCAGAAGTTGCCGCCATCCCGTGCCGCCATCGGCAGTCGGCGACCGTTCAACTTCATCGTCGCCGTCGCGCGACGCCGCGCCCGAGGGGGGCGCAAACAAGATGAAGTTGACCGCGATCTACTCGACCGGCCAGGTGGCCGGGATGCTGGGGCTGACAGAGCCGCAGCTCAATAACCACCTTCGTCGCGGCCATGTGCCGCTCGTCCCGCCCGGACCGGGTGGACGCCGTATCTGGACCTCAGACGACGTCGAACTCGCTCGCGCTGCGCTCCAAGAGCGTCGCTCGCGGTTCGGGCAGGGAGCGAGCGATGCGTCGTGATCGAGGCCGGCGCCCGATCGCGGGAACGCCGAAGCCCGAGGTCGTCGGCGGCGGCGAGGTCATCGACATCAAGATCGTGGATTCGCGCGAGCCGAGCTCGAAGCCGATCTCCTACCACATCGTGGTCTCCGACTCGTGCTACGTGCGGCCGAGCGCGCGCGCGTCCGAGGCCCGCGAGATCGATGTCGCGGCGATCTACGCAGAGCGACGCGAGCGCGACGAGCTTGTACGCGATCACGAACTCGAGGCCCATCGCGGTGCGCACGTGCGCAAGTGCGGAGCGCTCACACGCGAACTCAATGTGACGAAGCAGACGCGCGCATCCCGCAGCGGGAGGACGCGATGATTGCTTTGAAGCGCGCAGCAGCCGTTTTGCAAACATGCTCGAATCAGCGAATGGACGCCGAATGCGGCCATTGCGAGACAGGCGTTGAAGTGTTTCTTGGCGACGTGATCGCCGACGGTCGCCTGTGCCGCAAAGCGTACTGGGACAGCACCCTACCGGGCCAACTCGCTGAAGGCGGTGATCGCGTCCTTTGGCCTGTTGGGGCAGACGGACGGCCACGAATTGGGAATCGGGCTCTCGGGCTGACACGGGTCGAAGAATCCCGATCGAAGGAAGTTGCAAATGCGTCCCAGGGACCCGGAATCCGGACTGATGCGGTCCGGATCCTCGGCGCCTCGCCCGTGCGCCGGGGAGCTCCGAACGGGTTCGCCGCCTGCAGGAGGGCACGCTGATGGGCACCCTCCTCGAGCGGTTCCGCCGTACGCGTAAGGGCCTGCCGTGCCCCGTGTGCGAGCACAGCGACTGGTGCATGGTCGAGTTCGACGGTTCGGGGGACGCGGTCCGCGTGCTCTGTCAGCGAACACCGTCAGGTCGGCGGTGGAGTGAGGCCGGGTGGCTCCACGTCCTCCGAGACGACAGCCAAACCACGGCCTGGCCCCGAGTGACTGTACTCCGCACTACGACCCCGAGCGTCGCGACGCACGAGCGCATGCGGCGCGCGCACGAGAGGTTGCTGTCCGGCGACCACGTGGCGCGTGCCTCTCGCGAACTCGGCGTCGCTCCTCAGGCGCTCGTCGCGCTCGGCGCCGGCATCGAGTGGCGCACCCTGCTCTTCCCGATGAAAGACGACCAGGGCCGGCTCATCGGCATCCGGACGCGCTCGGCAGCCGGCGAGAAGCGCTCCGCTCGAGGTAGCCGCAACGGCTTGTTTCTGCCGAGCGTCCTCGCGCGCGATGTCGAGGTGTACGTCTGCGAGGGACCGACGGACACCGCCGCGCTGCTCGGTCTCGGCCTTGATGCCATCGGTCTGGCGAGCGCAGGAACGTGCACAGGCATGGCTGCGCGGCTCGTTGTTGCGGTCGCGCCTCACCGCGTGGTGGTAGTAGGCGACAACGACTCCGCGGGACGCAGGAGCTCACTCGCAGTCGCGCGCGCGCTCAGAGTTGTCGCTCGTGACGTGCGCGTGATCGCGCCGCCGTCCGAGCTCAAGGACGCACGCGAGTGGGTGCGCGCTGGCACTCCAGCGACGTCAGTTCGTGCCGTCGTTGAGGCGAGCGAACGCGTGGGCCTGATTCTCACCGGAGGTGGGTCATGAGCGAGAACGAGTCGGAGATGCGGGTCGTCGTTGGGCCGCAGACCCCCGATGGTCTGGCCGAGGTCACGGTCTGGGGGCCTGATGGTCCCTTCTACGTCGACCGGATTCACCCGGGCTCAGCGAACGAGCGACAGCGCTTCGTGGCCGCGATGGTTGCCATTGCGCCCGGCCTCGACCAGCAGCAACTGCACAACGCGCTGATGAGCGCGGCCGCTCGTAGCGGTGGCAGGTCGACACGTTCGGTCGCGCCGCCAGACAAGAAGGTTCCCGAGTGCGCGCCATTCCCGATCCATTTCCTTCCCGAGCCGGTGCAGGAGTACGCGACCGCTATCGCGCGGTCCGTCTGCGTGGACGAGTCCATGGCCGGTCTAGCGCTTTGGGTCGTGCTCGGGGGCGCGATTGGACTTTCGCGAAAGGCGCGGATTCCAGGCACAGACTGGACCGAGTATCCGGTCGTCTGGGGGGCGATCGTTTCGCCGTCGGGCGGCGGGAAGTCGCCGCTGCTCGATGCGGTGATGAAGCCGGTCTTCGAGCACCAGCTGGAGTTGAAGGCGAAGTACGACGCAGAGCTTGCGCAGTACGAGATCGACATGCGGGTGTGGACGGAGAAAGAGAAGAGGCGAATCAAGAGCGGAGTTGGAACGGCTCCGCCGACGAAACCGATCCTGCAGCACGTGTATGCGAGCGACACGACCATCGAGGCGATGGTCGACATGTTCAATGGCTCGCCCCACGGAATCATCGCGACGTACGACGAGCTGGTCCAGTTCTTCGGCCTCATGGGCCGCTACAACGGGAAGGAGCAAGCCGATCTCGGGCGCTGGCTCTCGCTGTTCAGCGGCACCCAACTGAAGATCGATCGAAAAACCACTGGTACGACGATTATCGAGACGGCGCTCGCCTCGGTCATCGGCGGCATCCAGACGCGGATCCTCAAGATGTGCGTGGACGAGGCCGCACTCGCGAGCGGGCTCATTGCGCGGTTCCTGTTCGTCGCGCCGAGGATGCGTGTGCAGACCCTGCAGCCCGGCGTTCCCCCGGAGGTGCAGGAGCGATTCGGCAGCATCGTTCGCGCCCTCTTCCAGCTTCCGGTAGGCGAGACAGACGAGGGGACCGGCCTGAGATCGCGGCGCGCGATCGAGATTCCGTTCGCGCCCGAGTGCATGGCGCTGTTGCACGAGGACGTCCCGGATTGGTCGGCCGATGCTCTCGCGGAGTGCGAGACGATCGAGGCCGCGATGCGAAAGATGCAGGCGTACCGCTTCCGCTTCGCGCTGATTCGAAGGGTCGTACGCGAGGTGGTCGGTCTGGCCCGTCCTGAGGATCCGATCTCGCTCGAGGACCTCGAGGCCGGGATCGGGATGATCCGCTACTTCAAGGACCAGCTCGTGCACTTGCTCGGGCAGCTCGAGCACGACACCACGCCGGCGGCCTCGCGGACTCTCGACGCCCGTGTCGAGATTGTCCGGGCGGTCGGGGGCGAGGTGACCGTGAACAAGTGGCGCACGCGTTCGCGGAAGCTGCGCACGAAGTCGAAGGAGGAGGCAACCGCCGAGCTCCAAGCGCTGGTGGATGCGGGCCTTGCCGAGTGGGGGGAGCGATCGACGACGGTGCGGGGGGGCCGACCGACCACGGTCTGCAGGCTGATCGCCTCGTCCGTCGCGCCGCAGGCGGAGCCCAATTCGAAAAATGAAGAGCCCAGCGATGAAGGTCAGCTTGTCGACGATGGGCCCGACGAGAGGGGGTTTAGGGGGTTTTGGTTACGCGTACACGCTCCGATCTCCAAACTCGAATCTGGCCTCGCCTCGGGAGGAGATGTCGAGCTCGCGGAAGAGGGGGTTTCGCGTACACCCGTACACAGAACCGGGGGTTCGAACGCCAACTCCGGGCCTCTCGCGTGGGTGCAGCCCGAGAGCGAGGATAGGGATCTTCGGCTTGCACTTGAGAGGTCGAACGCCGAGGAAATCGGCCTTGGCGGGGTCGAGATGGCCGATTCTGCAAGCACTGATGTCGTCGCTGAGGGGCAGGAGACGAGTGAATCCAGCAGTCGCTCTGCTGGCCCTCCATCCCTCGCGGATCGCGTTCTCGGAGATGCGACGTGTACGCGTAACCTAAACCCCCATAACCCCCCGCGAGGGTCAGCGGGGGCCGTTTCCGACCCGAAAGGCGTACGCGAAACCCCTTCGCCGCCGCCGACCGTACGCGAAACCCCCCTCCGCGGCTGGACCGTACGCGAAACCTCGGCGGCTGCAACGGACGCGTGCCGCGAGCTACCCCATGCGAGCGCCGGGCAGTCATCGGGCGATCCGTTCGTAGATGACGTCAAGTCGCTCTTCGAGGACCGGCCCGCTCCGCCGCCGCGGCCCACCTCGCGGGCGATTGCGACGCAGGTGTCGCTCGACCTCGGTCATGCGGACGAGCTCCCGTGGGATGTCCTGCTCGGCAACGACGCCGACGCGCGCCTCCGGGGCGATGGGGGTGCCGCGTGATCCGCGCCATCCGCTTCATCCCTGCGAGTGACGCCGAGGCCGAGCGCGGGCTGCTCGCGTACGTGAAGCTCGAGTTCGGCCCGCTGGTGCTCGACGGCGTGACCCTGCGCCGCCACGCCGACGGTCGGCTGGGCTTGAGCTACCCCGAGCGCACTGACCGCTCCGGCCGGCGCCACCCGCTCGTCCGCCCCGTGGACGACGCCGCGCGCCGCGAGATCGAGGAGCAGGTCCTGCGCGAGCTGACGCGGCAGGAGCTCGAGGGCGACCAGGCAACCCGGTGCCGGGAGAGCAAGCCATGACCGTGCGCTCCTGTAACCCGGCTCACATGACCCCGGAGGCGCGGGTCGCCGAGCTGGGCGCGCTGTTGGCGCGCGGGTATCGGCGGCTCGCTCAGAACCGGCAGAAACGACTGGCTGAGTGCGCGGAGACAGAGCGTTCATCGCGCTCCGCGGGAGAGCCCCGCGAGACGACCAAGGAGGTCGCGTAAGCCGATGAGATCCAAGAGCACCAAGAAGACGTCCACGAGTCCCAAGAACAACGAGCCGAGCGAGCAGGAGTGGGTCGTGGTCGACGACGGCGCGCTCAACGCCGAGTCGCAGGACGTCGCCGCCGAAGCGAGCGCGGAGCCGCTCGAGCCGAAGGTTGAGCACGAGATCCGCGTCGAGCCCGACATCGACGACGCGTACCAAGCCGGCCCCGACGAGCCCGAGTGGACGCCCGTCGAGCACGTGGCTGCGTCGGAGGACGCCGCGGCCCCGCGTTCCGCGAAGAAGGCGCCGCGTGCAGTACGCGCGAAGCCAGGGCCCGTAGCGGGCAAGGCGCCGAAGATGGTGACGAACGACGTCGCGCAGGAGCCCACGCTCGCGCTCGAAGTGCCTGAGCCGAGCTATGCCAAGCCCACCCCGAAGCGCGCATCGAAGCGCAGCGCAGCGCAGTCCGACGAAGCCGTAGGCACGAGCACGCAGGACGATGCTGGCGAACGCAAGGGGGCGTTGGCGGACGAGCGCGCAGTCGGAGTCGCTGCGCCAACGACGGAGCCGATCGCTGCCGCGCCGACGACCACGAAGCGCAAGATCCAGAAGTTCGTCGCCGAGCGTGCGGAGCAACGCGTCCGCGAACGGGCCGACGAGCGCGCCGATTCCTTCGCGACGGAGAGCGCCGCCGATCGCGACCGGGAGCGTGCTGTAGACCGCGCGAGCGAGGTTGCTCGCGAGCATGAGGAGGACTGCGCCGCGGAGCGGGCTGACGACGTCACCCGTGAGCGCACCGAGGATCGCGCTGCCGAACGCGCCAGCGATGTGGCGGCCCACGCGTCGCAGCTGCGCCCCGACGACCTGGTCGCTCCCGAGTGGGACGCAGCTCCCACCGCTGCTACGCCGAGCGCGCTGCAGCCCATGGAAGACTTCATCGTGGAGCTCGGCACGCTCTCGGTCGCGCAACTCTTCAAGCGCCACATCGAGGCCCTCGGCAAGGCGCCGCGGATCAAGAGCCGGCCGTGGTTGGTGCGCAAGCTGGGCTGGGTCGAGCAGACCAAGCGCTACGGCGGACTCTCGATCGCGGCGAAGAAGCGCCTCGACCAGTTGATGAGCGAGATCGAGCTGCCCGTCCCGGCACCGCGCGCCGCGAAGCCCAACGCGAAGCCGCCGAAAAGCGCCGACGACATGCCGGTCGGCACGCGCATCGAGCGCAAGTGGCACGGCAAGCTGATCGTCGCGACGCGGGTCGACGGTGGCTGGGACTGCGAGGGCCACGTGTTCCGATCCCTCTCCGCGGCGGCGAAGGCGGTCTCGGGCTCGCACGTCAGCGGGCCCGCGTTCTTCGGGATCTGGAAGTCGAAAGGCGGAGCGCAATGAGGACCCTGGCAAAGCGGGTGGCGCGGCTGGCGCCGACCAAGACCGACATCGTGCGCGTCGCGTGCTACTGCCGCCTGTCCGTCACGGATCGCGTCGAGACCCAGTTCGGCTCGATCGAGGCGCAGCGGGAGGCGCTGCACGCCTACGTCGCGAGCCAGCGCACTCTCGGATGGCGGGCGATCGACACTGCGTACGAGGACGATGGGTACACGGGCAGCAACACCGACCGGCCCGCGCTCCAGCAACTACTCCTCGACGCGCGCAGCGGCCTCGTCGACATCGTAGCTGTGGTTCGCTTCGACCGGCTCTCGCGGAGGCAGATCGACTTGCTGCATACGATCGACGAGCTGCATGCCCACGGGGCGGGGTTCGTCTCGATCACGCAGAGCCTCGACACGAGCACAGCTATGGGGCGCTGCATTCTCGGGGTGATGGGCTCGTTCGCGGAGCTCGAGCGTGACACCATCAGCGAGCGCACGAAGGCGAAGATGATCGCGACGAGACGCAGGGGGATGTGGACCGGCGGCAGGCCCGTGCTCGGCTTCGACGTCGTCAAGAAGAAGCTCGTCGTGAACGAGCGCGAGGCCCAGGACGTGCGCAGGATCTTCGCGCTATACCTCGAGCACGGCGGCGTCGGCGCCGTTGTCCAAGAGCTGCGCTTCCTCGGCATCTTCATGAAGCGCTGGACCGTGAAGAGCGGCAGGGAGCAGGGCGGGAACGCGTTCGACAAGAACACGCTCAATTCGTTGCTGCGCAACCCGTTGTTCGTCGGCGACGTCCGCGCCGGCGACGAGGTCGTCGAGGGCGAGCACGCGCCGATCGTCGAGCGCGACGTGTGGGACGCGGTGCAGGCGCGGATGGCGGCGCAGGCCCCCAGCGTCGGCGCGCGACGGGGGAAGCGCAGCGCAGCGTTGCTGTCGGGGATCGCACGCTGCCACTGCGGGGCCGCGATGACGCCGACGACCTGCAAGCGGCACGGGCGGACGTACTCGTACTACGCGTGCGCGCGGTCCGTGAAGCACGGCAAGGCCGCATGCCCGGGATCGCGCGTCGCCGCGGGCAAGCTCGAGGCGTTCGTCGTCGACGAGGTGCGCAAGGTCGGGCGGGACCCGGCTGTCCTCGATGCCGCCATCGCGGCGGACCGGCGTGAGCGAGAGAGCGGGCGCGTCAAACTGTCGGCCTCGCTGGGGGACCTGCGCGTGGCGCGGGGGCGGCACGCTGGCGAGCGTGATCGCGTGGTCGCTGCCATCGGCGCCGTGGCGGCGCCCCGTGGGCTCGTCGAGCGGGTCCGCGAGCTCGACGGGTTCGTGGCCGAAGCCGACGTACGGATCGCGACGGCCGAACAGGACCTCGCGGCGCTCGATGCGCCCTCGGACGCGCAGGCGATGCGGGACGCGCTCGTCGAGTTCGACGCGGTCTGGAACGGGCTCGACGGCGATGAGCGCGCGTCGGTGCTGTCGCTCGTGCTGGACGAGGTGACGGTCAACGGCACGACCGGTGAGGCCGAGCTTCGGCTACGGGGAGCGCGGTGATCGTCCGCGCGAGGTTCCGGGCCGAGGATTCCCTCCCCGGCACGCCGCCGTCACCCGAGGCGCGGGCCCTGGCTGTGGCGTACGCGATCGAGTCTGCAATCGAGGAGGGCCGCTATCGCTCTGCGGCCGAGGTGGCGCGGGTGCTGGGCGTCACCCGGGCGCGGATGTCGAAGGTCCTCGGCGAGCGGTGGGCGCCCGTCGAGGTGCAGGAACGGGTTCTTGGCCAACGGCAACAAGGAGAGACGTGGTGAACGACGCATAAGAGTTGATCGAGATCGTGGCGATGCTCGAGTGGATCCTCACGCAGTGCGCGTGGCTTCAGGCCGAGCTGCTCTTCAGCACGACGCTGCTCCTGTGGTCAGTCGCCTGGGATGCCCGCGCGCGCGGCAAGCGTCCCGACTGCATGGACTAAGATTTGCCCGCAGGCGAGCGCCAGCTTCGCGCGGGCCGCGAACGCGTAACACTGCTGCGAAGGCGTCGGGTCCTCGTGAGCTATCGGGCAGCAGATGTCGCTGGCGAGGCCATTGCGCCCTGCCGTATCCGACAGCCGCGCGGTTGCTCGTAGGGCGAAGTGGGCCCAGGCTGCGCTCAACGGGCTCTCTGACTGGGAGGCGCCGTGCAGCGAGGAGCTCGTCGAGTTCGACGGGGTCCGGAACGCGTTCGACGGAGGGGAGCGGGCCCGGGTGCTGGCGCTCGTGTTGGACGAAGTCACGGTCGATGGGACGACGGGCGAAGCCGAGCTCCGGCTGCGAGGCGGGCTGTGATCGTCAGGGCGCGGTTCAGAGCCGAGGAGCCGCGCCCTGCTCGGGCACGCCGGCGCCTCGTGAGGCGCGGGCCCTGGCGTTGGCGTATGCGATCGAGGCTGCGCTTGAGGACGGGCGGTTCCGGTCGGCTGCAAAGATTGCCGGTACGTTGGGGCTGACCCGCGCGCGACTCTCGCAGGGTGCGCCCGGTGTGGGGTGGAGCGGTTTGGGGTGGAAGTGCAGGGCTTGAGGTCGGAAGGCGTCGGGCGTGCGGTTGACCTCGGGCAGGCGATCGGCACCGCCCCTCACTCGTCTCCCACGAAGTGCAACCGGGGCCCCTTGAGGCTGGACGGCATCGCCGCAGCCGAGGACCTCCTGAAGCCCAACCCCGTGTGCCCGGCGTCCGAGGGGGTGATGATCGGTAACAACCGGGGCGGTCGACCGGCCTTGAGCAACGTGCAACAAGTACAATTCGCTTTGACCAGCGCCCTGTGCCCTGTCGCCAATCACCGAGCTCCTCTTTGCGTCGGCATCCCTGGGCCGGCCCGGATTGCGGGGAGCTTCTGCCCCTCGCATTACCCTCGTTGTCGACCGGAAGCTCGAATCTCGGAGAGTCCATCGTGTCGCAGCTCGCGAACTCGCGAGGGATACGTGGACTCGCCAGCCTGGCGCGCGACCTGGGCGTCTCTCGGGCCCTTGTGCTGCATGCATTGCAGCAGCTCGAGGCTAACGGGCAGGTGCTGCGCATCGGGAGCCGTTGGAGCCTGGCGGGGTCGGGGATGGAGCACCGTCCACCCAAAGGCCTGGGCGGCGAGCGAGGATCGGAGGTTCCGCGGCCGGAGGGGTGGGACGCTGTCCGAGCTCTCTGCACCTACTACGCAGAGTGCCTTGAGGCCGAGGCCGGGGGGAAGGCTGAGTTGGAGGTGGGTGATGCCACAGTCGAGGTGGTAGAGCTGAGTGACCGGATCGACTGGGGGCGACTGGCCTCGGGCGAGCCGGTGACCCTTCCCGCCGGAGATGCCCACTTCGAGCTGGTCCGGGCCTCCGACCGCAACCGCGTCCGGATCGCGGGGCCCATCGAGCTCGTTAAGGGGCGAGGGGATCGACCGGATCAGCTCCTGCCGGTGTTCCTGTTGCCGGTAGTTGCCCGGCGCGGGTCCCGAGACCTTGAGTTGGTCGCCGACGGGGAGCCTAGGCTCAACGAGGCCTGGGTGGAAAGCCGCTTCGGTCGGGCCAACGGATCTCGCAGGGAAGAGACTCTCGTGCGCTTGGGGATGTACCGAGAGGTGGTGGACTCACAGAGCGGGGGGATGCGGCTTGAGCCGAGGACCGGTCTTCGGATCGACGAGCTCTGGTCGGCGCTCATCGAGATGGACGCGGAGCGGATACGAGAGGGGGGAGACGCGATCCGTCCTGCCACTCGTCCGCCTTGGACCCAGCTTCGAGCCGCGGGGTCGTACCAACGCCTCATGCTTTTGCCCGCCGTCTCCTCCAAGTTCACGCAGGGGACTATGAACGAACTGCGCGAGATTGCTCGAGCGCCGGACGATCTGCTCGAGGGCACGGCCCTCCGGGCGTTGTTCGCATCACTGCTGAAGGACATGCCCCAGCCCCGGAGGCCGCGGCGCACTGTTCTGCCCGAGTTCCGGCCACTCAATCGGGAGCAACGCAGCGTTGTAGAACTGGCCGCCTGGAGCCCACTGCTCGCCGTGCAGGGGCCTCCTGGCACGGGCAAGTCGCTCACCGTGATGCACGTGCTCGCGTCCCAGGCCCTGCGAGGTCGGTCCGCGCTTTTCGCCAGCAAGAACCATCGTGCCCTCGAAGCAGTGGTCCCCAGGATGCAGGCGATCGACGAGGACCATCCCTTGATCTTCCGACTGACCCGCAACGCCGGGAATGCCACGGGAGAGGGGGAGAACTGGATCCAGGCCATCCTGGACCTTGCGCGGGTCCCCGTTCCCGATGGCGCCCTGCAGCAGAAGGAGGAGACCCAGGCCGAGCTGGCGCGGGCGCTCGAGCTGCGGCAGGTCGTCGAGGACAACCTGGGTACTGCGTCCGAGCTGGCAGGTCGACTCGGGGAGGCCACGGCCCAGCGAGGGCGCATCGAGGCCATGCTCGACCCGCGGTGGCTCCAGCGTGCCCGGAGCGCCTTCGAGGACACCTCGCGTGGCACGTGGAAGCGGCTCGAGAGGGTCTCTGCGGGTGCGGCAACCGCCACTGGTCTGCGTGGCTGGATGGCCCGAAAGCGCGTGGAGCTAGGGTTGCGCTGGCTCCTCAGCCAGGTCAAACGGGATGGACTTCAGTTGCCGGACGGCCCCGACGTGCGGTCCAACTTGCTTGCGCACATCGCCCGTTGGGCCGACCTGGACGAGACATCGACGGCGCTTGAGGAGCGTGTGTTGCCACAGGCGGTTCGCGCGGACCTGTCTGAGAGACTTCAGAGCGCCGACAGCGAGGTGCAGGCCTGTACACAACGAGCTCTAAGGGCTCTGTGTCGGGCCCAGGTCGCGAGCCTCACGGACGAGATCCGCATGCAGGTCGCCAACCTACGCGGGGAGATCGGCAGGAAGAACGTCTCCAATAAAATTCACCAGCAGAAGCACCACGTCCGGGCGGCCATATCCCAGGTGTTCCTCGCGGCCCTGGACATCGTGCCCCTCTGGGCGTGCTCCAACCTCTCAGTGCGATCTCGCATGCCACTTCTGGCAGGGGCGTTCGACCTCGTAGTGATCGACGAGGCGAGCCAGTGCGACATCGCCTCTTGCATTCCCCTTCTCTACCGCGCCCGCCGGGCGATGGTCGTGGGGGATCCGCAGCAGCTCACTCACAGCGCGAAGGTCAGTCGCCAGGTTGAAGACCGCATCCGGGATGGCCTCGGGCTGCGCGACGAGAGTTTCGGATCGTTCCTGCACACGAGCAATTCGATTTGGGACCCGGCGGCCGCACATGCGCGGGGAGCGGGGGGAGAGACCCTGATGCTCCGCGAGCACTGGCGCTGTCACCCGGCCATCGCCGAGTACGTCTCGAACCTCTTCTACGCGGGCGAGCTACTCGTGCGCACGGCCGTCGAGTCCAACCGGTCCGTCGTGCGGGGCGGGAAGATCCTACGAGGGATCGAGTGGACCCACGTGGATGGCGGCAGCGAGAGCCACGGCAGCTCGCGCAGCTGGGCACCTCAGGTCGAGGCCATCGTCGAGGAGCTCGTCCGGCTAGCGGAATCAGGCTTCGAGGGGACTGTGGGCGTCGTCACGCCCTTCCGGCTACACGCGGACCGTGTCCGGAACGCGGTTGCGGAGCGATTGCCGGCGGAGGTCCTGAAGGGCTGGAACTTCGAGTCCCAGACCGCTGACGGGTTCCAGGGCGACGAGCGAGACGTGATCCTGTTTGGGCTGGTCGGTGGGCCGGATCCAGCACAGGTCCCGGGTTTCTACAAGACGGACCGGAACCGCTTCAACGTGGCGGTCAGCCGCGCCCGCGGGCTCCTCCACGTGTTCGGGGACCAGAGATGGGCCGAGGCATGCGGGCTCGAGACCCTGGTCGCGCTTGTCCGGGCCTGGCGAGTCCACCAGGAGCGGTGCCGGCACCAGGTGCGCAAGGAGCTGATCGGCCCCGTCTGGGAACCAAAGCTCGCCGACGCCATGCGGCAGGCCGGGATCGAATTTCACCAGCAGTTCTCCGCCTGCGGTTTCTACCTGGACTTCGCAATCCTGAAACCCGGCCTCAAGCTGGCCGTCGAGGTCGACGGCGAGACCTATCACCGCGACTCGAAGGGCAACCTGCGAGTCGAAGACGTACGAAGGGACCAGTTGCTGCGCGCTGCCGGATGGCAGGTGAAGCGATTCTGGGTCTACGAGCTCCGAGATGACATCCATGCCTGCGTCCAACATATCCGCGACCTCCTCGCCTCTGCCTGATCCGGCGCGCCCCTTGTTCGATCGATCGCCCAAGTGGTCTGGGTTCTCGGTAGGGATGTCCATGCTCGCGCTACTCGGTGTCGGGGGCCAGGTCCCTGGCCTGCAGGCGCTGCTCGGATTCGCGGACGAGCGTGCCCAGTGGGACGCTCGACAGGAGTACCGCCGCGAACTGACCAAGGAGCTGGACCGACTGCAATTTGCGATTCAGGCGGCGCGCGTGGAGGCGGACGGCATCACTCCTGTACTCCAGGAACGGCAAGCCGAACTCGAGGCCCTGCGAGGAGCACTGAGCGAGGCGGAACTCAGTCGCGAGGAGGCCTTCGCCCAGCGCGCCGCTGCTCAAGCCAGGGCCGCAACGGCGACCGCTACGACGGCGGAGTCCGAGAGTGCGTTGAAGGCGCTGGTCGAACGTTCGAACGCCCTGAAAGGCGAGATCTCGGCTCTGCAGGGCACTCGCGAGCAACTCCAGGGGGAGGTGGCCGAGCTGACCTCTGAAGCTGGCGCACTGGAACAGAAGCGTCTGCTTAAAGACCGAGCGCAGGAGCGCCTCGCGGAGATCGAGGGGCAGATCCTGTCCAAGCAATCGCGGCTCGAGTCGATTGGCGGCCAGCTGGCCACCCGGAGTGCCGACCTCGCCCGTGCCGAGGCCTCGGGGGCGAATCAAGTCAGCCTCCAGGCTGAGGTGGATCGCCTAGAGCGGGAGGCGAAGCAGAGGAACGAGGAAGTGAGCGGGCTCCAGACTCGGGTGGCAGATCTAGACTCGAGAAAGACGAAACTCCTGGAGGACCGCAGGAAGCTGGAACAAGAGGTGGTGGACCTTGCGGACCAGGCACGCGGACTTCAGGTCCAAGTGGGGAACCTCGAGGCTGCCAAGGGCACGGCCACCGCGGAGCTGTCCGCATTGGAGGGCCGACGCTCAGAGGATGCTGGTCTCGCCGCGCGGATTACGGCACAGGAGGCTCGCCTGGCTCGCCTAAAGGACGAGCAGGTTCGTAGGGATGCCGATTTGGTCGAGTTGCAATCCCGGTTGAATCAGGCCCGCGCCGAAGAAGCCACGGCAGCTGCGGTGGCAGATCAGCTCGCTACTGTACGCACCGAACTCGGTGCCGCTCGGGCGGAGTTGGAGAAGAAGCGTACGGAGAGAGACCTGTTGACCGGCGAAGTGCAAGCCCTGCGGGGCGAGGCGCAGGCACTCCGGCAGCAGGCGGAAGAGGTTGTAGCGTCCAGGGGGACCCAGCTCGTGGAGCTGGCTCGGGCGATCGAGGATGCGTTGAAGGCGTTGAAGGGCTCGCAGCCCGTGACGAAGGGGGGCGAGTGATGGACTGGGGTTCCTTGATGAGTCTGTCGATCCTGGGGTCTGTCTGCAGCTCCGTTGCGATCGTGCTGGCCGTGTACATGGGGATCCGGTACCACCAGTTCCTTCCCAAGAAGGCCGTCTACGATTCCCTTGAGCAACTGAGCCATCAGCTCGAGGAGAAGCGCGAAGAGTATGACGACGTCCGTGACTCGCTCTCGCTCGCCAAGAACACCATTCAGGAGGCCGAGGAGCGGCAGGAGTACCTCGCCCGGACTCGCGACGAGGTTCAGCAGCTCGAGTCCAAGAGAAGAGAGTTCCAGGAGACTCAGGGACAGATTGAGAGTCTACAAGGGCAGCGCAGAGACTTGCAGGCGAGCCTAGACGAGCTAACGGCTCGGCAGGTGGAAACAGAGTCTCGGCTGCAGAAGCAACTGGCTCAGATTCTCTCTCCCGAGGAATTCGAGCGCCGCAAGGACGAGGTTCAGGGGCTACAGCGACGACATCGGGAACTCACCGAGTCCGTCGCGAATAGTGAATCCCGATCCAAAGAACTCGCTGCCAGAGTGTCGGAACTCAATGCTCGAGTGTCGGACATGACGACCGACGTTGAAGTGCTTACTGTGAACAAGGCCGGACTGGTCGAGGCCGTATCCGGCTTACAAGCGCGAAGAGAACAGTTGGAGGCACAGATTGAGGACCTCTACCACATGCGTGACGCTGTCGCCGGCCCGGAGGGCGTTGCGGAGGCCAGCAAGGTCACCGAGCTGCTCTGGACACCCGCCGTTCACAAGGCCGATCTCCGCGAAGGCCCCGGCGGAATCACTGACGAGTTGCAAGCACTCGAGCGGGCCCAGGAGCTCATCCAGGCTCGAGGATTCCGCTACCACGAACGTGTGATCAAGGCCTTCCACACCTCCCTGAAGTGCTCGGAGGACGCGCCGCTCACGGTGCTTGCCGGCATCTCGGGAACAGGCAAGAGCGCATTGCCCAGACGCTACGCGGAGGCCATGGGCATGCACTTTCTCACCGTTCCGGTGCAGCCCGGGTGGGACAGTCCAGCCGACATTCAGGGCTTCTACAACCACCTCGAGCGGCGCTATCGCCCGACCGAGCTAGTCCGGGCGCTCTTGCAGATGGACCCGGTGCACGAAGGCTGGCCCGGATGGGCCGGTGAGTCGTTCGTCGGTCTGAAGGACCGCATGCTCCTGGTCCTACTGGACGAGATGAACCTGGCGAGGATCGAGTACTACTTCAGCGAGTTCTTGAGCCGACTAGAGAACCGTCGCGGCATCGACCAGGCAAGCTCGGCGGACCGCAAGGCCGCAGAAATCGTCCTGGAACTGGGAACCATGGAGCACGGGACTGACGACTTCCGGCTGTTCGTCGGGGGCAACGTGCTCTTAGTGGGGACCATGAATGAGGACGAGTCCACTCAGGCCCTGTCGGACAAGGTCATCGACCGCTCCAATGTCCTGCGCTTCGGGATGCCCAACAAGCTGCTGCTGGAGAGCAGAGTCACGCGCAGCGGAGTCAACGCTGCACCTGCATTGGCACACGCAACATGGAAGGCGTGGACTCGATTTAACAACGGGCTCCTGCTCCATGGGGGACCCCAGGTGGACGCATGGATCGGGGACCTGAATCGAGCCCTGGCCAGCGTTGGGCGGCCGTTCGCGCACCGCGTGGCGGCGGCCATGAAGAGCTACGTGCGGAACTACCCCCGGGTAGACGACGGAGATCTCCAGATCGCCATGGCGGACCAGGTCGAGCTGCGCATCCTCCCGAAGCTGCGAGGCCTCGATCTGTACGACCCGAAGGCGAAGAAGGCCATCACGGACGTGAAACAGTTCGTGAGCCGAGAGCTGAGGGACGACGAGTTGGCCAACGCCCTCGAGACCGCACTCAACCAGTCGGGCGACAGCCTCTTTCACTGGGCTGGGGTGGATCGCGAGGGAGTGGCGGCTCCGCAGGTCTGAGCTGAGCTTGGCCCAATGCAGTCCCTCCAAATCCTCCGCCATCCCTGGTCGGCGAACGGCGTCACTACGGATTCCGCCATCTGCTCCAACCGGTCGTTGGTACTTGCTCCGCCTGGGGTCCAGCGGGTGTATAGCCGCGAGCAGCAACTGGACTTACCCAGGGTTGGTTACCGTGACGTCGACGGGCGGCGTCGGCACCTGTTCGAGATTCCCATCCCTGGTCCCGACAGCGCCGGTGCAGAGACCCTCTCGCTGCAGCTGACCGGTGCGCAGAGCCCGACTCTCGCGCGCATCGACCTTGCGGGCGGGTGGTCCCGAGAGAACTCCACTCAACCCACGAGGCAACCTCTGCACGCGCCGACCATAGGCGCGAGGCTTCAGAGCTTCCTCGGGGCGCACGTCCACCTCGTATATGCGGCCCTCGACGAGCAGATGAACCAGCGAGGGCCACGGACGAACCGCGGGGTCGACCTGGGCAAGTTGCTGGACTTAGTCGCGAGTGCCGAAGACGACGAGGCCCAATTAGCGCTGATCGTCCGGATTGCGCAGAGCGTCGGGTCGACCGTTGCGGACATCATTGAGAACCCTCGCAGGGTCCTGCGCCGGAGTCGGTCTATGGAGCGGGTGAGCGCCGTTCGCCAAATCGACGCGGCTGGAATCCGCTGGCTCGTCCGGCAACCCGGGCGCAACCTCCTGGAACGGGCTGGAGCCCGCCAGCAGGTCCTCGCTGTGGTACGCGAGGAGTCGTTTGACACCCTCGAGAACCGGGTGATCCGTGATCTCCTGGAGCGTTCGGACAAAGAGTGCTCGGCCTGGCTCGACTCCCACAGGGGCCTCGGGACGAGTGCCCGCTCGGAGGCCGTACATCGATACTACTCCTGTGTCCGACGAGGCCATCGCATGGGGCCCCTGGCGGCACTCACACCCGTGGTCGGTGCCGTGGACCCGAATTACGCCCTCCAACACGATCCGCGATACTCCAGGGTCTGGCCCTGGTACCAGCAACTTCGACGCAGGCAAGAGCAAGAGGACCGCCTCTGGCGCTGGGGGCAGAGGACCCTGGCGGAGGGTCTGCAGTTGGCGTTGGCCGCGGCGCTCGATCGACTGGAACGGGAACGAGCAACTACTCGCATCCCTCGGTACACGAAGAGCCTGGTCCTACGTTCTGAGCAAGAGTACGGCCGGTTCGTTGATCCACGCAGTCAATTGGGTGGATGGATGTTCCGCCGAACGAATGGTCTGCTCGGCGCGGCGATCCTGGCGCAGGACGGGGTGCAAGCCTTCGAGGAGAGCTTTGGGACGGGAACGCGGGTGCACGAGCTGGTACCGGACGCCGTGGTGGCCCTGTACGACCCACACCGCAGCGATGGCGAAGTACGGTTGCTGCCGATCTGGCTTCGCCTACGGGGGGAGGAGGCAAGAACTTCCGATCCGGCGCCCGAGATCGCGCAGGGACTGAGCGAGAGGGGTGGCCGCACGACGGGCGCATTCATCCTGTTGGACGCTCAGGGGGCTTACTTTGGCGCGGGGAAGGTCTTCAGTGAGTCCATCCGCGTACAGTGTTCCGACCCTGTCCTTGCCCATCGGGCCGAGGCCGGCATCGATCTTCCTTCGTGGATTGAGACTCTGGAGCCGTTGCTCCGACAGATGATCGTCGGCGGCGGGGCATGAAGACCGGCATCGGATTGTGCCTCGACCCAGTGGGGGGCGCCGTGGCGATCGCAACGGCAGCCGAGGGGCAGGCCGAGCTGGTCAGCCCCTCCCCGATCACTGCCCCTGCGGCAGTGGTTCGCGTACCTGGCCGGACACTGCTGCTACACCGGTCCGGGCCGATGCCAGTCGATGGGGCCGGGATCTCCTGGCCACCCCAGGCCAAGCAGTCCTTGCCGCTCGAGCAATCCAAGGAGGGGCGCTACCCAATCGCGTGGGTCTGGGATCGGCTCTTGCGAGGCAAGAACGCTATCAATGCAGCCGAGCCAGCGGATCGCGCAGCCGATGCTCTGGCACTTTACGCCCGCGCACTGCTCCCCGAGTCCTCCGACGAGTGCGCCACGACCCTGATCATTCCCGATCGACTCGACGAAGGGAACCAGCAGTCGCTCCTTGATGCCTGTCGAATCGCGAAGTTGCCGGTGTCTTTGCTCTGGAGGCCGATCGCTGCGGCCATGGCCTGGCTAGAACGGCACGGTATTAGCCTGGTTCAACCGGTAGATCGGGAGACTTCAATCGGGTGGATCCTCGCCCTGCACCTCGGGCTCGACGGTGTGGAGGCCACTTGGGTTGATTTGATTCTGCGGCCACAGAATCCGGGTCGAGTGCTCCCCGCGCGCCGTCGGCCCGATGCGCCTAGGAGCGAAGCCGACTTCGCGTGGACACAGTGGGCTGCCACGGCCCTCTCCCGCGCGGCGGAGTTGACCTTCTCGCGGCGGGGAATATCTGGTGACGGGAGTTCCCTCTGGCGCTACCTCTGGTCCAGCCCTGGCCTGCTCGAGGCTATCGGTTCCGCCTGCGGTAGAGCCGAATCCTGTGATTACGGGTTCCCGGGCGGCCTAGGTCGCGAGGTGATCCACGAGTTCGTGTCCAGGCTTCAGGTCTCAGAGCTCTGTTCCGCTGCGAACGTGTCGCGTGGGCAAAAGCGCGAAGGGCCTGTCGTCGGAGCTGTCGTGACCGGCGAGCTCGCCCGAGTCGTCGTCGGGCCTATGACTCTCGGTCGGCGGGCGGTGGAGAAGTTTCTAGGCCCCCGATCCGGCTCGGTCCTGGTGGAAGGTGAGGAGGGGCTCGAGTGCGGCGCGCTGGCACGGGCCGCAGCGACCTACGCGTTTCGAAAGGAACGCGGCTTGGCGACATACCTGGACACACTGCCTCGGATGGAGGTGCTACTCGAGCACCGAGCACGGCCCAAATGGTGTTCACTTCTCAAGGAGGACCAGCAGTACGTAGAAGGGGGAAAGACCTGGAGCCGGGACCCGGACCTAGGCGGGCTATCGATCCGGCGGGGACAACAAGAGTTCAACATTCCCATTTGGGTCGAGGGGGAGGAAAAGGTTCGAACCGCGAGGTTCGAACTGCCTGATCCTCCGCGTGAACAAGTTTCCAGCGCCTTGCGACCGAAGATCGAACCCGCCGGTGGGCGGGCTTCCGTAGAGCTCATTCCCGACAAGGCGGGCGCGCTGGGGCCCAGACGAATCTTGCTTCACTGGGACAGAGCTCGGGTGGGCGTGCTAAACAAGGAAGAGGAGCTCGTGAACTATCCATTGAAGTGCCCGGTGGTGCAGCCTTGCGTTGCGGCTCTCGGGGCATGGGCGGACCTCGAAGCCGAGCTGCAGGCTTTGCGAAGGCATGGGAGGCGGAGCTTGGCGGCCCTGAGGAATCTGCTGCGGGCTCCTCCCGCCGCACAGCTCACTCGGAAGGGCTCCGTTCCGTTGGTCGGCTTGGTGCGAGCTTTGGACTCCAATGGACGCCTGCACGATCGTGATGCTGAGCACCAAGGCGAGATTGACGAGTTCTGGAGGGGACTCGCTCAAGAGCAATTGCGCCTCATCGCGGCTGGCAAAGGCACAAGCCCGGATGCGCTCAGGTGTCTCGGCTACGCCTGCAGTTCCAGTGAGGAAGTCGATGATCTCGTATTCGCAGTTCTCTCCAACACCTCCGGGAAGATTCCGGGAGAGGTCGCTTGTCTCGTGGCCGGTTGTTCAAGGCAGAATGGGCATTACATGCAATACCTGCGGTTGCTGACGCAGCAGATGGCCAATGATTGGGACGGTTTCAACGTACCTCTGAAATGTGCGGGCCACCTCCTCATGTGGAGGGAGTATGCCGTGGACACTCTGGGCAGCGATGATGCGATAAAACTGGTATTCCAGGCTCGTCAGGTATTGGCGAGTACGGTGGCTCCAGAACTCGTCGAAGGCCCACCTCCAAGGGGTGTCAAGCCCGGGATCCGCTTTATTCAAAGAGGAGCACTGGTGCTTATTGCTTTCCTGCTGCGTAAGCGGGTTACGGATGCCAGTTTCCTTGCCCCCGAGTCTGCGCAAGCAAAGGCCCTCCTTCGTGTGCTAGAGAGAGCCAAGTTCCGAGTAGACCCCCAGTGTCCGAAGCGGGAGCAGGTGGAAGTTATTGGAGGGGCGGTCAACGTGCCTCGTTTGATCCAACAGGTCATCGACTACGTCAACGAGAAGGGAATCGGCGCCATCTCGGTCGAGGATGAGCGCTAGCGTCGGGCAGCCTGCGCGCAGTATGCCGCAACGCTATCCGCTACCCGCCTGAGCGCGAGCTCGGGACGCTCTGAGCGCGCTGGGTGTTAACAGCGAGGCGGGGCGTCTGGCGAGGATTCCGAGAGTCCAGAGGCTGCTCTCGTGCGCGACGCGATGCTTTGGCTCGGGCTCGCGAGCCCGGAGAGCAGCGCCGAGACGAGGCCGCGGTGGGGCTTCGAACGGAACCCCGCTCGGGACAGTGACTTACGCTCGCTCGCGAGTAGACCGCGCGGCCCCGAGCGTCAACTCCTCGAGCCCCGATTTCGCAACTCGCGCCTGAGTGGCTCCCCGACCTGGGCTCGAACCAGGGACCTTGCGATTAACAGTCGCGCGCTCTACCAACTGAGCTATCGGGGAACGATGCGCAGAAGGATAGCCCGGCGCGATGCGGTGTCAACCGCGGGGGGGTGAAGTCGGTCCCCGAGCTGTGGGTGCGGCAGGGG
>Ga0163154_10001049_pt1 | contig 43085 bp, 31 predicted proteins | sample OliLakLV19MP9P1_FD_148649 | JGI IMG/M metagenome (GOLD analysis project Ga0163154, IMG submission 148649) | Freshwater microbial mat bacterial communities from Lake Vanda, McMurdo Dry Valleys, Antarctica - Oligotrophic Lake LV.19.MP9.P1 | ecosystem: Environmental > Aquatic > Freshwater > Lake >... | reverse complement strand
CCCCATTCCCAATTCCCCATTCCCAATTACCCAAATTAAGGAATTATTCGTGTATTATTTTCCAGAACCTCCCTATTTTTTAATGTCGGCAGGATTACTAGCAGGTATGGCCTCCGGCGTAGCATTTGAAGCAACTCTCAAACAATCCGTACAACTGTGGTCTAAAAATCGTTCTACTCGCACTTTGGCTAACCTGCAAGGGCTGCCATTGCGGATGCCTTTTCTGGGAATGGCTGGCGGAATTTGCGTATTTTTAGCTTCGGGAATGGAGATTTTTGGCTTTCCAAAACTACTTTCTTATGCCCTAGCTTTGCCACTGACGCTACTCACGGGCTGGCTAGTTTGGACTCAGCTAGGTAAGCTTTTGATCGAGTTAGAACGCGGAGGTTCCAAAGCGCTGGATCTGGATTCTTTTGAACAATGAAAGTTAACTATCAACCTCTTTTTATCAGAAGGAAGGGGGTTGATAGTTCTCTATGATTATCCTATTTGATGCTTTTTTAACCGCAGAGAACGCAGAGAACGCAGAGGAAGAGAAAGAAGAAGATGACAACTTAGGCAATAATTTGTTGAAAAGTTTTAAAATCTAAAATCTAAAATCTAAAATCGAATGAGTATTTTAATTGTTACGGGTGCGGCGGGGTTTATTGGTTCTAACTTAGTAGAAACTCTTTTAAATCGAGGCGAGACGGTGATCGGTGTTGATGAGTTCAACGATTATTACGATCCGGATCTCAAGCGCAAGAATATTGCACGATTTGAAAAGTATCCGGGTTTTGAATTGGTGGAAGGCGATATTTTGTCTCTAAATTGGCGATCGCTTTTATCCGATGCTAAGGTAATATTTCATCAGGCGGCGCAAGCAGGAGTTCGTGCTAGCTGGGGCGACGGTTTTCGCAGCTATACAGAACGGAATATTAACAGCACTCAAGTATTGTTAGAAGCGGCAAAAGATGCGCCAAGATTGCAAAAGTTTGTCTATGCTTCTTCTTCTTCCATTTACGGTAATGCTGAATCTTTTCCCACGAATGAAAATGCTTGTCCGCAGCCGGTTTCTCCCTACGGAATTACGAAATTAGCCGGTGAACGTTTGTGCGGGCTTTATTACAAAAATTTTGGCCTTCCGACTACTTCGCTGCGCTATTTTACTGTTTACGGGCCGAGACAGCGCCCCGATATGGCTTTTCACAAGTTTTTTAAGTCGATTTTGTTTGACGAGGCGATTTCTATTTTCGGCGACGGATTGCAAACGCGGGATTTTACGTTTATCAGCGATTGCGTTGCTGCGAATTTAGCGGCGGCTGAGGTTGCGGAAGCTGCGGGGGAAGTTTTTAATATTGGTGGGGGAAGTCGGGTGGTTTTGAAAGAAGTTATTGATACAATAGAGAGAATTGTCGATCGACCTATTCGGATAGATTTTACTGAAGCTGCGAGGGGAGACGCGCGGCACACTAGCGCGGATGTGTCTAAAGCCAAGAAAATCTTAGGTTATCAGCCGCAGGTTGCCTTAGAAGAAGGTTTAAGGCGCGAATGGGAGTGGATTCAGTCTTTGTACAGTTAGAGTACAGTTAGATGCTATCTATCCCAGAAATTCCGCAACTTAAATTGAAAATTGTTAACTTTTTGACTTCCCCAAGTTTTGAGATTTCTCCCCAAGCGAACCAACAAATTTGGAGGCGCGAGTTTGGGCTGTGTTTCCGGCGAATTCAAATATCGGTAGTGCAGAAACACCTCTCGGTAGGGAATCTCAACATCTTCGCCAGCACACAAGCGAGTAAACTTGGCAGCCGAAATACTCATGTAGTGCAAGTAAGTCAACCGTCGCCCTTTGTCATATAGAACATAATCTATCACCTCAAATTGAGAAGACCAATGATTTCCCGTTACCAGTGCAGGTTGATGATAAGCAAAGTTGTAAAAAGAGATATTGCTGCGGGCGACTAAATAGTTAAGTAAAGATTGGTCAGCGCCCCGTAAAGACATAATTTCCGCTTCTCCTGATGTTAATTTTTCTAAAAGTTGAGAGCAATTATTTCGATTGAAAACCCCGGGTTTTGACGCAAACCAACCCGCACAAAAAGTATGAGATTGCAGTTCGTCAAAATTTAGAATTTGAGGTAATTTTGGGGAGGACAAATCAAATATATAATTGAGGTCAGATTTGTATTGAAAATCGTTTGCTACCCAATCGAAATCATCAAGCTTTTGATAAATATAATCTAGAGAACCCATTAACAGAGTGTCTGCGTCAAAATATATAAATTTATCAAAAGGGCCGTCAAAACAACATAATTTTTGGTGCATTTCCAAACATTGAACTGGTTTCCAACCTTTAGCTTGCCAAACTTTTTGAGCTTTTGCATGAGTTTTCCAAACTTGAGTCGCAAAGTCTTCCCAGAAAATGATTGAATCGGTATTTTCAAACAGGGTGACATGAGGACGAGTTGCAATTTCTACTTGCACTTTTTTCATTCGATTATCATAGGGAATGATACAAACAGGAATATTTTTTGCCCCGTTGACTTCGAGACTGTTTAATAAAGCGACTAAGTGGTCGAACACAACATCGTTTGCTAGAATATAAATGCCATCAGTCATAGTTTTTTAGTGAATAAGTAACCCAGCGCATATATATTGCTTTTTAGGTGCGGGCAAGATGCCCACACCACAAGAAATAAAATTGATTGATTGTGGAACAGGCATCTTGCCTGTTCTTCCCAGCTTGTTTGGTGTCAAAAACACAACAAAATTTATGAATTGTGGAACAGGCATCTTGCCTGTTATTCAAAGCTTGTTTGGTGTCAAAAACACAACAAAATTTATGAATTGTGGAACAGGCATCTTGCCTGTTATTCAAAGCTTGTTGATAATGATACAACATAGGAGTTTATCCTCACCTACTGAAAACCCGAAATATTTTTTGCACTAAATTTGGTTTTTCCTCATTGAGATAACGATAATGTTTCCAAAGTTTCCAATAAGGACTACCCGATTTAATTGGTATTCCAGCCCAGTGAATATATTTTAACCTTTTGCCTTTGTCATAAAGAACATAATCTATTTCTTGAAAATGCTTGGAACCTGCCCAGCTTCCAGGTTCGGTTGCTGAATCTTTCACAAGGTTGCAGCGTTTGGAAATCAATTTAAGAATGATATAATTTAGTATAGGTTGGTCTGTGACATTTTGAGTAAAGTCAAAATATTCTCGATGCTGCGAACATTCTCGCAAAATTTCATACATTTGCGCTTCTGTAATAGTTCCTTTTCTAGAAGCCCAAAAACCGCTGTTGAATACATCTTGAAGCTGTGAGTCGGTAAAGATATTCTGTTCTTTTACGGCGGGGGCAAATACATTTCGCAGTTTTTCGCTGAGGTGGTGATAGTCGCAGCAAAAAAAGTCTACTTCTGAGAGTTTGTTTAAGTTGGCTGCGATGTCTTCAAAAACGATGATATCGGTATCAATGTACAGAAATTCGTCAAGGGGGCCAAACCAAACGGCGAGTTTTCGCATTTTGTTGGGGAGGGCTAAAAAGTTGCGATCGAACGTTTGGCCAATTTCTCTGGTAAACTGTTCCACAAACTCCAGATTTGGGAACAATCGCACCCCGTGGAGAATGCTGAGTGCGGCTGCGACTTGCTGATAATTGTCGTCGAAGGGGATTAAAAAAACTGGTACTTGACAATTGTACAGACGTATGCTGGATGTAAGGGCGATCGCGCTTTCCATCACCTTATCATTAGCAACAATATAAATACCGCGATTCATAAATTTATCCTCAACCGACTAAACACTCTTTGTAGCAAATTCGGCGCAGAAACATCAGCATAAGACATTAGCGGTTCCCTAAAAATCGGTCGCTTTTCTGGTTCCCGCAGATAGCGATAGTGCAGAAACAAATCGCGATAGGGAAACTCAATATTTTCGCCAGCACAAACCCTCCGAATCAAATCCGGCGGCACACCAATATAATGAATGTAAGTAAGTCGGTTTCCCTTGTCGTACAAAATCTGATCTTGCTCTTCAAAATGTTTAGAAGTGACACTGCACCCAGTTTTTTCGCCATCCGGGAGGCTATAAGCAAAATTATAGCTATTGATGGCAGTTTTCATCACCATATAATTGAGCAAAGGCTGTTCTCCCGCACCTGCATAGAGAATTTCCGCCTCGCCCAATTGCAGTTGAGCTACCAGCCATTCTCTAGTATTTATATCAAAAAATCCTTGCTTGCCGCCGTAAAATCCCGAACAAAATATTTCCGAGTCGATCCGATTTTGCTCAAAAACTTCTAGGATTTTTGGTGACTGAATATTGTATACTTTAGTTGGATCGCGAAATTGAAAATCATAAACCACAAAATCCGATTCCTCTAACTTCTGAAAAACCGCATCAAGGGAATTCATCACCAAAGTATCGGCATCCATGTAGATAAACTTTTTAAACGGGCCCTCGAAAGCACAAAAACGCCGATGTGCGCCGTAAAGCCGAAATTTTTGGCGATTCAAACGCTCTGGTGCGGCTGCTTGCATGAATTCATCCCACCGCTGAATTGAGGCGCTATCTTCATAAATAAAGACGTTGGGACGGTTAATAATTTCAGCTTTGATTTGCTCTATTTGGTCGTCGAAAGGATAAATACAGACAGGAGTATTTGAGCCTAAAATAACTTCAATACTGTTGAGTAAGGCAATTAGTTGGTCGTAAACTGTATCGTTGGCAAGCGTGCAAATTCCCTTCATATCTATTAGTCCGCGTAGGCGGACTTGGTTTGTGTAGAAGCGGTTTCAACCGCCGAATCATTTAAAGGGTAAAAGGGTAGAAAAGGGCGATCGGGAAAAACTAATACGAGGGAGAAACCGACGCGATCGCTACACGAAAACCGATTTTCCCGCGGCGGTTGCGCTCCGAATAAAAGTAGCGACTGGCACTGCGGCAAAGAACCGCATTGTAGTACCAGGAACCGCCACGCTGCACTCGGCCCTTACCTGTGCCAGTTTCCCAGGAACTTCCGTCAGTTGGTGCGCCGTTATAGTTTGGGTGCCACCAATCGCTGCACCACTCGAAAACATTGCCGTGCATATCGTACAGTCCAAAAGCATTGGGGGGAAAACTCCCTACATCTGTTGTTTGTTCGCGGTAAAGTCCTATGGAGGCGTTTGCGTAGGGGAGCCTTCCGTCATAGTTGACTAATTCTGGGGTAAAGGTTTCCCCAAAATGAAATGGGGTTGTTGTACCCGCACGACAGGCGTATTCCCATTCTGCTTCACTCAGGAGGCGATATTTTTTCCCAGTTTTTTGCGAGAGTTTGCCGCAGAATTCAAAGGCCTCATCCCACGATACATTTTCTACAGGACGTTTTTCACCTGGGAAATAGGATGGGTTGTTTCCCATCACTGCTTGCCACTGTGCTTGGGTGATGGAGTATTTGCCTGCCAAAAAAGCGGGTACTGTTACTTGATGCCGCGGACTTTCTTCAGTATCATATCTACCTTTTTCTGTTAGCGGGGAACCCATCATAAAAGTTCCGCCGGGAATATAAACCATTTCCAGCACAACTTTTTTCCCTAAGTATTCAGAAAAGAAATGAGCATAATGACGGCGACGACTGTTTTCTTTTCCTTCAGCATCCACTGTTATCACATCAAAGTCAAAAGTACGAAAATATTTTTGTAACTGCTGTTTTATATTTGGTTCATCTCTATCCTTCAGCAGCGAATAGGCTGCAAACTTCACCGACATTGATTCATCTTGCAGCACCCCAATTATTAAATCTAAGCCAGCATCTCCATATTTCAGCGCTTCAGACAGTGCAGCAATTTTCACCTCGACAATCGGTGAAGCCAAACGACTCTTAACGCCGGGAATCCCGCCTAAAACAGCCGCAGCGAATGGCACTTGAGATTCACCGCCGAGTACGGCATCGTATTCTGTGGGTTGATTTGGGTTTTCTGTCATTGCGCTATTTCCTAAGATACAAAGTTAGACAGCCAATTCAGCAGGTTTAATTCATGGAGAATAATTTGCCTAGCTTCGGCAATTTTATCCCTCGCTTCATGCCAATAATCCGCAGTAGCCACAACCTCTTTAATAAATTCTACTCCTTTCTCATCCAAACTCGGCAGCCGCAGAAAACTCCCCGCTGGCAACAACTTATCGGCCGCCGCACCGCCGTAATAAATTGGCAAACACCAAGCTAACAAAGCATCCCAAAGCTTCTCGCTGACATACCAATCGTTTTCGGCATAATTTTCTATAGCTAAGTTGTAATAGTATGGCGCGACGGCGTGCCATTTATTGTTTACAGTCCCGTTCCCGCGCGCCCAAGTTGGCAAGTTTCGCCCGTAAAGGTCAAAATCCAATTCTTGTGATTGCAGCAATTTGATAAAGTCTAATCTCTGGCGGTGATTGGCGGTGCGGCTAACACCTGAAGTAATCCAAGAACAGGATTTAGTTTTCGGCGGCGGAGGCATTTCATCGAGTTCTCGGAACGAGTTAGAGTGATACCAAATCGCGGGCATATAATCGGGTTTTGGTGCAAAATCATCGGGGCCGGAAACGTAACCGCAATAAAGTTTGGCTTGTTCGTAGTTGGCTTTGGTAATTTCAATAATTTCTGGTAATGGTGGCTCGCGGATCAGGTAAATTATGCGTTCATTGGGGACACCGCGCAATTTTTCTTGAATGTCGTTTTCTTGGTTTTGATGCCTGTAGCGACGTATTTTATCGAGCCAAGATTGATTTTTGGAAGGTTTGGGAAAGTCGAATTGATACATCAACAAATAATCTGGTTCTGGATGGTTGGCGAGCATTTGAATGTTGCCCCATTTTCCGAAGTTGTGAGGGGTTTGCTGCCACAGCCAGTCGCTTTGGTTCATGCCTGGGTAGGTGGTGATTGTGCCGATGATTTTTGGGTTCATAAGTTGATATTTTGCGTGTTGTGTTTTAGTCCGCCAGTCCGCCAGTCATTCATTCCGCTATTCGGCTACCTCGCTAATCCGACAGTCCGCCAGGGGTTGGAAACCCCTGTCTCAAAGCAAAAGTCCTCTAAAGAGGACTGAGAATTGTAGTTTTAAACTATTTTTTTGCTAGCTCTGAATAATAATTTTAGTCCTCTTTAGAGGACTTTTGCTATTAGCCAGTGGTTTAAACCACTGGTGGACTGGCGGGCTGACTAATGGCGGATTGTCGGCTTAATTAATAATTTGCGATCGCACTTGGTCATCCACATAACTCAAAATTCTCTCTATCCTATTTTCCCAGGAAAATTGCTTGACAAAATTTAATGTTTCTGCATAACCTTCGCTTTTCCTCGGATATTTGGTTAAACTATCTCGAATGCTTTGCGCGAACTGGTGCGGGTTATCCGGTTCGCACCAAGTTGCTGCTATATTTCCCGATTTAAATTCCATTAAAGATGCAATCTCCGTCGCCACAATCGGAGTTCCCGATGCCATGTAATCAAAGAATTTTAAAGGAGATGTGAACGTCGCGGCCTCTGTCAAACAGTGCGGGTGAGTCAAAACATCGGCTGCTTGCAGCAAGCTAGCCAGTTGATTTTGAGGCAGGTAGCCGAGAAATTTAATGTTGTTAACTTGCTTGGATTTGGCTAACTGTTGGTAGCCGGTTACTTGGGATGAATCACCGCCCGCGATCGCAAATTGAACTCCTGGCAATTCCTTAGCCACATCCACCAACATATCCACACCTTTAAACGGGTAAAGTCCCCCTGCATAAACTGCTAAATGCTGTCTGTCATCTTCTAATAATTGCTGTCGCCAATTCTGGGCGGCCTCTGTTTGTCTGGCGAGAAACAACTGATTAAAACCGTTGTGCAGCGTAATTACTTTTTCCGGCGGCATCCCATTCAAAATCATGCTGTCTCGCACTGTATCGGCAACAGTTACGGAAATCTGAAATAGAGGATTGCGGACAATTTCTGATTCAAATTGCTTGTCTTCGTGGTGGTGCTGTTCGTAGATAGCGGGAATTCCGTTTTTAACTGCTGCTTTGACAAAGTTCCAGTCGCGGGTGTGGACAATTTGAGTCGATTTAAGCAGGTGAATCGGTAAGTAGTATTTTGATACTATTGTACTCGAACTCGTCCACTTGCTGTCCCAACGGTCGATCGGCCACGGCATCGGTAAATCTGCTACTTTTAATTTATCTTGAATATTGTAAATTTTGGCAAGTTTGTCCTCGGGTTTCCTGGGTTGAAAAGGAAAAAGCAAATCAACCGGATTCAAAGCACTCCAGCCTTTACGAAGGTATACCAAAACTGCTGGATAACCTAGGTTTGCTGCGGCATTTGCAGAGTGTGTAACTTGAACTAAGCTCGCTACATTGGGTTGCGGCAAGATATTTCTGGTAAAAAATACATAATATTTGGACATGGTAATTGGTAATTGGTAATTGTTGACTGTGCAGACAGTTGACTAATGACTAATGACTACTGACTACTTTTTAACAGCCTGACGCTTAATAGTCTTTTCTATAAATTCTAAAGTAGTGAAAATATTAGCAGCAGAGTGAAATGATTCTCTGATTAACTCGTCTCTTTCTTCGGGAGAGTCTACCATTTCATCTACTAGCATTTTGAGGTAAGCTATCATGGGAGTCAGGCGAGTGCGAATTTCGTAAGAACCTCTAATTAGAGCTTCATCGCGAGCGGTTTCTTCGGCAAATTGCACTGAATACAAGCGAGTGTAGTAACCTCCTTTTGCTAGCAATTCTTCGTGGGAACCCATTTCTACTACTTGTCCGCGATCGATTACGGCGATTTTGTTGGCTTTTTGGACTGTGGAGAGGCGGTGGGCGATTACCAACGTTGTGCGATCGCAACTCAGTTTCTCGATCGCCGCTTGCACGTACCTTTCCGAAACCGTATCCAGCGAACTCGTTGCCTCATCTAAAATTAAGATTTCCGGGTTTTGCAGCAGGGCTCTAGCAATTGAAATTCTCTGACGCTGCCCTCCCGATAAGATCACGCCCCGATCGCCAATTTGAGTCTCCAACCCATCCGGCAATAGTTGGATAAACTCGTAAGCATTCGCTCCCTTCGCCGCTTCCACAATTTCTTCCTCAGTCGCTTGGGGTCTAGCATAAGCAATATTTTCGCGCACTGAAGCATTAAACAAAAACGTATCTTGGCTAACAATACCCATCGCTTGTCTGAGACTTTTCAGCTCAAATTCGCGCAAATCCCTGCCATCGATCGAGATATTACCTTCAGTAGGATCGTAAAATCTCGGCAGTAAATCTGCCAAAGTTGACTTGCCAGAACCCGAAGTTCCTACCAAAGCCAAAGTAGTGCCGTGAGGTAGAAATAAATCAATTCCTTGTAAAACTAAATTTTTGTGGTTAGGATAACTAAAAGATATTTTATTAAAATGAATTCCCGATCGCAAATGAGTGTAAGGCACAGAACCATTCAGCATAAATGGCTTGTCCTCGCAGCTCAAAAAATCATTAACCACCTCTACACTAGCCGACGTATTTGCAAATTGACTGCGCCCGCTATTCAACTGTGAAATTAAAGGGATCAATCGAAACAGTACCAATAAATAGGTTAATAAAACTGTAGCAATAGACTCTATCTCATTCGCAAATATTGTGCGACCTATAAATACAATCAAAATTATAACTATCAAATTAACAACTTCGTTAATTGGGGCGATCGCCGCATAATTTACCTGAGCCTGAAAATCCGCTTGTTCTCGCCTTTGAATTAAATGCTTGATCCGCTGATACTCCCTTTCCTCGTTCCCCGTTGACTTAACCAGCCGAATCCCTGTAATCGTTTCCAGCACCCTAACCGAATAATCTTTCGACATTTCAGAAAGCAGGTGGCCAAAATGCTTGGAACGGTTAATAATATATTGATTTGTCCAAGCAACTAACGCCAGCAAAACTGTAGCTGTCACCGTCAGTTTCCACGAGATCGAAAGTAGCAGACCCACAAAAACCAAAACCGTGATTGAGGTAGTAAACATTCCGATGGCCGTACCAACTGCACTAGCAGTCCGACCAATCTCTCCGCCCAATCTATTAATTAAATCCCCGACTTTAGTTTTAGAGTAAAAATCTAAATCTACTTCTAACAACAACCGCAAACCTGCGTCTCGCAAATCAAAAGTCAGAGAGCGCGTCAGAGAAGTAGCTACTAAAGTATTGATATAACTCGCAACATTTTTTAAAAAAATTGCCAGCACAACCGCCCCGGTCATCAGCATTAAACGCTGATTTCCGGGCATTCCCTCAAAGGGATACATCAAAGTTTTAATTAGAGGTGGAGCACCACGCAGCTCGATAGCTTCCTCTAAAAAACTTAAAAGCACTGGTACAATCAGAGTAGTGCTGATACCGTTAAATAAAGCGCCAGAAAAGCCCAGCACCACAGTTAAGAGAATCCTGCCGGGATATCGTCTGGCAAATTTTAGGAGTAGCTTATTGGCAGACATGAAGCATTCCCAGCTAAACAGTACGGCATCTCAAAATATTCTTTAATAATAGACAGTTTTTCTTCCTCCCGTGAGTGGTTTTAAAATAACATTTACATACCTGCGATTATATCTGAAAGGATCGGTTTCATTGCTTGAATACTATATTTTTTCATACATCTTTCCCGAGCTTTCATTCCTTGTAAATTAGCCGCTGTCAAATTTTGAAATATCCATTGAATCTTTTGTGAAATTTGAGCGGGAGAACTCGGATCGACTAAATAACCCGTTCCCCCTAAAATTGCTGGAATATCCCCCACTCGCGTAGACAAAACAGGCTTAGCCATTGCCATACCATCTGTCAGCTTGAGTGGAAACTGAGCCACGGCTGTGAGAGTTTCTCGTTGAGGAACAACGACAACATGAGCCGCCGCTACAACGGACGGCATCGTCTCCACTGGAAACCTTGGCAGTTTAACAATCCAACGCCCCCATTGTTTCACAAGTTTATCATCATAATCATCATAAGGACTCCCGCCGACGATCGCTAATTTTAAATCGGGCTCATTTAACTGTTCGAGGGCCATCAAAACATCCTCCACGCCTTTATGAGGTCGCGGTGCCCCCGGAAACATCAGAACTCTATACCCGGACAAGCCGTAACACTGTCTGCTCAATTCAGGATTGTATTTAGCAGGGTCGAACATTATAGTATCCTTACCATTAGGCAAATATACACCACCAAAACGCTGTTTCAAAAACTCAGTATCAACGGTGACAGCATCAGCACGGTGAATGAGACTTTCCATCCACTTGAGATAGAGCGGATTATCTGGTTCTCTCAATAAACCATTGTGTTTAAAAATATCTCGATAAAGTTGTTTGAAAGATGGACGGTATTTCCATTCATCTCCGCCGTACCAGCTCATTTCCCAGTCGTCTATATCTAAAATTATAAAGTGGCGAGTCGCCAGTTTTTTTAGCAGTGATAACCCAAAGCTTGTAGGTTTAGGTTTGACTGCATAAATAATATCCCCATCTATTTTTTTCCAAAGTTTTTGAGCATCCATTAAAAACCCCGGATAATTTTTACCCGGTATCGCACATACCGGGATGTCTCTGGGAGGATTAGCATACAATTCCTTGCCAAACTGAAATCCAACAACTTCTACATCACATTTAAGCTCTATCAAGACTTGAGCTAAGAAAAAAGCACGAATTGCACCTCCTCCTGACAAATCGCTCACTACTAATGAAACTTTCACTGAGTATTTTGTTTAAAACATTTGTTTAATTTTCCTGCTTAACCGAGCTTTTGTCAAGGCGACGGGGACTCACGCACTCCCACAGCAACCGGGTTTTTAACCAGGGCAAAGGGCAGCAACGCGTCTTTTGGTAAAAAACACACAGTAATGAACCCAAGACTGTTATTCAAGCCAGCAATAATTCTTCTAGGTAAATTTTCGGATATGTTGAGGCTAATTTTTTTTTATTTTGCGCTGATTTTTGTTGCTTTTGATGCAGTTTCCCAACCAACTTTAATTATTTAAAACGCCAGGGATTGTTAAGTTGATTTGGTAAAAATATTTTAGCCGTGCGATCGACTATTCTAGTAAAGAGCGATCGCGTCACGTTCTTCGCGTACTGAGGGCGGTAAGGATAAGTGCAGTGCATTACTTTAATCGGTTTGTCGATCGTATAAACATCTTTCCACTTATCCAAGTAGTTGTAAACCGGGGACAAAGTTGTCATTTTCGGTTTCACCGATTCAATAGCCGCCGCAAAAGCTCCCTGGTCTTTCAAGAGTAGCACATTTTGATGCGCCACTACCATGTCGAAATATTTCTTAAAGTTTATAAACAATTCCTGAGTTTTACTGCTTTTCGTAAAAGCGATAAATCCGCCATTGTATTGAATGCTATTTTCATTTAGCGGCAACCCGACAGACTGCAAAGTTGACAGAATATCCTGCTTGACTCTTAATAAATTTGCAGCTTTAGCAATCGCAGGCTGCACATCTTCCGTCACCAACAAATCCACCCCATCAAGAAAATCAAACACCTCATCAATTGGCGACAGCAAACAAATATCACAATCCATATAAATAGTTTTCTCAAATAAAGATTCCCCGTACAAAGCCAGCTTAGCTTGTCGCGATGCTAAAACAGGATTTTCGTGTTTCGGTGCGGCCTGCAATCTCACATTTCCGAACACCAAAAGTAAGGGATATAAAAATCGCGGGACTCTATCTATTAAAATAATAATTGGTTCGCGGTGAAACTTCCTGACTGAAGCTAGAAAATGTATGCAGTCTTGAAATGAGTACAATCCAATTAAAATGGTGATAAATCCTCTATCCATATCTTTTCTCTAACGATAGTAAAAATCGAAATTTAATAAGGCAATTAACTGTGTTTTTAATAACCGATAGAGATATTGCCAACGCTCAAACTGCAATTTATCCCCAACTTTATCCCAAAAGGTTCTTACTTGATTTTTTTGCCAGTCCCAATGAGCAAAAGAATGCTCCATAACTTGAGCGAGTTCCTGCCACCCGTCATTACGAATATTCCACCCAACTTTAGCAGTTGCTAACCCAATTGGATTACCGTCTTTTGTTTTGACTTTTTGCACTTCAAAAAATCTTCCAATCTTTCCCCATTCTTGAATAAACTGAATTTCTCTCCCATTGTCTCTCGCAATTACGAACAAATTTTCTTGAACAAAACTTACCTTTTTCAACGGTAGTTCTAGCTTTTTTGCTAATTTATGAATTGCCTCTTTTCTCCCCGGAAATGATTGATTTGGTGGATGTTCTAGAATGGGCATAAACCCTTTACAAGTAATTCCTGACATCCATTCTCTCTCCGGCACTTTTCCTCTGATTCTTGTATCTGCATCCACAAAGATTGTCACTCGACATAATTCTAAGGCTTTTTTAGTGCAAATCGTTTATCATTATAACAATAATCTACACCTTCGCGACTTTTTTTAAAGGCGAAAACATTCGTCAAATTCTGAAAGTCATTTGGGTTGTCAGTACAAACAACTAGCATCGTCCCTAGAGAATGAGTTTCTAAGTCTGCTGCTAGTTGTTTGGCTAATTCGCGATACTTTTTCCGAAAAGCTAAGGTGCAAAAACAAAAATCTTTGTGACTGTTTAACATTATTTTTAACTCAATTTTTGCACTTGTTTTATTTGAGTTTATGCTAACTGTGGCGTTTTTGGTGCCACTGCCAAGCATGGGAGATAATGTTCTTAATGTCGGGATATTCTGGAGACCAACCCAAGGTTTTGATGGCTTTCTCGCTGCTGCCAACTAAAGCAGGCGGGTCTCCCGGACGCCGATCGCACTCAACAGCATTAATCTCTTTTCCCGTCACTTGGCGAGCCGTTTCTATCACCTCTTTCACCGAAAACCCGCCGCCATTGCCTAAATTAAAGAAATCAGATTTGCCACCATTTAGCAAATATTCTAGTCCTAAAATGTGAGCAGATGCCAAATCGTTAACGTGAATGTAATCCCGAATGCAAGTACCGTCAGGAGTATCGTAATCCGTGCCAAAAATCGCGATCGAATCTCGTTTACCCAAAGCCGCGAACAACACCAGCGGGATCAGGTGAGTTTCTGGATTGTGATCCTCTCCTAACAACCCGTTAGGGTCAGCCCCAGCCGCGTTAAAATAGCGGAAACAAACAGACTTGAAATTGTACGCCGCGTCAAAATCAGACAAAATCCTTTCTACCATTAACTTAGTAGCACCGTAGGGATTGATCGGATTTTGCGGGTGGTCTTCTGTGAGCGGGATTTTCTGCGGTACACCGTAAGTCGCGCAAGTAGAAGAAAACACAAATTTCTTCACCCCAGCACCAATCATTGCTTCCAAAAGCGTAATAGTACCGATGACATTGTTGCGATAATATTTAGCTGGGTCGGTAACAGATTCGCCCACATAAGCGTAAGCAGAAAAGTGCATTACAGCATCAATCTTGTGAGTAGCAAACAAGTTGTCTAGAAGAGTGCGATCGTTCGTATCGCCAACTACTAACTCCACCTGCAAAGCCTGATCTACTAAATCTCTGTGACCGTAAACTAAATTATCCAAAATCACCACACCGTAACCGGCGTTTTTCAGTGCTAATACTGCGTGAGAGCCAATATATCCAGCTCCGCCCGTCACCAAAATTGTTGGTTTTTCTGTACTCATTTTATTCGGGGTTGTTTTGTAATTGCAACTGTCGATGAGATTGTGAATAGGGTTCAGTTAAGCCGATCCCCCCTAGCCCCCCTTAAGAAGGGGGGGACAAGAATCAGATCAAAGTCAACCCTTACTCCCATTCTTAATGGGGGACAAGAAAGCTCTCAAAGTCCCCCTTCTTAAGGCTACGGTGTACACACAAGTCATGAGATCCCCCCTAGCCCCCCTTAAGAAGGGGGGAACCGGAGTCAAAGTCCCCCTTCTTAAGGGGGATTTAGGGGGATCTCCGCGCGATCAACGGTGTTATCTAAACCACATTAGATTATATGGTGATTTTACAAATTCAATCGATAAACTTGAGGCGACCAATTTGGATATAATCAAATATCCGATTGATTTGATGTCGATCCTCTTCGGAAATTTTATCATCTGACAGGATAGCCGAAGTCAAAAGTAAGTGTTCCCGGCGAGTGATCTTACCAGACGCTACAATTCGATCGACCATTTGAGAAATTGTTAAGTTGGATTTGTTTGGAGATGTTCGCATTTATTCGATCGCATTTATGTCAAAATAGTCAAAGCTGTTGGCAGCGATCGATCTAACAATCGTACATACCAGACCACCAGTCTATTTGTGGAACCGTAGCAATAAGGTATCAGAGTTTTACTCCCAAAGATAGATGCGCGAGGTTGATAATTCTGCGTTGTGCTTTCGGATACTGTTCGCGCTAATTCAATTATATAATATTTTTCCGAGAGAGGCAGTTTTATATGCAGGTTTATCGGCTTCCGGTACTGTCAGACAATTACATTTTCTTGCTGCACGACCCCGATCGCCACACAGCAGCCGTCGTCGATCCAGCGCGATCGCAGCCAGTATTAGAGCAACTGCAAGCACTAGGAGCCGAATTAACCGCAATTTTCAATACCCACCACCACAGCGACCACATAGGCGGCAATCAGGAACTGATCGATCGCTTTCCCCAAATTAAAGTTTACGGTGGCGCAGAAGATAGAGGCAGAATTCCCGGACAGCAAGTGTTTTTACAAGCGGGCGATCGAGTTTCTTTCGCCAACAGAACCGCCGAAGTCTTCTTCCTACCCGGCCACACAAAAGCTCACATCGCCTACTATTTCCCCCCCAGCAACCCCAGCGAAACCGGCGAATTGTTCTGCGGCGACACCTTATTTGCTGGAGGCTGCGGCAGGCTGAAAGAAGGCACTCCCGCCCAAATGTTAGCCTCTCTGGGACAACTGCGAAACTTGCCCGATAGTACGAGAGTCTGGTGCGCCCACGAATACACGCTGAACAACCTGCAATTTGCCTTGAGTGTGGATGGCGACAATCCCGATTTACAGCAGCGCTTCGCCGAAGTCAAGGAAGCGCGCAGTCGATCGCAACCTACAATACCATCATCGATCGGCATCGAAAAAAGCACAAACCCATTTTTGCGCTGGGATTTTCCCAACCTCCAATCAGCCGCCAACACATCCGATCCCGTGCAAACCTTCGCTCGATTGCGCGGCATGAAAGACCAATTTTGACCTTAACGTTTTTGTTGTTTCAGGTAACTCTTAAACTTGAGTATCGGTTCGCTCAACCACCTGTCAAGTCTTTTGTATTTTACGTGAAAGCTCGACAGCCCCTTAAACTTATTTGGAATTTTTTCCAGTTCGTCCTTAAACGGTGTCTGAGACAACATATCAAGCCATAATTGATTGGGGGCGCAGCTTTCCCACGGTTTCGGTCTTGATATAAAGTGCATCACTTTACTTGACATATCATCAGTGTTGTGGTTGTTCCATATTTGGTCTAATTGCTTCCACCTTCCCACTAAAACTGAATTTAATGCACCTTGATCGCAATCGCCCCAAACGTGGATTCTAGCATTTTGGAGCAACTTTTCCGACAGTTGCTCTTCCTCCCAAAGCTTCATGTTGTAAACTAAAACACCACTATTGAAATAAGGGTTTCGATCTTGATAATTGTTCGGATTTCTCCAGACGTTGGCTGCGGCTGCTATCGGCAGAGTTTGAAAATCTAGGTTCCACAGCGGCTTTAAGCTGCCCAGAACGATCGTATCGCTGTCGAGCCAAATCAGCCTTTCTGTTTCTTTGGTATATTTTCGCGGCTCCAATTTAACGTAAGGAAGTTTAGAACCTGATACCGAAAGAAGTTGGTCGTAATTAGATGGCAATTCTTGCCATTCAATCTGGTATTTGCAGCAATTCTGTAACTGTTCCTTTTGCTGTGAATATATCCTAGTAGATACAACGCTAATTTTGACCTGATCCTCCCCAGATTGGCTAACATTCAGATCTACAGACTTGAGAAGTGCTGCTAAGCCCAGAATATAGGTGCGATCGGCTGCTGTGAATATGTGCATAGGATTAAGTTTGTGAGATGAACGGCAAACGTGACACAAACGTTGGGACTGGAGGAAGTAGGCGACCCTGTATTGAGGTAAATGCGATCGCCAATTTACCGTTGAGACGAATAAAATCTTGCCTAAATTTCCGGTTAGATTTACACAAAGAAACGGGGTTTCTAAGTAGGTAGGCGCGAATAAAGTTTATAATGTAACAGAATGTAAGGCGGGCGTAACAAGAGCGATTGCTTCGTTTCACTCGCTGCGAGAGAGGGCTTATGTATTTTCAAGCTTCATCTACTTATTTACCTGTGCAAGTGCCATCTGTGCGCGCCCGAAAACGAGCAACAGCCATTGGTAATATGCAGCCACGCGAAAAATAATGAGACGGACTAACCTGGCATTTGAAACAGCCAGAAAATTCCCCGTCGCCTGTGCTGAATCCCGCAACTGGTTCAGACGTGGGACTCTACGATAAAATAAATTGTCTAGATATCGATATTACCGCAGAACGATCGACATCCATCTTAGGTTTGAAGTGTCACCCTGCTCAAATCAAAAGTTTCTCTGGTTATTTCCCTATTATTGATCGCGATTTGCTTTGCCAAAAGTAAAATTAGCGTTGTTAGAAACCGATGCAAAACCCACGCAATACTGAACCCCAAGCAAAAATCGACCCCTCTGTTTCAACGGATTCTAACCAAGCGTTCTACCCAGCCGCGCCTTTGCCCACAGATGTAGGGATGGTTCTGCAATTGGCAGATGGCAGGATTCAGGGGTGCAATTCTCACGCCCAGGATCTGTTGGGGATGACAGCACAACAAATGCAGGCCTGCTCTTCCATCAACAGTCTGTGGCAGACTGTGCCTCAAGATGGCTCGGATTTTGCCGGCGAGACGCATCCGGCGATGGTGGCGCTCTCAACCGGGCAGCCAAGCTCAAATGTTATTATGGGATTCTATCAGCCACAGGGAGAATTGATTTGGTTGAATCTCAATTCTCAACCTTTATTTCAGGGAGATCGATCGACTCCCTACGCAGTAATTACCACCTTCACCGAAATTGCTCAACCTCAGCCACAAGCAGTCACTCACGCCCCCGCGACGCAACTGTCAGACACCCTCGAAAGTATTTCCGACGGTTTTTTTGCTTTGGATCGAGACTGGCGATTTACTTACGTTAATTCCCAAGCGGCGCGGTGGCTGAATCGACTCCCGGCAGATTTGATCGGCAACAACGTTTGGGAAGAGTTTCCCGAATCTGCGGGCAGTTTGTTTGAGCAGGAATTTCGCCGCTGCGCTGCGGAGCAAGTTACAGTTAATTTTGAATCTTTTTATGAGCCTCTGAATAGTTGGTATGCGGTACGAGCCTATCCGATCGCATCGGGACTTGCCGTTTATTTTCAAGATGTCACCCAGCAGAAAGCCGATCGGGTTACTTTTACTAAACAAGCGCAATTAGTGCAGCAACAACTCGCAGAAATCGAGGCGATTTATGCTAGCGCGCCGATCGGACTTTGCTTTATCGATACCCAATTGCGGTTTGTCCGCATCAACTCGCGTCTAGCAGAAATCAACGGAATTCCCGCCGCCGCCCACATCGGTAAAACATTGCGCGAAATCTTGCCAGAACAAGCAGATGATTTAGATCCGCTTTACCGACAAGTTATTGAAACTAAAGTTCCCCTCGCACAGATCGAAGTAAGCGGGACGAACTCAGCACAGCCGGGAATCGATCGCGCTTGGCTATTAAGTCTCTATCCGCTGAAAGCTGAGGACTATCGCGTGCTGGGCGTGAATGTGACAGTGCACGAAATTACCGATCGCAAACAAGCAGAAGAAGCTTTGCGCCGCTCCCAAGAACGCTACCGCACTTTGTTTGAGTCCCTAGACGAAGGTTTTTGCGTCATCGAAATGCTGTTTGACGACAACGACAAGCCGATCGATTACCGCTTTTTAGAAGTCAATCCCGCCTTCGAGAAACAAACCGGACTCGTAGAAGCGGCGGGGAAAACAGCGCGAGAACTCATTCCAGAACTCGAAGATTTTTGGTTTGAGATATACGGCAAAGTCGCGCTGACAGGGGAACCAGTGCGCTTTGAACACGGCTCGGAAGCCATAAACCGCTGGTTTGAGGTTTCGGCGTTTCGCACTCCTGAGCCGCAGAGCCGCCAAGTCGCCATACTTTTCCAAGACATCAGCGATCGCAAACAGTCGGAAAATCTGCTGCTGCAACAGTCCGAGCAAATGCGGCTGTTTGTCAAACATTCGCCTGTGGGGGTGGCGATGTTTGACAGCCAGATGCGGTATATGCTGGTGAGCGATCGCTGGCTGGCAAGTTACGGGCTGGGCGCTCAAAACATTTTAGGCCGATCGCATTACGATATTTTTCCTGAAGTGTGCGATCGTTGGAAACAAATCCACCAGCGCTGTCTGGCGGGAGCGGTCGAAATGTGCCCCGAAGATCCGTTTCCCCGCGCTGATGGATCGATCGACTGGGTGCGCTGGGAAATTCACCCTTGGCGCACCAACAGCGGTGAGATTGGCGGGATCATGATTTTTTCCGAAGTCATCACCGATCGCAAAAACGCTGAACTCGCGCTCACGGAGGCAAAACAGCAAGTCACCAATATTATCGAAAGTATTACTGATGCCTTTATCGCGATCGACGCACAATGGCGCTATACCTACGTTAATAGCGCTGCTGAAAGACTGCTCGGTCGATCGAGAAACGACTTGTTAGGGCGATCGATCTGGGAGCTATTTCTCGCCGAGTCAGAATCCAATTCGATGCTATATCAAGAATTTCATCGAGTCGTTAACGAGCAAGTTTCTGTCAAGTTTGAAGAATTTTCGCCGTCGCTGCAAATGTATGTAGAAGTCAGCGCCTATCCAGCGGCCGAAGGACTTACGGCTTATTGGAGCGATATTAGCGATCGCAAACGCACTGAAGAAGAACTGCGGCAAAAGAATGCGATTTTGAATCTAATTAACGAGTCAGCGCCCACGCCAATTTTTGTCAAAGATCGAGAAGGACGGATTATTTATGCAAATCCAGCCACGCTTGAGGCGCTGGGAAAAACTGCTGATCAAGTAATTGGCCGGCGCGATCGGGATTTATACCCAATAGCAGAACTTGGAGCCATCGTCAGCGCCAACGATCAGCGAATAATGGAATCGGGACAAACAGAAGTTGTCGAAGAATCTCCCGATGGCATTCGCACATTTCTGGGAATGAAAGCTCCCTATCGCAACGAAGCGGGAGAAGTCATCGGCTTAATTGGCATTTGCAACGACATCACAAATCGCAAACTAGCCGAAGTCGCGCTGCAAGAACAAACTAAGTTACTGCAAGTAATTATTGACAGCATTGGTGATGGTTTGATTCTCGCCAACCAACAAGGGGAATTTGTACTGTTTAACCAAGCCGCCGTGGGGATATTCGGTCAGCTAACTAATGAAAAATCTCATCAGGAATGGTCGAGCACCTACGGACTATTTTTGGCAGATCAAAAAACCCTTTTCCCCGACAATGAACTACCTCTAGCCAGAGCAATCAAAGGTGAATATGTCAATGATGTAGAGGTATTTGTCCGCCGCGAAAATTCCGAAGATCGCTGGGTCAGTATCAGCGGTTATCCGGTAATTGATACTAGCAACGAAATCCAAGGCGGAGTGGTTGTCTGTCGCGATATCACAGAACGAAAACAATCAGAATCAGCGCTGCTTGAGAGCGAAGCACGATTCCGCAACATGGCGAACAACGCTCCATTTATGGTATGGGTAACAGACTCCACAGGCTACTGCAATTTCCTCAGCGAAAGTTGGTATGAATTTACAGGTCAAACTCAGGAAACAGGTTTGGGATTTGGTTGGGTAAACGCGGTGCATCCAGAAGACCGAGAACAGGCCAAGAACACATTTTTGACCGCCAACGAACGTCAGGAACCGTTCCGCGTGGAATATCGCGTCGGGCGTAAGGATGGCAGATATTCTTGGGCGATCGATGCGGCTGCTCCCAGATTGTCCGAAAGCGGACAATTTGAGGGTTATATCGGCTCTGTTATCGACATTACAGAGCGCAAACAAGTGGAAATCGAGCGCGATATGGTTCTGCAATTGGAACAAACTGCGCGCGCAGAAGCCGAGCGAGCTAACCGGATTAAAGACGAGTTTCTGGCGGTGCTTTCTCACGAGTTGCGATCGCCCTTAAATCCGATTTTAGGCTGGTCGCAACTGCTCGTCGGCGGCAAGCTGAGCGCGAATCAAAGCGCCAAAGCCTTCTTGACAATCGAGCGCAACGCCAGACTGCAATCTCAATTAATCGAAGACTTGCTCGACGTGTCTCGGATTCTGCAAGGAAAACTCAGATTAACCGTCGCTCCGGTGAATGTCGCAACCATTATCTTGTCTGCTTTGGAAACCGTGCAATTAGCAGCCGAAGCCAAACAAATTCAAATTAAAACAATCTTAAATCCCGATGTCGGTCAAGTTGTCGGCGATACAGGTCGCTTGCAGCAAATTGTGTGGAATTTGTTATCGAACGCGGTAAAATTTACGCCCGAAGGCGGTGGAGTTGAAGTTAGATTAACGCAAATCGATCGCCAAGTTCAAATTCAAGTGATAGACACGGGTAAAGGCATTCTTCCCGATTTCTTGCCCTATGTTTTCGAGCATTTCCGACAAGAAGACGGCGCGACTACTCGCAAATTTGGCGGCTTGGGATTGGGATTGGCGATCGTCCGCCAACTGATCGAACTTCACGGCGGCACGGTGTTTGCAGAAAGCCCCGGAGAAGGTCTAGGAGCGACGTTTACGGTGAGATTGCCGCTATTAAATGATGATTCTAGCAGGCAGGATGAGGCAGCCGTCAATTCGTCTCTGAGTCCCGATATGTCATCTTTGCCGCTCGCCCGATTGAGAATTTTGGTAGTAGATGATGAGCCAGACTCGCGAGATTTTGTCGCCTTCGTGCTAGAGGAATCGGGTGCGGAGGTGATTTCCCTGTCATCTGCTGCTGAGGCGTTGGAGTCGATCGCCCAAACAGCACCGGATTTGCTCGTCAGCGACATCGGAATGCCACACATGGACGGATATATGCTTATACGTCACATCCGCACTCAGCTTGCACCACAGAATCGGGGGCTAGTGGCGATCGCCCTAACGGCCTATGCTGGAGAAGCGAACGAGCGCCAAATTTTGCAAGCCGGATTTGACAAACACTTATCCAAGCCGATCGATCCGACTGAGTTAATTGCAACTGTAGCGCGTGCGATCGGCGGAAAGCGAAAAAACCCATCATAGGTTCGTAGTGAGGACTTCAGTCCTTCTATATCAGGTTCGTAGTGAGCATTAGTGTCAACAATCGCCTGAAACTATAGAAAAATCTCGCTTTTATCCGAGTCCAGATCCCCCTAAATCCCCCTTAAAAAGGGGGACTTTGAGCGCTTCTTGTCCCCCCCTTCTTAAGGGGGGCTAGGGGGGATCGAGGCCCTAATCGTCAGACAGTAGACTGAAACTACGTTTAACCTGGTTGCTGACACTTTCGGAGGGTTAAATCCGTTACATCCGTTACATCCGTTACAAAATCCGTTGCCGAACCTGCTACTTCGCCCTTGCGATCGCCCCTCAAACTTCGCTATTATAGAAAGTTGCAGTTAAAACCCCACAAGCAACGATCATGGCCAAGCGCGTCCAATTAGTTTTAAACAAAGATGTCAGCAAACTCGGCAAAGCTGGCGACGTAGTAGAAGTAGCCCCAGGCTACGCCCGCAACTACCTAGTACCCCAAGCAATGGGCTATAGAGCCACTCCCGGCATTCTCAAGCAAGCAGCGCGCCGCCGTGAAGAAGAAAGACTGCGCCAGTTAGAGCTCAAGCAGCAAGCTGAAGTCCGCAAAACCGCCCTGGAAGCAGCCGGGCCTTTCATCATCTCCAAGCAAGTCGGCGAAGGAGACGCGATTTTTGGTACTGTCACCAACCAAGAAGTAGCAGAACTGATTTTCAACTCTACCAGTCAAGAAGTCGATCGGCGCGGCATCACCCTACCCGAAATTCGGGGCACTGGTACATACAAAGCTGAAATCAAACTTCACGCCGAAGTTACCGCCGAAGTTGACATTCAAGTTGTCCCGATGTAATTAAGAGTCATCAGTCATCAGTCATCAGTCATTAGTTGTTAGTCATCAGTCATCAGTCATTAGTCATTAGCTAAGAACTGAGTACAGCTAACGAAAGACTGAGGAATGCTAACTTGCAGGTTGAAAACTGAAGACTAATAAATCGCAACCAATGACCAATGACCAATGACCAATGACTAATGACTAATGATTGAGGACTATTGACTAATGAGCGATTTGATGCCGACAAACATAGAGGCAGAGGAAGCAATTTTGGGCGGGATTTTAATTGACCCCGAAGCGATTTCCCGAATTGCTGAACTTCTGCGACCGGAGTTTTTTGCCATCACCGCTCATCAAGTCATTTATCGATCGGCATTGGGGCTATTTTTGCAAGGTCAACCGACAGATTTAATGACGGTGACAACTTGGCTAACCGATCGCAACCAGTTAGAACAAGTCGGAGGACTAACTAAATTAGCACAATTAGTCGATCGCACAGTTTCGGCAGTCAACATCGACCAATATGCAGCCTTAGTTGAAGACAAATATCAGCGCCGCAAACTAATCGAAGCTGGCAACAACATAGTACAATTAGGTTACGAGACAGCAGTACCGCTAGAAACAGTCTTAGACCGCGCCGAACAAGAAATTTTTGGCATCACTCAAGAACGCCCGCAACAGGATTTAGTATCGATCGGCGAAACCCTAAACCAAACATTTCAAGACCTCGAAAATCGCAATGAAGGCCTCACGCTTCCCGGTATTCAGTGCGGTTTTTATGATTTGGATGCTATGACAGGTGGCTTTCAGCGATCGGATTTAATCATCGTTGCTGGGAGGCCGGCAATGGGGAAGTGCGAAGCAAGCTCTACCATAGTAATTTTAAGTGATGGAACTGTTTCTACTATACAACAAATCTATCAAAAACGTCAAGCTGAATTACTAACTTTAGGAGAAGATTGGAAATTTCACCTAACTAGACCATCTGCTTTTATAGATGATGGAATTAAGCCTGTATTCCGGCTGACAACAAGACTGGGACGCTTTATAGAAACTACAATTACCCACCCATTTTTAACAATTAAGGGATGGCGGGAGTTGGCGCAAATAGGAGTAGGTGATAAAATTGCTGTCCCCCGCAGGATGAATGTTTTTGGCAAAGAAACCATCCGCGACTGTGAAGTTAAGTTATTGGCTTATCTAATTGGCGACGGGTGTTTGACACAGAGCGCGCCGCACTTCACCAATGGAAATACTGCTATACTACAAGATTTTGCTGAAGCTACTACTCGCTTCGGAGGTCTTAAACTGCGCTTCAACGATCAAGGTAGACGCGCACCAGAGTATTATGTTATGGGCGATAGAGACAGTTACAAAGACAAAATATCTTTCTTTGGTTTAAATTTGCAAAAAGTCCTTAAAGAACAATATTTGTCTGTTAAAGAATTTGCTAAAATATTGAAAATTTCACCTGATTTAGCCTCGAATTGGGTGCTAGGATTAGAATTCCCAAAGCAAAAATTATTTAGTCGCATCTGTGAAACTTTAGATGTCGATCCCAAACAGCTAGCCGGGCTGGGAATGGATGCTATTAATACCCTGCATAAAAACCCGCTGAGATACTGGTTAGAAGAATTAGGTCTGATGGGGAAAAATGCTCACCAGAAAACAGTACCAGATATAGTTTTTAAATTGGAACGATCGCAAATTGCCCTATTTCTCAACCGTCTCTTTTCAACTGACGGCTGGGCAACCCTACTTACCAGCGGTCAATCTCAGCTAGGCTACTGTTCTGTCAGCGAAGAACTAGCCAGACAAGTACAGCATTTACTACTGAGATTTGGTATCATTGCCGCCCTCAAAAAGCGTTCTGTCAAATACAAAAATACTCGCAGACCAGCTTGGCAAATCGATATTACTGATTCTATATCAATCAAAACATTTATATCAGAAATTGGAATTTATGGCAAAGAAGAAGCATTATTTAAAGTTAAAGAAGCCTTAGAAAATAAAGAATACCAAACTAACCGTGATTTAATTCCTGTCGAGGTTTGGGAATACATAGCATTAGCCAAAGGCAACGAATCTTGGGCATCGTTAGCAAAACGCGCAGGCATCAAAGGTTATTCCAATATTCACGTTGGTAAACGCGCACTGTCCAGGCAAAGACTTTTGCTTTTAGCAACTGCTTTAGATAATTCGTGGCTGAAACAACTGGCAGATAGCGAGGTTTACTGGGATGAAATAGTTTCGATCGAACCGATGGGAAACAAGCAAGTCTATGACTTAACTATCCCGGAGACACACAATTTTGTGGCTAATGATATCTGCGTTCACAATACTGCTTTCTGTACCAACATCGCCCATCACATCGCCGCTGGACAGCAAAAATTTCCGGTTGCCGTTTTCAGCTTGGAAATGTCGAAAGAACAGCTAGTGCAGCGTATTCTTTCCAGTGAAGCCAAAATAGAAAGTAACCGCTTGCGATCGGGCAGAATCAGTCAAAACGAATGGGAACCAATCAGTACAGCCATTGGCAACTTATCAGAACTGCCATTGTTTATTGATGATACTCCTAATATTACCGTGATGGAGATCCGCTCCAAAGCCCGCCGCCTCCAAGCGGAACAAGGCGGAGCTCTAGGATTAATCTTGCTAGATTATCTGCAATTAATGGAAGGTAGCAGCGACAACCGCGTCCAAGAATTATCTCGAATTACTAGAGGCCTCAAAGGTTTAGCCCGCGAGCTCAACGTGCCGATTATTGCCTTATCTCAGTTGAGTCGAAGTGTGGAAGCGAGGACAAATAAGCGGCCGATGATGTCGGATTTACGGGAATGTGTTACTGGTGATACGCCCGTGCTGTTAGCGGATGGTCGCCGAGTGCCAATTCGTGATCTAGTAGGCCAAGAGCCAATGGTGTTGGCGATGAATCACCTAGAAAAGATTGCGGTGGCGAAAAGTGACAAGGTTTGGCGAGTAGGAGTCAAGCCTGTCTTTATCCTTAAGTTAGCTAGTGGCAGAAGCCTCAAGGCTACGGCTCAACATCGAATCTATACAGAGCAAGGTTGGCAAGAGTTAAAGTCGGTTCAGGTGGGAAGTCGGGTGGCGATCGCCAGATTGATTCCTGAGCCTCAGAAGCCAATTAACTGGAAGGAACATGAAATTTCTTTGCTAGCTCACTTGATGGGAGATGGTAGCTATCTGAAGGGTCAGCCGCTCAGGTATACCACTGCATCCGAGGAAAATAGTGAAAAAGCCATGCAGGACAATTTCCTGGAACAAATTGGTTCCGTAGGCTGCAAAGTAGCAGATGCTGGGCGCTTGAAGATGAGACTTGCTGGAAGGGCGACTAATCCTAACCGAGATACTTTGCCTAAAGAAGTATTTCAGACTATTCGTGAGCGTATGCGGGAATGTAATGTCACGACACGCCAGATGTCTAAACTGAGAGAAACAGCCTACTGTGGTTCTGCCCACTTCAATTTTGCTCCTTCACGAGAAACGGTTTTAGACTATGCCAAACTTTTGGATAGTGATTCCTTGCTTCAAAAAGCATCTTCTGACTTGTTCTGGGATGAAGTGATTAATATCTCAGCAGCGGGAGAAGAGGAAGTTTTTGACTTGACTGTTCCTGGTGTCGAATCTTGGTTAGCTGATGGCATTGTCAGTCATAACTCTGGATCGATCGAGCAGGACGCCGATTTAGTCATTATGCTGTACCGAGATGAATATTACAACCCTGATTCGCCCGATCGCGGAATTGCCGAAGTCATCATCACCAAACACCGAAACGGCCCCACAGGCATCATCAAACTATTATTCGATGCCCAATTTACCTCGTTTCGCAATTTGGCATCTCCAAAGCGCTCTTAAGAAGGAAGAAGGAAGTTCGGCAGCGGATTCTGTAACGGATGTAACGGATGTAACGGATGTAACGGATTTCAGTCCGATGGAAGTCGGAAGAAGGAAGAAGGAAGAAGGAAGAAGGAACACACAGCAAGCTTTTTCGCGATCCGTATTTTACGTTTAATTAGGTCGATTTACTTAAATCAACCAGGACTTACGCAGAAACCCGGTTTCTTAAAAGAAACCGGGTTTTTAAACGAAAAGTTTTACACTTAGTTAGGCTGAGCTACCTAGCCAGAGATTTTCAATAATTCCACATCAAAAATCAGCGTAGCATTAGGAGGAATCACCCCGCCCGCACCGCGAGCACCATAACCGAGTTCAGGGGGAATAATCAACTTGCGGCGTTCTCCAACTTTCATTGTACCGACACCTTCATCCCAGCCCTTAATTACTTGGCCGACACCAATTTTGAACTGAAAAGGAGAATTGCGATCGCGCGAACTATCAAATTTCGTGCCATCCTCCAAAGTGCCAGTGTAGTGCACCACAACCGTCTGACCGGTTTTTGGAGTCGCCCCATCACCCTCTTTCAATTCAACATATTTCAGACCTGAATCTGTGGTGACAGTTTTCTCAGTATTATCAGTCATGTTATTGCCAGCGATAGTAGCTGGTACCTCCGGTAAAGTAGCATCAGCTACTAGCAAGTTATTTTCATTCAAAGACTGCGCTGACAACTTCTCAATAGCAGTCTCGGGTAAAAGATTGTTCAATTCGGCTGCAACTGCTTGGGACCCAGAACCGCCCATTTGAGCGACCATCAAAAACACAAAGCAAACCAGCATTACTCCCAAGCTGACTAGAACTCCTCGCAAAATTAATCCTCCTGATACTTTTAACCGCGATATCTCAGATATCTAAGACATCTAGTACAACAATAACTACCAAATGTGATCTGAACTTTTCCACCAAAAAACGGCAGGTTCCAGATAGTTTTAAAGGCAAAAGTATGAAGTCAGAATGTTTGTAATTCTACATAAGTGGCTTCTACATAAGTGCCTTTTTTAGCCTTCTGCCTTCGGGTGACAATTTTATCACAAGATAGCAGCGAACTCCTCGCAGGCGTTAGCGAAGCCCTCGAAGAGGATCGAACTCAGCGCCAGTTACGGTTTTCTAAATCCCGCATCTGACGTTCCAAACGATCGAGCCTTCCGCGCAACTCATCCATTTCCGACTGTCGGGGAACGCCCATATCTTGCAGTATATTCCGCAGTTGGCGCTGGAACTGAGCATCCCAACTTCCCTGCTCCGACTTCAGGTGCTCCGTCATGTCATCGACAAAAGTTTTGGCTTGCTCAGGATTGATTTTGCCATCTTTGACCCATTGCTCGCTGACTTCCTGCAATTTCTCTGCCACCAGGGAGGTAGTACCAATGCCCAGCATTACCAGTTGTTTGAGTAAGTTGCTATTGTTATCCATAGATTTTTCCTAATGTTTGCCCTTTCATACCCGATCGGCTCAGGTCGCCTGCGGTCGCTGCGAAACCCTTTGTACAATTTAAGTTACATCAGCGCTGACCTACCTTTCTATTTTGGAGCATCCAGCGACCTGCTGGCGAGTCTAACTCGCCAATGGGCGTTCGGAAAACCCGCTAAGAAGCCTGCCGACAAAATTACCCAATCACCGTGCTGTCTAATGCCTGAGTGTCCCCGCTGTCACCAACCTGTAGACTCCCGAGCGATCGCCTGTGGGCACTGCAAAACCCCTCTCAAAGCTTTCGGTCATCCGGGTATCCCGCTTTATCGATCGGCATCTGCAGAATTTCTGTGCAATACCTGTATTTACCACGAAGACGACACCTGCAACTACCCGCAGCGTCCCCTCGCCAAAGAATGTACGCTTTATCACGACAAAGCCGAGCCACTTGTGCCACAGACGATTCCTTACAGCAGCGGCGACGGGCTGCAATCAATCAAAAATTGGTGTCAGCGCCATCTGGTTTGGTTAGCATTATTAGGTTTAATTATTATTAGCATTGCTCTGTCGATTTAATCGGATTGTACAAAGCGTAGAATAGAGATATCTCTGTTAATCTGGGTTGCTCTATTATTCTCTAAATTATTCATGAGCTACGTATTCGGCATCGACGGCGGCGGCACTAAAACTATCTGCCTTTTAATGGACGACAACCACCTTGTTTTAGGACGGGGTGAAGCAGGGCCGTCAAATTATCAAACCCTGGGAATTGAGACAGCCAAACAATCCATTCAATTGGCGATCGAACGAGCAGTTCTGTCCGCTAAAATCGAGACGAATAGCAATCTCAACATAGAAGCAATTGGTCTGGGACTAGCAGGCGTCGGGCGTCCAAAAGATCGTGAAATAGTGCAATTTGTAGTGCAGAACTTGCAGTTGACGAATACTTTACCAGTAACCAGATCATTCCTGCCCAGGAATATCGTAATTTGTAGCGACTGCGCGATCGCACTTGCTGGCGGTACGGGCCATCCAGTGGGTATCGCCATTATTTCAGGAACCGGTTCGATTGTTTTCGGGCAAAACCGTCAAGGGAAAACTAAACGAGTCGGCGGTTGGGGATATATTTTAGGCGATGAAGGCAGCGGATATAACATCGCCCTTCAGGGTTTGCAAGCTGCTTTGAAGTTCTATGACGGACGGGAAGATTTTACCGTGCTTGCGGAAAAATTTCAAAAGCATTTAGGCCTCAATAACCTAGAAGAATTGGTAGAAGTCGTTTACGGGCGCGGTTGGGGAGTCAAAGAAATTGCAGTTTTAGCGCCGATTGTTGATCGAGCTGCAGCAGAGGGCGATCGCGTCGCTGACTGCATTATCAATAATGCTGTGGCAGAATTAACCTATTCAACAAAAATAGCCATTGCAGCGCTATTTAACCAAACAGAAGAATTTGAAATTGTGATCGTAGGAGGTGTGTGGGGCGGGGAGGCAAATTGCCGAGGTCGGTTTGAAGCAGCCATAAGTGCGATCGCCCCAAAAGCTAAGGTAATTTCGCCCCGATACGAACCAGCTTTCGGTGCTGGATTGTTAGCTTTAAACGCTCTCAACAATTAATTGTTGACTGTTGACTGTTGACTGTTGACTGCTGACTGTTGACTATCTTCCTTATCTTCCCGATCGCCCCTGTCTTGCGGATTTTCTCGATTTTTCCAAATTTTCAACTTCTGGATTATCTACCTTATCTTCCCAACTTGTAGAATTCCAGCCTGCCATAATTAAAACATCAGATGAATGCAAAACCAGAAACAAATTTAGCAGTAGTGCGTTCCTAAGTAAACAAAAACCGAAGCAAGGAGACAATTTATATGATTACTTCTCAAAAATGGCGATCGGCAACAGCAGCAATCCTCGCACTGGGCATTACAGTGGGAACCAGCGCCCCGCTCGTGGTAGCTACTCCCGCAGAAGCTCAACAACGAATTTCACAATTTGATAGCATCAGAATTCCGTCGGGCAGTGTCATTCCAGTTAGCTATGAAAAAGACAAAATAGTTGTCACCCGCGAAGAAACAGCACCTTTAACTTTAACCGTAGCGCGAGACATCCGCACACCTCAAGGCAGAGTATTAATCCCTGCAGGCAGCCAGATAGTCGGGGCACTGCAACCTGTCAGAAGAGGCAATCAAATGGGTACTCAATTTGTTGCCAGAGAGTTAATTATCAGCCGGCGCCAACGCTATCGGATTGATGGCTATTCGGGAATTATTACCCGAACCGAAAGAGTCCAAAAAGGTGCTGGCACAGGTTCAGTAGCCCAAGGTGCAGCATTGGGTGCAGCAGCAGCAGCAGCACTCGCAGGCATTACCGGCGACAAAGCGATCGCGACTGAAGAAGTATTAGGAGGCGCTGGGATCGGCGCTTTAGCTGGAGTATTGTTGGGGCGGCGCAGCGTTGACGTGCTCGTGATTCGCCCGGAACAAGATTTGGCAGTGAGATTGCGATCGGACATCGTACTCCGGTAATATTGGAATCTTCGGATTAATTATTTGCAGTAAAACATTGTCGATCGATAACTTGTGGTCTCCCGATAATTGGCTGGGCATACTGTTGAGGTTGTGTCTGGCCATGTTTGTTGGCGGAATGATTGGATGGGAGCGCGAACTCAAAAACAAACCAGCGGGATTGAGGACTCATATGTTAGTAAGTATGGGTGCCGCAATGTTTGTTTTAATACCGCTGGCAATAGGTAAAAATGAAAACGGACGAGATGGTGTAGAGCGCGTAATTCAAGGCATTGCTGCCGGGATTGGGTTTTTGGGAGGTGGAGAAATCCTGCGGGAATCTCAGCAGGAAAGAGGCAAACCGGAAGTTCACGGACTCACCTCTGCCGCCGCTATTTGGGTATCAGCAGCTTTAGGAACTGCGGCAGGATGCGGGTTGTGGCAACTGGCATTAATTGGCGCTTTAATGTCGCTGTTTGTTCTGAGAGTAATTAAAGAGTTAGAGCGTCGGAGTCGTAGGAAATAGTCTCAGTTATGATATAAAATCGGGTATTATAACCGTTATAACGTTTGTAGTGACGACGGCAGCACGAGCGAGTTTTATGAGGGTTAAAGTCCTCACTACTAACTAATTTTATTGCGGTCGATGGAGGGGAAATAATATTAGCTGTTTCATACCAAGTCCAGTTAATCATTGATCATAAATTGTTTGCCCTGATCCCAGCCATACCTGTCCAGATGGTGAAAAGGGGCGTTACACAATTTGAGGATGATTATTGTGGGCATTGGTGTCAACTTAACGTTAAGCCCTGATTCCGGCAGGGGTTGAAACAAGAGCCTCAAAGCGAAAGTCCTCGCTATGAGGACTAATGAGTTCTTCAGTCCTCTTTGAGAGGACTTTAGCTATGAGACAGGGAATTCATTCCCTGGCGGACTTCCGGGTGAGCGCAGGGCGGTTTCATTCTCACGAAAATCGCGATTTTGACTCTTGTGGTGCCAAGAATGCCTACCCCCCCACAGACGATTTCACAGGCGTTTCAGACATGGGGGCTCTTCACGAGGGATTGCCCCTAGGTCGAATGAAACCGCCCTGCGGGTGAGGGGGAGGACTGGCGGACTAAAAGCTTAAGTTGACACTAATATATTGTGGGGTGTTCCGCCTGCGGTGAAAATACACGCCTTCGGGCTACGAGAGCCCATTCCAAAAAAAAACAATCAAAATCACCCGGCAATTATGCAACGCCCTACAAAGTGGCTAAAACGCTTGAAATCTCTGCTTGGGGCGATCGATAAATCTTCTCCATTTGATAGATAATTAACAATAAATAACATCTCAAGAATAATGCTCAACTTTTACGAAGCAAACACTTTGACTACACATTGACAGGTCTGGTCATCCAAGCCTGACCTTTGACGAGTGAAGTCCTCACTATCCACTTACATATTCATTTTAATATTTATTTCAATTTTAGTTAATTTGCTCAACAGCCATTGAACCAAAATACCAATAATTTTTAAATTAATTAGTATATAAATCAGCAATATAATTATATCTTACCAGCCTTAATTAAGTAAAAAACTTAATATTCATATCGCCAGATTATTGAACAAAAAATTAATTTCTATCCGGGAAATTTGGCATTTTCATCGATTCCAAAGACTCTTGCCTCACGCGACCCGCCATCGCAGCTAACTGCAAGCTCATAAAAGCATTCAAATCTTCCAAATCACACTTAGCTGAGGAAAAAATCTTCTGCATTTCATTCTCCGCTTCCAAACTCAGGTATCCAGCGGCAATAGCTTGTTTTACAACTTCACGAATCTGCACAGTAGAAATGTCCCTTACTAAATTTTAACTAATCAAAAGTCAACTAATTACTAACAGGAAGTTTCGGAAGCCGTCTCGCCAAAGATTTCAAATTTTTTCAGCTCGCGAGACTCTTGTTTCACTCCTCCGGACATAGCTGCTAGTTGCAAAGCCATAAAAGCATTTAAGTCTTCCAAGTCATACTTGGTTGTAGTTAACATCCGCCGCAGTTGATTTTCGGCTTCTAGGGTTAGATAGCCTAGAGCCAGAGCTTGCTGGGCGAGATCGCGAATTAGTACCATAACACTTCGGGATTTTATTGGTTCAAGCCTCAGTATCAACTGTTTTCACAGAATCAGCAGTGACGGCTATTGCTCGATAGGTGTGACATTGTTACGGGCCACTCGTGACAGCCGGAGTCGGAGAGTGTGACTAAGTATTTGCAGGGTTGTGACGGCGATCACGCGGGGGATGCCAGAGGAGGAGTCGGAGAGTGGGGAGTCGGAGAGTGTCCGGGTGTCTGGGTGGGGGAGTCGGAGAGTGTCCGAGTGGAGGAGTCGGAGAGGGGGAGTATTTTTCTTTTTCCCTGGGACTAATGACTAATGACTACTGCCTTCTACCTTCAGAAGACGCTCAACGTCTATAATCAGCAAGTTAAATATTTACGGCAAGACATATGGAACTAGCTCATAAAGATTTGCTACAACAAATAGCCCGACTATCGGAAACTTATGCTAATTTGGCCGATCGCCTCTCCCAAGCAGCCAAACAACTGCAAGACTCCGGCCTTCCTCCCTCCGACAGCTTACTGCAAGAAGTCGCCACCTACAGCCGAAACTTTGCAGAAGTCCAAAAAAAAGCTCTCGAACTCAACAAATCTGCCATCGCGCCGGGGGAAATTGCTTCCCTCAAAGACATTCAAAACTTAGTCGAGACTGCCGCAGCTTCTGAAGGTAAAGCAGAAATTCGCGATGCAGCATTGAAAGTGATCGATCGAGTATTGGCGATCGCCCACCGCGAACAAAGCGACTTCGCACCCTTACAATCAGTTCATGCCAAAGCCCGCGAACTGCAACGCGCGATTTCCGAATCAACCCCAACTCAACTGCATTCTGACGCCGAATCCTTAGTCAGCGGCAAACACCCAGTTTCAGCAGTGCTCGCGCTGGTGGAACAGCAAGACAAATTAGATGATGAACAGTGGGTAATTCTCGAAGAAACAGTCAGCGCCGCTTTTGGCAAACAAATAGCCGTAGCCATTTCCAGAGGCAAATTAACCATTGCTGAGATGGTAAAAGCAGCACCTGCCAAAGTCGAACCAGCATTTAAAGCAGCGCCAGAACAAAAAATCAGCGCCGAACCTTTGCCAGAAGTGATTGTCATCCCGTCAGGAAATGTGGCACCGAAACAAGTTACAGTTGCGCCACAGATCCAGATTTTGGAATCCCCTGCACCTTCTGCCCCCATGCACGAGGTAATTATTGTTCCCAGCGTGGAAGTACCTCAGTCTCTTCAGACAACCGGTTCCGGGAACATTGTTTTTGGAGCACCTCGGAACATTCAACCAGCGGTGGCAGTAGAGGGCGCTTTGGGAATTAAAGTTTTGGCGCACATTCAAGGAATTGGCGATCGAACTTTCGGTGCTCAAGAATACGCCGGTACTAAAGCTCAAGGGCGGCGCGTCGAAGGATTTCTGATTAATATCGAGCCACCAATTGCCGGCTTAACAGTCGAGTATATGGCTCACGTCGAAGGTGTTGGCGATACTCCTTGGATTAGCGATGGAGAATTAGCAGGTTTTCGAGGTCAAGCGAAACGAGTTGAAGGATTTGCCGTGCGATTGAGCGGGCCACAAGCTGATAAGTATGACGTATTTTATAGCGCTCACATTCAGAATATCGGCGACACCGATGTGTCCTCCAACGGCGATTATTGCGGCACTCGCGGCAAAGGTTTGAGAATTGAGGGCATCAAAGTTTGGATCGCGCCCTCTGCGAGTTCTCAAGTTGCGGCGCCTGTGGGTTTAAAAGTGTTGGCGCATATTCAAGGAATTGGCGATCGAACTTTTAGCGATAAAGAATACGCCGGCACAAAAGCTCAAGGCCGCCGCGTCGAAGGATTTCAAATTAAAATAGAGCCTCCGACTGCCGGTTTAAATTTGCAGTACATGGCTCACGTTGAAGGAGTTGGCGATACTGCTTGGATCTCGGAAGGGGATCTCGCCGGTTTCCGGGGCAAAGCTAAGCGAATTGAAGGATTTGCTGCGCGACTGACTGGCCCACAAGCTGATAAGTACGATGTATCTTACACCGCTCATATTCAAAATGTGGGCGATACTCCTGTTACTTCTAACGGTCAATATTGCGGCACTCGCGGCAAAGGTTTGAGGGTTGAAGGAATGACGGTTTGGGTTGAGCCGAAAGCGTAAAAATTGAGATTGCGCTAATCTCAGAAACCGGGTTGATTCCTATTTTTCGTAGTCAACCGAAATTTGTCGCAGAAACCCGGTTTCTCGCCACCTACAAAGTCTTGGTGCACGCTAATCTCAGAAACCGGGTTGATTTCTATTTTTCGTGGTCAACCGAAATTTGTCGCAGAAACCCGGTTTCTCGCCACCAAATAGGGTAAATCCTGTGCTAATGGTGCAGCAGGTGCGATAAGGTTTCTACAGCATGATCGATCGCACTTGGAGCAGTTTCGCAACCTGTGGCTTCGGCGGCGCAGTGGCTGGCGTGGATTGCGTGTTCGACTGTTTTCGTCCCAGAGTCGATCGCGCTATCAGCTACAAAACCCTTAGCCTCGTACTAGCCCATTTGGGCTTGCATCTTTTTGTTAAACTCGGATTGATTCGGTTCCCAATTGCGGACTGTTTGCACAATCTCGATCCCAGCCCAAATTAACATTCCGAGGACGATCGCAGCAATCAAGTATCCCATAGCTTTCTCAAAAATTAAGGTTAGCTTGATATAATTTAACGCAGCAATTAAAGACCCAGATGATATAATCATCCCTATTGAGCTCGAATTTCCCTACTTCAAAGCAAATATTTGCTTGCTTCAAGAATTTCTCAAAAATCCTACTACAGTTGCTCAATCCTCTTTTCCATATCCCAGAACAGATAGAGCCAACAATACTTAAAGATAAATATATCAGAGGCCAGATGAATCAGATCCCTTCTCTCCCAAGTTTATGTCTGCATCAGCTACTGAAGATTCAGGCAGAAAACAACCCAGATGCTATTGCTATTGCTGCCCCAGACAGACCCCATCTGACCTATCTTCAATTATGGGTTCAAGTTAACGATATCGTTGCCCAACTCAATGCCATAGGTATAGGACGAAATGACCGAGTGGCGATCGCCCTGCCCAATGGCCCTGAGATGGCCGTTGCTTTTTTAGCAAGTGCGTCGGGCGGAACTTGCGCCCCTCTCAATCCAGCCTATAAAGCCTCTGAATTTGATTTTTATTTAAGTGATCTTAATTCTAAAGTGTTAATAGTTCAGGCGGGAATTGACTCCCCAGCGATCGCAGTAGCACAAAAACGCGATATTCCAATAGTACAACTATCCCCCATTTCCGATGCACCTGCCGGGATTTTTACTCTCCTAGGCGGTCAACTCTCTGAACCAGAATTACCAGGCTTTGCAGCACCAGATGACACAGCCTTAGTATTGCACACCTCCGGCACTACAAGTCGTCCCAAAATCGTGCCCCTAACCCACAAAAATCTCTGCACTTCAGCGCAAAATATTCGCAAAACCCTGCAATTGACACCAGATGACCGCTGCCTCAACGTCATGCCCCTATTTCACATTCACGGGTTAATTGCAGCCTTACTTTCATCCTTGAGTGCTGGTGCCAGCGTAGTTTGTACCCCCGGCTTTTACAGCCCCAAATTCTTGGATTGGCTTGATGAATTTCAAGCAACTTGGTACAGTTGCGTCCCCACCATGCACCAAGCAATTTTAGCGCGGTCTCGCACTGCACAGGAAATTATTGCTCGCACACCGATCCGATTTATTCGATCGTCCTCTGCCGCATTATCGCCATCTGTAATGGCAGAAATAGAAACAGTTTTTAATTCCCCAGTCATCGAAGCCTACGGCATGACTGAAGCAGCCCATCAAATGGCCAGCAATCCTTTGCCCCCCAGTCAGCGAAAACCGGGTTCCGTTGGGCCAGCAGCCGGGCCAGAAATTAGCATCATGGATGAAGCCGGTAACTTGTTGCCACCAGGTGAAATTGGCGAGATTGTCATCCGGGGAGCCAATGTTACATCGGGCTACGAAAATAATCCCAAAGCCAATGAAACCGCCTTCACAAACGGATGGTTTCGGACGGGAGATCGAGGATATTTAGATAGCGAAAACTACCTGTTTATTCAAGATAGAATTAAAGAGATTATTAACCGAGGCGGTGAAAAAATTTCGCCCAGAGAAGTTGATGAAGTCCTCCTAAATCATCCTGCGATCGCCGAAGCCGTCACCTTTGCTGCACCCCATACCCTTCTCGGTGAAGATGTTGCCGCCGTCGCCGTCCTCAAACCAAATACGACAGCCACCGAACGGGAAATCAAAGAATTTGTAGCCCAGAGACTAGCCGATTTTAAAGTGCCCCGCGCCATTTTGATAGTCGGTGAAATCCCGAAAGGGGCGACGGGAAAAATCCAAAGAATTGGACTTGCCCAAAAGCTAGGATTGACAACCTCCGATCCGATTGCACCTAGACCCACATTTGCACCACCGCGTACACCCATTGAAGAAAAACTACAGAGGATTTGGTCGGAGGTTTTGCAAATCGATGACATCGGCATCAATGACAACTTCTTTCAATTGGGAGGCGATTCGCTTCTGGCTAGCCAGATTATTAATCGTATACGGGATGTACTGCAAGTCGAGCTTTCCTTTCTGTTTTTCTTCCAGCAACCCACGATCGCTAATGTTGCCATTGAAATGATTAAAGTTAATGCCAAGCAAACAGAGGACGATGCACTAGCAGAGATCTTAGCGGATCTGGAAACACTGTCTGAAGAAGAAGCTTTAAAAGTCTTGAGCAACCTGAAAAATTCTCCAGCAATCGATCGATAAACCGCTCCTTTTGAGGCAGAAGTCCTGCAAACGCTTTCTGTGTCATCGCGGGCGATCGATAAATCTTCTTCCTTTTAGTCCTGGACGCACGGGTGGTCAGAAACCGGGTTTTTTTACGAAAAGACGCGTTGTAGCCGACAGATTAGGTAAAAAACCCGGTTTCTTTGGCAGAAATGCGTAAGTCCTGCCTTTGATAGACGATTGAAAATAAACAATATCCATCTATTGCCAATGCTCAACGACTGCGAGGCAAACACCTTGATTAGAGCAGGTTCAAAAAATAATGCAACTGTACACAATCTCCCAACCACGATCTTCATAAGTCATTCCCAATTTTTGAAGCGAAACTCTCAAATATCAAATTGTATAATTTATTGGTGAAAAAACAACATGGATAGCCTAAATGCAAGAATTTCTGAACTATCTCCAGCAAAACGCGCACTTCTAGAACAAAGACTCAAGCAAACAGTAAAAAAGACCGGCGAAATAATCTCAATTCCCAGAAGAGAAGAAGCTGAATATTATCCTCTCTCCTTTGCTCAAACCCGTCTCTGGTTGCTAGACCAATTGGTCGCAGAAAAATCCCTCAGCAATCGACCGGCAAATCTTCGTATTGTTGGTCAATTAAATACAGCCGTCTTAGGAAAAACACTCAATACAATTATTCGTCGCCATCAGATTTTAGGTGCTATTTTTACCTTGGTTGATGAACAGCTTATCCAAACTATCGTTCCTGCTTTCAACCTTGATTTACCCAAAATAGATATCAGTCATTTCTCAAGGGAAGAACGGCAGAAGCAATTACAAACTTTGGCGGTTCAAGAAGCAAACAAGCCTTTTGATTTAGCACAAAGTCGTTTAATTAGAGCGAGCTTGGTAAAACTAGCAGAACAAGAACATATTCTTTTACTGACCTTCCATCATATTGTTTTTGATGGTTGGTCGATGGGGGTTTTATTGCAAGAATTCAGCGCGCTGTATCAGGCATTTTTGCGTGGTGAGAATTCTCCTTTGCCAGAGTTGCAAATTCAATATACGGATTTTGCTGTATGGCAAAAAGAATACTGGGAAAACCAAGGATTTAAATCTCAATTAGCCTATTGGAAAAAACAACTTGGTGGTGAGTTGCCCATCTTAAATTTACCGACGGATCGACCCAAACCACCCATCCAAACTTTGAGCGCGGCCAAGCAAGCTTTATCTCTTTCTCAGTCGCTAACGGCTTCTCTAAAATCCTTAAGTCAACGGGAAGGGACAACTTTATTCATGACTCTGATCGCAGCTTTTAAAATTCTTCTCTATCGTTATACCAGTCAAGAAGATATTATTGTTGGCATACCAATTGCCGGTCGCGATCGTCTAGAAACCGAGTCATTAATTGGAATTTTTATCAATACATTGGTTTTGCGGACTCGTTTAGATCCAAATTGGACTTTTCGAGATTTTTTGGCAAATGTTCGTCAAGTCGCCTTAGAAGCTTACGAACATCAAGAACTCCCCTTTGAACAATTGATAGAAGAATTACAGCCAGAGAGGAATTTAAGCGCGTCACCGATTTTTCAGGTCTTTTTTCAACTCAGAAATTTTACCGATCGAACTCTGAAAACAGAGGGTTTAGAAATTGAATATTTTCCGGTCGATCGAGGGGTTTCACTTTTTGAGTTAAGCTTAGATATTATCGAAAATCGGGAAGGGCTATTATGTGAGTTTGAATATAATAGCGATTTATTCGATCGAAAAACAATCGAACGCATGGCTGGACACTATCAAACCCTATTAGAGGAAATTGTGACTGATGGGGAGCAATATCTTTGGAAATTACCGATTTTAAGCCAGAAAGAACGCCATCAATTATTAATAGAATGGAATGATACTGCAACAGACTATCCCCGCGACAAGTGTATTCACCAGTTATTTGAAGCGCAAGTGGAACGCACCCCAGAAGCAGTGGCGCTGGTGTTTGACACCGGGCGGCTGACTTATCGGGAGTTAAATACCAAGGCCAATCAACTAGCACACTATTTACGAAAATTGGGAGTTGGGCCAGAAGTTTTAGTGGGTATCTGTCTGGAACGTTCTCTGGATCTGATTGTCGCACTATTGGGAATTCTCAAAGCCGGCGGTGCTTATGTACCTTTAGACCCAGCATATCCTCAAGAGCGCATCGAGTTTATGCTCTCGGATGCTCAAGTGGCAGTGCTGCTGACTCAGGAGAAATTGTTGGCAGAACTTCCTAAATCGGAGGCCCATCAAGTCTGTCTGGACAAAGATGGGAATGCGATCGCCGATCAGAAATCAGAAAACCCGATCAATCACTGCGATCCCGCCAATTTAGTCTACATTCTTTATACCAGTGGCTCAACAGGCAGACCCAAAGGAGTAGCGATCGAACACCACAGCCCAGTTGCTCTCGTAGATTGGGCGCAAACAGTCTTTACACCAGAACAATTGACCGGCGTTTTAGCTTCTACCTCGATCTGCTTTGACCTCTCAGTCTTCGAGATATTTCTGCCACTGAGTTGTGGTGGGAAAGTCATCCTAGCTGAAAATGCTTTGCACCTACCCACTTTACCTGCGGCTGGGGAAGTCACGCTGATTAATACAGTACCGACGGCGATCGCAGAATTGCTGAAAATGGGTATCCCAAAACAAGTCAACACCGTCAATCTCGCCGGCGAACCCCTCAGCAATCAACTGGCCCAGCAGCTTTACCAGCAAAAGATCCAGTACGTCTTTAATCTCTACGGGCCCTCGGAAGACACCACCTACTCGACTTATGCCTTAGTCGAAATAGGCACCAGTAAATCTCCTGCGATCGGCAAACCTATTGCTAATACCCAAATTTACATCCTCGATAGTCATTTGCAACAGGTTCCTATTGGTAGCAGTGGCGAAATTTACATCAGTGGCGCTGGGTTAGCCAGAGGTTATCTCAATCGCCCTGATTTGACAGCCGAAAAATTTATTCCTAATCCGGTTGGTGAAAAACTCACTACCAATCGAGTTTACAAAACAGGCGATTTAGGTCGCTATTTGCCCGATGGTAACATCGAGTATTTGGGACGTATTGACAATCAAGTAAAAATTCGTGGCTTCCGCATAGAATTGGGTGAAATAGAAGCAGTGCTGGCAGATCAGCCGCTAGTCAAAACTGTGGCAGTGATTGCTAGAGAAGACCGCCCAGGCGATCGGCGACTTGTTGCTTATTTGGTGCTGAATCAAACTAATGTTAATACTGAGCAAAAACAGGCTCTTGTGCAGTCGTGGCGCAATGGGCTTCAGCATAAATTGCCAGAATATATGATGCCTGCGGCTTTTGTGATTCTGGAGTCGATGCCCCTGACTCCGAATGGCAAAGTAGACCGCCGCGCTTTGCCTGCAGCACCCTCTACTTTAGAAACAGAAACAGAAAGCAGTTTTGTGGCACCGAGCAATTCTGTAGAAGAGGCGATCGCTAGCATTTGGTGCGAAGTTATGGGGATTGAGCGCATTGGCATTCACCAAAATTTCTTTGAATTAGGCGGACACTCGCTAATGGCAGGACGGATCATCTTCCGCCTCCGCAATCAGTTGTCGGTAGATTTGTCACTCCGCACTTTATTTATCGCCCCAACCATAGCAGGTTTAGCCGCAGAAGTTAGCAAACAGCTAAGGGGGTCAGATTCCCCAGAAACTTCATCGCCTTTACCATCGGTTGTCCGACGGCAGGAATTACCTCTGTCTTTTGCTCAACAGAGAATGTGGTTCCTACACCAACTAGATAGAGAAAGTGGTTCCTATAATATACCCATAGCTCTGCACCTGGTCGGGCCGCTCCAGATAGCTACCCTGGAGCAAAGTTTAATGGAAATAGTGCGCCGTCATGAGAGTCTCCGCACGACTTTTCCTTCTGTGGATGGTTCTCCTGTGCAACTGATCGCTCCCACTCTCACAGTAACTTTGTCTGTCATAGATTTGCAGGCACTACCGATAGTTAAGCAGGATACTGAAGTGCAGCGGTTAGCGCTAGCAGAAGCTAATTATGCTTTTGATCTGACACAGTTACCTTTGGTGCGATCGACTCTACTGCAACTGGGCCCAGAATCTCATGTCTTGTTGGTAACATTCCACCACATTGTGTTTGACGGTTGGTCAATTGGGGTGTTGATGCAAGAGTTAAGCACACTCTACATCGCTTGGGATGCAGGTCAACCTTCTCCCCTGCCTTCACTCCCCCTCCAATATGCCGACTTCGCTTGCTGGCAGCGTCAGTGGGCGACGGAAAGTGTAATGGAAACTCAACTTCGCTACTGGAAGCAACAGTTGTCAGGATGTCCGGCGCTGTTGCAGCTTCCCACTGACCGACCACGCCCTTCTGTGCAAAGGTTCCGAGGTCGCACTGAACTGTTTCAGGTCAATCCCGAACTGGCTGGGCGATTGAAAATTTTGAGTCAGCAATCTGGGGCGACTCTGTTTATGACGCTGTTAGCAGTTTTCGCAATTTTATTGTCACGCTACAGCGGTGAGGAGAATATTGTGATTGGTTCCCCGATTGCGAACCGCAATCGCGGTGATATTGAATCGTTGATTGGGTTTTTTGTAAATACTTTGGCATTGCGGATTGATTTGTCGGGGAATCCTACCTTTGCAGAATTGATTGAGCGAGTGCGGGACGTGGCTTTAGATGCTTATACTTATCAAGATTTGCCTTTTGATCGAGTTGTGACGGAATTGCACCCGGACAGGAATGCAAGTTATCATCCTCTGTTCCAGGTAATGTTTGTTTTGCAAAATGCTCCGACGGAACAATTGCAGTTGCCAGGTGTGGTTGTGACTGCTTTGGAGATTGAGAGTGTGACGGCGAAGTTTGATTTGCTGATGTCGTTGGAAGAGGGCGCGGCGGGTCTCAAGGGGTTGCTGGAATATAATACGGATTTGTTTGATACCCCAACCATGACTCGGATGGTGGGACATTTCCAAATTTTACTGGAGGCTCTTGCGACAAATCCACGGCGGCAAATTTCGGAGTTGCCTTTGCTGTCAGCAGCGGAGCAACAGCAGTTGCTAGTGGATTGGAATCACACTGACACAAATTATCCTCAAGATGCTTGTATACATCAGTTATTTGAGGCTCAAGCAGAGCAAACTCCCGATGCTGTAGCCTTAGTTTTTGGCGAACAACAGTTAACTTACCAACAGCTAAATTGTCGCGCCAATCAACTAGCACATTACTTGCAAACTTTGGGGGCTGGCCCGGAAG
>Ga0163154_10001043_pt1 | contig 43205 bp, 31 predicted proteins | sample OliLakLV19MP9P1_FD_148649 | JGI IMG/M metagenome (GOLD analysis project Ga0163154, IMG submission 148649) | Freshwater microbial mat bacterial communities from Lake Vanda, McMurdo Dry Valleys, Antarctica - Oligotrophic Lake LV.19.MP9.P1 | ecosystem: Environmental > Aquatic > Freshwater > Lake >... | reverse complement strand
ATTGCATCATGATCCCGCCGCCGAATGTCACAGGCAGCCTGCATATGGGGCACGCTTTCGAGCAAGCGATCATCGATGTGTTGGTGCGTTATCACCGTATGAAAGGATTTAACACGCTGTGGTTGCCAGGAACCGACCATGCCAGTATTGCCGTACAATCGATCCTCGAAAAGCAACTAAAAGCAGAAGGCAAGAAAAAAGATGATTTGGGTCGATCGAAGTTCCTCGAACGAGCTTGGCAATGGAAAAGCGAATCGGGCAGTACGATCACCAACCAGCTCAGACGTTTAGGCGTTTCGGTCGATTGGACGCGCGAACGATTCACGATGGATCATGGCTTGTCTAACGCCGTGATCGAAGCATTTGTACAGTTATACGAAGATGGACTGATCTATCGTGGCGAGTACATGATCAACTGGTGTCCTTCCTCCCAATCTGCCGTGTCTGATTTGGAAGTGGATAACCAAGAAGTTAAGGGACATCTCTGGCATTTTCGTTATCCTATTAGTGATGGCAGTGGATATCTCGTAGTCGCTACAACTCGCCCAGAGACGATGCTAGGCGATACTGCTGTTGCCGTAAATCCCAATGACGATCGATATAAACATCTGATCGGCAAAACTGTGATGCTGCCATTGATGGATCGGGAGATTCCAATTGTCGGAGATACTTATGTTGACATTGAGTTTGGATCGGGATGTGTCAAAATCACACCTGCACACGATTACAATGATTTTGAGATTGGTCAACGTCATCAGTTACCTTTGATCAACATCCTGAATAAAGATGGCTCGATCAATGCTAACGGTGGTGAGTTTGCAGGACAAGATCGCTTTGCGGCGCGAAGGAATGTCGTGGTGAAATTGACCGCATTAGGATTAGTTGAGAAAATTGAAGATTACACCCACACAGTTCCTTACTCGGAACGCGGTAAGGTTCCAGTCGAGCCATTTCTCTCGACCCAGTGGTTTGTCAAAATCCGACCTCTAGCCGACTTCGCTCTGAATGAATTTGACACAAATAACACACCACAATTCGTCCCCGATCGATGGGGTAAGGTCTATCGCGACTGGTTGGTGAAACTCAAAGATTGGTGCATTTCGCGGCAACTATGGTGGGGACATCAAATCCCTGCTTGGTATACACCTGACGGCGAAATGTTTGTAGCTAAAACTGCGGATGAGGCCTTGGCGAAAGCTAAAGCTAAATTGGGAAGAGATGATATTACCTTAGAGCAAGATCCAGATGTGTTGGATACTTGGTTCTCATCAGGATTATGGCCGTTCTCAACTTTAGGATGGCCAGAGCAGACCCAAGATCTGGAGACCTTCTATCCCACGGCAACTCTAGTCACTGGGTTTGATATCATCTTTTTCTGGGTGGCTCGGATGACGATGATGGCTGGGTATTTCACCAAACAGATGCCGTTCCAAACTGTCTATATTCATGGGCTGATTCGGGATGAGAACAATCAGAAGATGTCCAAATCGAAAAATAATGGCATCGATCCGCTCCTCCTGATCGAAAAATATGGTACTGATGCGCTGCGTTATGCCCTGATCAAAGAGCTAATTGGGGCAGGGCAAGATGTGCGAATTGACTACAACCGCAAAACCGATGAGTCTGCCAATGTCGAAGCCGCCAGAAACTTTGCGAATAAGCTATGGAATGCTTCACGATTTGTGTTGATGAATTTGGTGAGTGAGTCGCTAAAAGATATTTCCCTCAATGATTTAGAACCTAATTTAGAGCTATGCGATCGATGGATTTTGTCGCGATTCAATCAAACTGCGCTTCAGGTCAACCAACAAATTACTAGCTACAGTTTGGGTGAAGCAGCAAGAACTCTATATGAATTTATCTGGGGAGACTTTTGTGATTACTACATTGAACTGGTCAAACCGAGATTGCAATCCGATCTAAGTACATCTCAACAAGCTGCTCAAAGCGTTTTACTCTCAGTACTCAAAGGCACACTAACCTTACTCCATCCCTACATGCCGCATGTCACAGAAGAAATTTGGCAAGGAATTGGGAATCAGTCAGGAGTATTAGCCCTACAGTCATATCCTGAAGGCGATCGAACGAAAGTTAATCTCGAATTAGAAGAACAGTTCAAGTCGATCTTTGAGATAATTCGCACGATTCGCAACCTCCGAGCCGAAGCTGAAGTCAAGCCAGGACTAAAGATTCAAGTCGTGCTCCAAACAGGAAATCCCCAAGAATCTCAGACTCTATTAGCTGGCAAAGACTACATTGAGAATCTCGCTAAAGTCGAAAACTTGATCGTGACCGATCGTGTCCCTGCGGATATTGGCGAAACGATCGCGGGTGTAACTGGGACTGTGCAGGTTCTGGTTCCACTCACGGGTGTAGTCGATTTAGAGCAACTCAAACTCAAACTAGAGCGCAGTTTGGCGAAATTAGAAGGTTCGATCGCCTCGCTCCAATCCCGTTTAGGCAATGAGGGCTACGTCAAAAAAGCCCCACCTGAAGTTGTGTCAACAGCAAGAGCTGAGCTAGAAGAAGCTCAACAACAGCTAATTATTCTTCGATCGCGCCTCGAACAACTTAATTCCTAGCGTCTTCGCTTAATGGTCAGTGTATTTTAACCATACCCTCAGTGTAATTATGACCATTACGTATCGGTTTAAATAAGGAATGCAAGGTAACATAATGCGACACGAAGATCAGCAAATCGATCGAGCTTTCTGGCAAGACTTCTGGATTCATGATAATTTTTTGAGCCGCACACCATATTTTACGCCAGTTCGGCAGCCTAGATGTCAATAGTCCCATTCTGGGAGCATTGTGTTACACTAAGTTGCTAAACATCAACCTAACTATTTGCTTTATGGGCGTTGCTATAAGAGTATGCGAGTTATTTCCAAACGAACTCTAGTCCAGTTTTGGGAAAATAACTCAAACTATGAAGACGCACGCGCTCCTTTAGAAGCTTGGTATCAGGAGGCAAAACACGCACAATGGACAAGTCCTACAGACATCAAAGCCAAATATCGTAATGCCAGTACCCTCAAAGGTGGACGAGTCATATTCAATATTGCTGGTAATAAATATCGACTCGTTGTGGCAATTAACTTTGATACCCAAATTATTTATATCCGCTTCGTTGGTACTCACAAGCAATACGACACCATAGACCCAGAGGCAATATGAACAGCATTGCGATCAAACCAATTAAAACTGAAGCTGACTACGATGCAGCATTAGAGCAAATTGCCTCGCTGATGGATGCCAAGGCTGGTACACCCGAAGCCGATGAACTAGAAGTATTGGCAACTCTAGTTGAATGCTATGAAGCCGAGCATTATCCGATTAACTTGCCCGATCCGATCTCCGCAATTCGCTTTCGGATGGAACAAGCCGAACTAAGCCAACGCGATCTGATTCCTTATATCGGTAGCCGTTCTAAAGTCTCAGAAGTGCTTTCTGGCAAACGATCCTTAACCTTACAAATGATGAGATCGCTACATCAACACTTGGGCATTCCTGCCGAGGTATTGTTACAAGAGCAAGGGGCAACTTTACCAGATAATCCTGAATCGATCGATTGGTCACAATATCCCCTCAAGGCAATGGCGAAACTTGGTTGGATTGCACAAGATGCTGGCGATCGAGCTGAAGAGGTAATGCGATCGCTAATCGATCGGGCTGGCGGAGATCGAGTCATTACAACAATGCTTTGTCGCCAAAATGAACATATTCGGCATAACAGGCAAATGGATATGTATGCCCTTCAAGCTTGGGGTTTACAATTAATGGCGATCGCCCGTGAAACTAGGCTGCCGACCAAATACAAATCTGGAACTCTCACAACAGAATTAGCCCAAAAAATGGTGCGTCTAAGTTGGTCAGAATCTGCACCCCTTCTAGCAAAAGAATTTCTAGCACAATACGGAATTCACCTAATCTATTTACCTCATCTACCCTGCACTCACCTAGATGGCGCTGCTCTCAGATTGATAGACGGCACTCCTGTTATTGGTTTGACCTTGCGCTATGATCGTTTAGATAACTTCTGGTTTTCTCTATGTCATGAGTTAGCCCATCAGGCATTACACTTAGAAGAAAATACTAGCGATACTTTCTTTGAAGATTTGAGTGTGGAAGCACCTGCAAACAATATTAAAGAAAAGCAAGCCGATGATTGGGCAAGTAATGTTCTCATTCCTAATGCTCAATGGCAATCTAGTGAAGTTGCGATAAATCCCACACCTGTAAATGTGCTGAAGTTAGCGAGTGACATCGGCATAAATCCTGCAATTATCGCTGGTCGAGTCCGCAAAGAGACAGGAAACTATCGACTCCTGACAAACCATGTCGGGCATTGCGAAGTACGGAAATTATTTGAAAAAAACTATGCAATCCCTGATGTGCCTTAGGTATGTTTTGATGTTCGATCGAGCTTTCTGGCAAGGCTTCTGGATTCATGATAATTTTTTGAGCAGCACACCATATTTTACGCCAGTTCGGGTTCAGGGTTCATCTTTATACTTAGGTAGTGAAATGCCCAACCAACTATGTTCTGGTGTATGTCTACTTCGCAATCCACTTTGCTACAAATTCCTGTGAGAGTTCTTGGATATCAGATTGAGTGGGTTCACCGTGCGTAAGTGCAAAGATACTTCCAAGCTCTCGCCAAGTTTCTATCAAATCCTCAGCAGATGGGTGTAAAGATTCTGGGCTATTAATTCGATAATGAACTGAATGATTTCTCAGTTTAACTAAATTCTTCACGCGACTAATATTCAGCTTTTTTGCTACGATCTCTTCCTTAAAGCAAAACAATAATTTTGGCATTAGCTCTGCATGATCAATGCTTCGATAATGGTCAATAGATAGTTGCTCTGATTCAGAGAGAAGAAATAGATGACGGTTAAGAACTGCTTCCAGGCATACAGTAAGGTTGATAGCATGACCGACAATATCTGTCGTGGATTGAAAACGCCTCGTTTTTGGAATTTTCCTGCCAGACTTTATTGCATTATTTAGAGATGAATACCAAGCATCAGACATACGCTTGGCTGTTGTTGGGTCAAGAATATTTTCTTCAATTTCGTTTCGTTGCTCCAACCAGTCAGGAAGAGCGGTTGGGATTTCTGGGATTTGCCACGAAGGATCGAGATCGATTTCCTGTATAAGTTCTCCAAAAATATCACCTGCAACTTCCTGAACAGCAGCTTCATGGGCATAATGAAAAGCTTCATTTAACAGGAAACTTGCAACGTGTTCAGCAAATCCAAAACCTGACATATCTTATAGGGTTTGAAAGGAACACAAACATTCACAGATGTTTAGGTTGATAGAAATGCGCGGTGACAGTGCTTGACGATTCATCATAAGTTTCACTCTTAGTATTCGACATACCTAAATTTGAGATAGATATATGAAATTTAATGTGGCTATCGATCGAGATGAAGACGGTGTTTGGTTTGTAGAGTGCGCTAGCATTCCTGGTTGTGTTAGTCAAGGTCAGACCAAAGAGCAAGCCCTGATTAATATTCAAGATTCGATCGTCGCCTGCCTTCAAGTCAGAGCAGAGAGAGGTTTGCTCGGCTAACTGTAAGTGAATTTGTTGGTGCTACTTGATGTAGAAAGCGATCTCGTCTCAATAACTTTTAGACCTCAGATCGATCGAATAAATCTTGATAAGACTGACGATATTCTTGACTCTTCAAAAGCTGGATCGTCCGCAAAAACGTCCATAACATTTTGGGTTAATTTAGACTGAGTAAAGGCATGAGAAATTTGGGAACGGGCAGAACGATCGCCAGCATTAAAACCAGCATTACTAAACCGATGATGTCTCGACTCATGCCTAACTCTGTGACCTCATCTAGTGTCGCCTGTCTGTGACTTTTAAGCAGAAATAAGCCAAGTGCGATCGACAGTAGCCAAGGTTGAATTAGAAAAGCTAGCATCAACAGTAATAACCTTGAAACTTTACCGACACTGACTGCCAACTTTTGCCCAAAAATCGCGTGGACGAACTGCCCACCTTCAAGATTACCTACAGGCATCAGCCCCACTGCCGTGATTACCAATCCTAACCAACCCGCCGCCGCCAGAGGATGCAGGTCGATCGAACTATTACTAAATCTTCCCAGCGTCACAATCTGCGCCACCAAGGCGATCGAGATCGATATTTTCGGATCGAATGGCAAAAAACTATCGATCGAATCTGGCACGATCACTACTGGCAGCGATGGCGAAAGTACTAATCCCCCAACTAGGATCGGTAAGGCGAGGATTAATCCTGCTACTGTCGGCGCGATCGCCAGATCGAACAAAGCGCGACGATGAGGAACTGGAGATCGAACAAAAGATAAAGCTCCCAAAGTTCCAAGTGCAGGAAAAAATGGCAGGATTAAAGGTGGCGTTAACTTGACTTGATAGTGAGCCGCCACGATCCGACGGGCGATTTCTCTCGCAGTGACGATCGCCACCGCCGCCGTCAGGTAGATCAGCCCCGATTGCCAACCAGAAGTGATTCCCGCCCAACTAAGTTCGGATAAGCTTGGTTGAGCGATCCTAATCCCCAGCCACAGGGTGGTTAAAGTTGCTGCTACCGCTAAAATCAAATGGGGAACTAGGTTACTTGACGCAGATGTGAGAGCGGGATCGGAGTTAGGAACGATCGCAAAAAAATATTTTGGTTCGGATGCTGCTTCAGTCTCTGATTGGTCGGGATCTTCTGGTTGGCTTTGGAGTAAAAGTAGGAATCGATCGGCAAATGCGGCGTGGACTTTGGTTTTGATGATCTCGTAGGCTGCCGTAGTAGGGCTGGACTTATGTTTTTTTAGCTGATTTTTTGGATCGGGATTGTAGCGCAGTTGCCCATAGCAAATTACCGCCCCTTGTCGATATTCCACTGACTGTAAGTAAAAAACATTCCAAGGAAAACAAGCTCTCAACTCGACTTCTTCGGCTTTTGTGAGGAGAGGATCGATCGACAGCTTCGGTAAATCTAAAATCGCCGTTTCTAGATCTCGATCTGTGGGAACTAGCTTAAAGTAAAGCCAAGCCGCGCTCAGAACCAAGAAGGTTAGTAGAGAGTTAGGGATCGATCGATGCAACACCAGAGTCCAAGTTGATACTAGGATTGGAACTGCGATTGCAATTAACCAAGCTATCGATCGATGCCTCAAAAAATCACTCACTTTCATATTCTTAAATCTTAAATCATCTGACGAAATCGAGACCTATCTTTTATCTGCCGAATTGTGACTGAGCATTAGGAATCTGAACAACATTACCAAAATTGTATTACCAGTAATAGACCAAACTCGTCTAGAATTCTCAGAATTAAGCATAGGAGAAACTATGACCAGTCCACCACAAAATGTCACTGTGAAATGTCCTAAATGCGATCATACCTATGAGGATTGGTAGAGAGGCTCTGTAAATCTTGACCTAGATAACTTCGACGATGAATATTTAGACCGATGTTCGAGTGCTGTCTGTCCTTACTGTGGTCATAAGGTTTACTTCAATACGCTCATCTCAAAAGATGGAGTATTTTATCTAAGCTAATTGAACCTTATCTGAAATATATGCTTCTTTTGTTCAAATCGATCGCACGTCAATCAAGTTAGTAGTGATCGCTTTCATCTATCATCTATCTAACACCTGCTCTAGGTAGCTCGCAAGAGGGGCAGATATTAATGCACTCCCTTAGGGATTATCAAGCAGATGCGATAATGGATTCTGAGGCCAGGGTTTTAGTTAAAACATGGAAACAACACATATTAGGCAAGCGTACCGTTGTATTTTCTGCCAACATCAAACTAAGCAATACTCTGGAGAATGCAAATGCACGCCTCTCCCTATGCTTTATCAGGCTTATGCTTAAGCGCGTTGCTACCGTTTCTTGAGTATGCCAAATGGGTTCTATAACAGCATTACCCACACTCGCCAATCAAAAGGGTGATCGGGAGATCATTTTCTCTGCTAGAGTGAGGATATAGCATTTGGACATCAAATAAAATTTTAGTGAGTTAGTTTAAGTAGACATAGTATTTTATTCCTTATTAAATTAATAAAAATATGTTCGATCGAGTATTAATCTGTACGGACTTTTCTGATGGCTTGCTTCGTTTAGGGCAATTTCTTGAAAGTCTCTCTTTAGGAGGGATGAAACAAATTGTTTTTCTACATATCGTATCCTTATCCGAAAAAGGGGTTATCCCACGAGTTGATGTAGAGAAAATGAAACAAGCCCGCTCTCGCTTAGAAGGTGCGGTTGGGGAAAGTCCTGCTGGAGTGGAAGTCAAAATAGAAATTCAATCTGGACAAATAGTTCAGAAAATTCTTCAGGCAGCTCAAGAATATCAGTCAGAATTAATTGTGGTGGGATCGCAAAGTCAGACATTATTCACCGAAAAGTTAATGGGTAGTACGATGGCTGCACTGTCTCAGCAAACAGCTATACCCCTATTCGTAATCCGTCCTCAATTAATTTCTGCTTACACTTCTGAAGAATTGAACCTCCGATGTCAGCATTTATTTCGTTCTTTGCTGCTACCCTACGATGACAGCGAACCTGCTAAGTATCTGGTGCAACAAGTGAAACATTTAGCAGGGAAGCAGACTGGCAGATTTTTGGAGCGGTGCGAACTGTGCTGGGTTGAAGACAGCCTTACCCCACCACAAGCTTACAATACTCTGTCCCAACTTAAAATCGATCTCGAAGAGGTAAATTTACAAGTAGAAATAGGGATGCGACAAGGACACAGCTGTAGTACTGAGATTCTCCAAGCTGCTCAAACTGCTGACGTTAGTGCGATCGCCGTGTCAACAGGTACGATCGGTAAATTGCAAGAGTGGTTTGTCTCAAGTTTTGCCTCAGAACTATTGCGTCATAGCTGTCGTCCCGTGATCTTTTTCCCACCCCGACGCTAAAGCGAGCAGTCGTTTAGAAAAAAGGTCTGCTACTTCTTTCATTTGAAAGTTGACAGTACCAAAAGATCGATCGAGTCTAAGTTGCCGCCACCAGCGATTAGCAAAATGAAGATTTGAGCATCGGCAATTAAATTTAACAAAACTCTTGACATATATCTAGAGCATCAGATATGATTTGATGCTTATGCCTTGCTTTAGGCGAGATACATATTTCATTTTCTAGTCCTCTCACTAAAACTGCAGTAATTAGTGCATGAATAAGCCTACACATATCACGCCTGCTTTTGCTCTACCAGATCTAGTAGAAATTCAGCGGGAAAGCTTCCGATGGTTTCTGGAAGAAGGTTTGATTGAAGAATTAGACAGTTTTTCACCCATCACCGATTATACAGGTAAGATGGAGCTGCATTTCGTTGGTAAGGACTATAAGCTCAAAAGCCCTAAGTATAGTGTCGATGAAGCCAAACGACGAGATGCAACTTACGCGGTACAAATGTATGTCCCGACGCGCCTGATCAACAAAGAAACAGGTGAAATCAAAGAACAAGAGGTGTTTGTTGGCGATCTGCCATTAATGACAGATCGTGGCACATTCATCATCAATGGCGCAGAGCGGGTCATTGTTAATCAGATCGTGCGTAGTCCTGGGGTTTATTACAAATCTGAAACCGATAAAAATAGCCGACGTACCTACAACGCTAGTTTAATCCCAAATCGTGGTGCCTGGCTAAAGTTTGAAACCGACAAAAACGACCTCGTGTGGGTACGGATTGACAAAACCCGTAAGCTTTCTGCTCAGGTATTGCTCAAAGCACTAGGCTTGACTGACGCTGAAATCTTTGATTCCTTACGCCATCCTGAATATTTTCAGAAAACAATTGATAAAGAAGGGCAGTTTGACGAAGAACAAGCCCTGATGGAACTTTATCGCAAACTGCGACCAGGTGAACCTCCTACGGTTACAGGTGGTCATCAGTTGTTGGAGTCTCGCTTCTTCGATCCTAAACGTTATGATTTAGGGCGAGTTGGACGATACAAACTCAACAAGAAACTACGTCTCAATATTCCTGACACCACTCGCGTCCTTACGCCTGAAGATATTCTGTCAGCGATCAACTATCTGATCAATCTAGAGTTTGATGTCGGTCAGGTTGACGATATCGATCACTTGGGTAATCGCCGCGTGCGGTCAGTCGGAGAATTGTTGCAAAACCAAGTGCGAGTTGGACTTAACCGCCTAGAGCGGATCATTCGGGAACGGATGACTGTTTCTGATGCCGATTCTCTTACACCTGCATCGTTGGTCAACCCTAAACCATTAGTTGCGGCGATCAAGGAATTCTTTGGCTCCAGCCAGCTCTCTCAGTTTATGGATCAGACTAACCCTCTAGCAGAACTGACTCACAAACGTCGCCTTAGTGCCCTCGGGCCTGGTGGTTTGACCCGTGAACGCGCAGGCTTTGCTGTGCGGGATATTCACCCTAGCCATTATGGTCGGATCTGCCCGATCGAAACTCCAGAAGGTCCAAACGCTGGCTTAATCGGTTCTCTAGCAACTCATGCTAGGGTGAATCAGTATGGATTTATTGAGACTCCCTACTATCCTGTTGACAATGGTCGTGTCCGTAAGGATTTAGTCCCTGTATACATGACAGCGGATGAAGAGGATGAGTTTCGCGTTGCTCCTGGAGATATTTCCATGGACGAGGGCGGCACTATTACTAGCCTGCTTGTGCCTGTGCGTTACCGCCAAGAATTTGGTACGGCTTCACCGCATGAGGTGGATTACGTAGCCGTTTCGCCTGTGCAGATTATTTCTGTGGCGACCTCGCTAATTCCATTCTTAGAGCATGACGATGCCAACCGTGCCCTGATGGGTTCTAACATGCAACGTCAAGCGGTTCCACTGCTTAAACCTGAACGCCCCCTTGTTGGTACAGGCTTAGAAGCGCAGGCTGCACGTGACTCTGGCATGGTGATTGTATCTCGGACAAATGGCGAAGTTACCTACGTCTCGGCTGACTACATTGTGGTCAAAGATCCTGAAGATAAAGATGACGATTTGGCGTGTCGGACTTCGGGACGAGTTAATTTCATTGGGCTGGTCAAAGATAATGCCGATCGACAAGTCAATGTGATTGATATTGGCTCAGATCGTTACTTACTGAAGCAGCATCAAACCCCAGTCGTTTCGATCGATGACACAATATCAGCAGGGCAAGTAATTGCTAAGGCTGGCAAGGGTTACAAGTTACAAAAATATCAACGATCCAACCAAGACACTTGCTTAAATCAGCGTCCACTTGTACTAATCGGTGATCGCGTTGTCTCAGGTCAGGTAATGGCTGATGGTTCAGCGACAGAAGGCGGTGAACTGGCACTTGGTCAGAATATCCTAGTGGCTTACATGCCTTGGGAAGGCTATAACTACGAAGATGCCATTCTGATTAATGAAAGGCTAGTTTATGACGATGTTTATACTTCCATTCACATTGAAAAATATGAAATTGAAGCCCGTCAGACGAAGCTAGGCCCTGAAGAAATTACGCGTGAAATTCCTAACGTTGGCGAAGATTCACTACGTCAACTGGATGAACAAGGGATAATTCGGATTGGGGCATGGGTAGATTCGGGCGATATTCTGGTTGGTAAAGTTACACCAAAGGGTGAATCCGATCAGCCACCTGAAGAAAAGTTACTCCGAGCCATCTTCGGCGAAAAAGCCAGAGATGTGCGTGATAACTCCTTGCGTGTCCCCAATGGTGAAAAAGGTAGAGTCGTGGATGTGCGCGTGTTTACTCGCGAGCAGGGAGACGAACTACCACCCGGCGCAAACATGGTAGTGCGGATCTACGTTGCTCAGAAACGCAAAATTCAAGTCGGCGACAAGATGGCAGGTCGTCACGGTAACAAGGGTATTGTTTCTCGGATTTTGCCAAAAGAAGACATGCCTTACCTCGAAGACGGTACACCGATCGACATTGTACTCAACCCGCTTGGCGTTCCTTCGCGGATGAATGTAGGTCAGGTATTTGAATGTCTTTTAGCATGGGCTGGAGACAACCGCGATGTCAGATTCAAAATCACCCCGTTTGATGAAATGCACGGTGAAGAAATGTCCCGCACCACAGTTCACAATGAATTGGGTAAAGCTCAGAGAGCTACAGGTGAAGAATGGCTGTTCGATCCTAATAATCCTGGCAAACTGCAAGTGTTTGATGGACGTACTGGTGAGCCATTCGACCAACCTGTGACAGTCGGAAAAGCCTACATGCTCAAATTGGTGCATTTAGTCGATGATAAAATCCACGCGCGCTCCACAGGACCATATTCACTCGTAACGCAACAACCTTTGGGTGGTAAAGCCCAGCAAGGTGGTCAGCGATTTGGTGAAATGGAAGTGTGGGCATTGGAAGCTTTCGGCGCGGCTTACACATTACAAGAGTTGCTTACGGTCAAGTCTGATGACATGACAGGTCGGAATGAGGCTTTAAATGCGATTGTTAAAGGTCATGCTATTCCTCGTCCCGGTACGCCAGAATCATTCAAGGTCTTGGTGCGTGAGTTGCAATCTCTTTGTTTAGATGTTTCTGTCCACAAGTTGGAATCAAGAGAGGATGGCAACAATCAAGATACTGAAGTTGACCTAATGGTTGATGTCAGTAGTCGCCGCACACCGTCTCGTCCAACCTATGAATCGATCTATAGGGGTGATAGTGATGATGATGAAGACTAGATTAAACAGACTTGACAAGTAGTTATGAGCACAACTGAGCTGTGGATTTTGAAGCCCTGATTCAAAGCTTGACTAGCTCAGTTAAAAACTCAATTTGGATACAGGCATCAGTGAAGGCAAGAGCCTCGAAAACTCAAAACTTAAGGATTAATTAGTAGGACGTTTTACTTATGACAAGAGTGGAACAACGGTTTGACTATGTCAAGATTGGCTTGGCATCACCAGAACGGATTCGCCAATGGGGAGAGCGGACTCTGCCCAATATGCAGGTAGTTGGCGAAGTCACCAAACCAGAAACCATCAACTATCGCACGCTCAAACCAGAAATGGATGGGTTGTTCTGTGAACGCATTTTTGGCCCAGCTAAGGACTGGGAATGCCATTGCGGCAAATACAAACGAGTCAGACATCGCGGCATCGTGTGCGAACGTTGTGGCGTTGAGGTCACAGAGTCGAGGGTAAGACGGCATCGCATGGGCTATATCAAATTAGCCGCTCCAGTTACGCATGTTTGGTACCTCAAAGGCATCCCCAGTTATATGGCGACCTTACTCGACATGCCGTTGCGTGATGTTGAGCAGATTGTTTACTTTAATGCCTATGTAGTCTTAGATCCAGGCAATGCTAGTAACCTATCTTACAAGCAACTCCTGACCGAGGATCAATGGTTAGAGCTTGAGGATCAAATTTATGCTGAAGACTCACAACTCGAAGGTATCGAAGTTGATATTGGGGCTGAAGCGGTCGAACGCCTGCTAGCAAATATTGAGCTTGAGCCTGAAGCTGAAAGACTGCGGGAAGAAATCGCTAATTCTAAGGGGCAAAAACGCGCCAAGCTGATCAAGCGGTTACGTGTAGTTGATAACTTTGTAGCGACTGGTGCGCGTCCTGATTGGATGGTGTTGCAGTATATTCCTGTGATCCCACCTGATTTGCGTCCCATGGTGCAGTTAGATGGCGGCCGATTTGCGACGAGCGATCTGAACGATCTATATCGTCGGGTGATTAACCGTAATAATCGCCTTGCAAGACTTCAGGAGATTCTCGCGCCTGAGATTATTGTGCGAAATGAGAAGCGGATGCTGCAAGAAGCAGTAGATGCTTTGATTGACAATGGTAGACGTGGTCGTACTGTCGTTGGCGCGAATAATCGTCCGCTCAAATCGCTATCTGACATCATTGAAGGTAAACAGGGTCGCTTCCGCCAAAACTTGTTGGGTAAACGGGTGGACTATTCTGGACGCTCGGTTATTGTGGTCGGGCCGAATCTCAAGATCCATCAGTGTGGTTTACCGAAGGAAATGGCGATCGAACTGTTCCAGCCTTTTGTGATTAATCGTCTGATTAAGGCAGGGTTGGTCAACAATATCAAAGCAGCGAAGAAGCTAATTCAGCGTAACGATCCTGCTGTGTGGGATGTGCTCCAAGATGTGATTCGAGATCATCCTGTAATGCTGAACCGCGCCCCGACACTACATAGATTGGGGATTCAAGCGTTCGAGCCAATTCTAGTCGATGGTCGGGCGATCCAATTGCACCCACTGGTATGTCCTGCCTTCAACGCTGACTTTGATGGTGATCAAATGGCGGTTCACGTGCCATTGTCATTAGAAGCTCAGGCAGAAGCCAGGTTACTGATGCTTGCCTCTAACAACATTCTGTCGCCTGCGACTGGTCGTCCAATTGTCGCACCTAGCCAAGATATGGTTTTGGGCTGTTACTACCTCACTGCCGAGAATCCAGACAAACAGATTGGGGCGGGCAATCATTATGCTGACTTTAATGACGTAGTGATGTCATATGAGCAGGGGATTGTCAGTTTGCATTCCCGCATCTGGGTACGTTTCAATGGTTCGATCGATGGTGACGGTGGCGGTGATGAGGAGCCAACTGAGACAAGAGTTGATGATGGTGGCTATAAAATCAAAACTTATCCTTTTCGGCGGGTACGCGAGGATGCTGATGGCAATGTGATTTCACAATACATTTTGACAACTCCTGGACGGATTATTTTTAATCAAACAGTTCATAACTCATTAGCAGTCTAGTTAATGATTGAAAATTGGGAACAGAAGATCGATTTCTGTTCTCGATTATTTATTCGTATTCAAGTTCATCCAATCCTTTTAAGTACATCAGTAAAAAATCATGGCAGATCTAACTAATGGCTCAAATGGCTCAGAGTCCAAGCAAACCCCATCTGTACCATTCATTAATCGCACAGTAGATAAAGGACAGTTAAAAAACCTGATTGCCCGTGCTTTTACAGATCATGGGACATTTTGCGCGGCTCAAATGGCTGATGATTTGAAAAATTTGGGTTTTCGGTATGCTACCCAAGCTGGAGTTTCGATCAGTGTCGATGACCTGCAAGTGCCAAAAGAAAAGAAGCAACTGTTAGAAAAAGCTGAAAAAGAGATTGAAGCCACTGAAATTCGCTATACCAGAGGCGAAATCACTGAAGTGGAGAGATTCCAGAAGGTAATTGATACCTGGAATATGACCAATGAAGACCTCAAGAATGAGGTGGTCAAGAACTTTAAACGTAATAGTCCGCTCAACTCCGTCTACATGATGGCGTTTTCTGGAGCACGCGGTAACATCTCTCAGGTGCGTCAGCTAGTAGGGATGCGGGGACTGATGGCAAATCCGCAGGGGGAAATTATTGACTTACCAATTAAGACTAATTTTCGTGAGGGTTTGACTGTTACAGAATATATTATTTCTTCTTACGGGGCGCGCAAAGGTCTGGTAGACACTGCGCTGAGAACGGCTGACTCAGGCTATTTAACCCGTCGTCTGGTTGACGTGTCTCAGGATGTGATTATTCGCGAAAATGATTGCGGTACGACGCGCGGCATCAAGCTAAAAGCGATGAAGGATGGCGATCGAACTTTAATTAAGTTATCCGATCGGTTATTTGGTCGGGTCGCGGCGGAAGACATGGTTAGTCCTCATACTGGGGAAGTGATTGTGGCGCGCAATCAGTCGATTTCGGATGAATTAGCAAAAGCTGTAGTTGCGGCAGGTGTAGAAGAAGCAACTGTTCGATCGGCTCTGACCTGTGCTTCGACCCGATCGGTCTGCCAAACCTGCTATGGCTGGAGTCTAGCCCACGCTAAGCTCGTGGATATTGGTGAAGCAGTTGGGATTATCGCTGCCCAATCGATCGGTGAGCCTGGTACACAGCTGACGATGCGGACATTCCACACTGGTGGTGTATTCACAGGTGAAATTGCCGAACAGCAGCTTGCTCCCTTTGATGGCACGGTTAAAATCCCGAAAAAGCTCCGCGTCAGACCGATGCGAACTCGCCATGGCGATGATGCTTTTGTCGTGGAAGTCAGTGGCGACTTTACGATTGAAGGCGGCGGTGAAAAGAATTCTTATTCGGCGGCTCAAGGTTCAACGCTATTGGTTAGAGACGGGCAAAAAGTTGTAAAAAACCAACTGATCGCCGAACTCGCAGTACCCGGACGGACATCACGCAAAACCACAGAAAAAGCGGCTAAAGATGTCAATACCGACCTCGCAGGTGAAGTCTTCTTCTTCGATCTTGTACCTGAGCAGAAAAAAGACCGTCAGGGTAACACGAGTGACATCGCACCTAGAGGCGGCTTGATCTGGGTGCTTGCGGGTGAAGTCTATAACTTGCCCCCAGGTGCGGAACCAGTGGTGAAGAATGGCGATCGAATCGAAGAAGGCGGTGTCTTAGCAGAAACCCGACTGATAACCGAGCATGGTGGCACAGTCCGTCTTAACCCGATCGACAGTCGTAATAGCCGTGAAATTGAAATCATTACAGCTTCAGTCGTACTCGATCAAGCGCGAGTGGAAGAAGAAAGCTCACAAGGACGAGAACACTACATTCTTGAAGCCAAAGGCGGTCAGCGGTTCTCGCTCAAAGCCGCACGCGGTTCCAAGGTGATCAATAATCAGGTCGTTGCCGAACTAATTGACGATACCTATCACACTAATAGTGGTGGCATCATCAAGTATTCTGGCGTGGAAGTTGCTAAACGCAGTCGAGCGAAGCAAGAAAAAGGCTTTGAAGTCGTTAAAGGCGGTACTTTGCTGTGGATTCCCGAAGAAGCCCATGAAGTGAACAAAGATATTTCACTGCTGATGGTCGAAGACGGACAGTACATCGAAGCTGGCACCGAAGTCGTCAAAGACATCTTCAGCCAAAGTGCTGGTGTGGTTGAGGTCACTCAGAAAAATGATATTCTGCGTGAAATCGTGGTCAAACCTGGAGAACTCCATCTGGTAAGCGACCCGCAATCAGCGATGAAGAAGCATGGCACACTTGCCTTCCCAGGCGATGAAGTTTTGCCCGATTTGACCGTCACCGAACTGCGCTACATCGAGTTTGTTGAGACTCCTGATGCCGCCGCCCTACTGCTGCGTCCCGTCGAAGAGTTTACTGTGCTTGACATGCCAGTTGTACCTAGCCAGGAATCGGTTAACCAAGCGGGTCGATCGATTAAACTCAGAGCTGTACAGCGCTTGCCGTATAAAGATGGCGAACGAGTTAAATCTGTGCATGGACTGGAACTGCTCAAAACCCAACTGATGTTGGAAATTGATACCGAAGCACTCCAACTCGCTGCCGATATCGAATTTGTCCCAGATGAAGTCGATCCCAACTGTTTACGCCTGCAACTGGTGATTTTAGAATCTCTGTCAGTCCGTCAAGATATCGTTGCCGACCCGACTCAGGGCAGTACTGTGACGCGCATTCTGGTAGAAGAGGGCGATCGAATTGCCCCAGGAGCAGTCGTAGCTCGCACCGAAATCATTTGTAAACAAAATGGTGAAATCCGAGGAATTCGTCAGGGATCGGAACTAGTGCGCCGTGTGCTAGTTGTGACCGATGCAGACTGTGTAACGGTTCCATGTAGGAGTCCTAATGTTAAGGCAGGCGATCTGCTACGAGCTGGCGATGGGATTGGTGCGGGTGCGACAGTCGATGATTCAGGTCAGGTCGTCTCGGTTGAGTCTGACTCGATCTCTTTGCGGATCGGTCGTCCATATCTCGTGTCCCCAGGTGCGGTATTGCAAATTGAAAACTCCGATCTAGTTCAGAGAGGAGACATTCTTGCATTACTGGTGTTTGAACGCGCCAAAACTGGAGATATTATTCAAGGCTTGCCTCGGATTGAAGAACTTCTAGAAGGACGCAAGCCCAAAGAAAAGTGTGTGTTAGCTCAAAAAGCTGGCAAACTGCAAATTGCTTATGATGCCGACGATGATAACCCTGAAGTTAACATTGTCGAGGCGGATGGTACAGTTACGCCTTACAACATCAATCCTGGTCAGAGTTTGATCGTGAGCGACGGTCAAATGGTCACTGCCGCCGAGTCACTCACAGATGGACCTCGCGATCCACACGAGATTCTCGATATCTTCTACCGCTTCTATCGCGAAGAAAATGGGGTCAAGAGTGCAGCCCTGCTGAGTTTACAGAAGGTGCAGGAGTTCCTTGTGGAAGCCGTTCAATCTGTGTACCAGTCTCAGGGAGTTGATATCTCTGATAAACACATCGAGGTGGTTGTAAAGCAAATGACCTCCAAAGTGCGGATTGATGATGGTGGAGACACAACTAGGCTTCCAGGCGAACTGGTTGACCTGCACCAAGTGGAGCAGATCAATGAAGCGATGGAAATCACAGGTGGACAACCAGCCGAATATACGCCAATCCTGATGGGTATTACCAAAGCTAGTTTGAATACGGACAGCTTTATCTCTGCCGCCAGCTTCCAGGAGACCACTAGAGTTCTAACTGAAGCGGCGATCGAAGGTAAGTCAGATTGGCTGCGCGGTTTGAAGGAAAACGTGATTATTGGTCGCCTGATTCCTGCTGGAACTGGTTTCAATGCCTATGACAACTCTAGTGTTGATGCTGAGTTGGGCTACGATCCAGCCCTCGCTTTTGATGAAGAAGCCGATGACGTTGTGATTGACGACCATATTGCTCGCACTTACCAACTCGAAACGGTTAGTTATGCCAAAGAGGAACTGGTTGATGACAACGTGGAACTGCTGGTCGATGACAGCAATGCAGAAGACGATGATGATGACATTGAGGAAGATGATGAAGAGGACGACTTTGAGGATGACGACGAAATGATCGAATAGAAATCGTTAATTCTGAAAATCCCAAGAGATAGGTTTATGTTATGCATAAGCCTATTTTTTATGAAAATCCTGATTAGTTCGATCGATTTGGCAACGATCTTGTATCTTCATAATGGTGACAACACTGAAAGACTTGGGCTAATATGCTCTTTGTTATTTGGAAGTTTTAGAACTCCTAAAACACTACAACATTATTTACGGTCGATAGCAGGATGCAACTAATTGCAATTTGCGATCGTCAATCTAGTCCAGCTAGAAAATGAATTAACGGTAATTACTGAGAGTTGAACTAAATCATGTCCGAAAGGAAACCTAATTTTTTAATCCCTGCGATCGGCGCCGCCGTGATCGTTGCTGGTGGTGCTGGAGCTTATTTCTACTTGGGTAAAGGTAGTCTTACCGCTTCTAATAATGGTCTGGGAAATGCTCAAGTAGTTCCAAGCAAAGCCTTAATGGCTATTTCTATCTCTGTTGATAGCAATAACTGGACTCAACTCGAACAATTTCAAACCCCCGAAACTAGAAAATATTTTGACGCATCTTTCACCAAGCTCAAGCAAGACGCACTAGCTAGCTCTGAGATCGACTTTGACAAAGACATCAAGCCTTGGGCTGGGAATGTGATGGTAGCAATTTTGCCATCTGCGCCTAAGCAAGCCAGCTTAAATCCCAATGTAAAACCTAGCCTCACGCTCGTAGTCGATCGACGCATCCAAGCGCAGGCTAGCCCACCCAAAACTGGCAAAGAAATTAAGCCTAATGTGCTGATGGTCGTAGAAGTCAAGGACAAGCTGAGTGCAGCACAGTTTGGCGAAAAGGTAAAAGCCAAGTCTGGGAAGGCTGAGCAAAAAGATTACAAGGGTGTGCAGATCTCTACCTACAAAAATAAGAAAGGCGAACCGATGTCCACCGCCCTACTAGGCGATTACCTAGTGATTTCACCAGACAAATCTGTGGAACAGGCGATCGACACCTTCAAGGGCGAAGCTTCGCTGGCGACCGAGATTAATTCTGGTGATTTGGATTTCAAACATCCCTTGATGCAGTTTTATATGCCCAAGTTCGCGGAATCGATCGAGCAATTAGCCAAGCTAAACCCTGATTCAAACTTACCGCCCGAGTCGATTGCCCAGCTCAAAGCGATTAAATCGATCGCCATGGGAATTGGTGTTGACAATGATGGTTTGCGGCTTAAAGCTACTACTAAACTCGACCCAGCGATCTTTAAATTCGAGTATAAAGCGGCTTCAAGTAAAGCTTTAGCACAATTCCCCTCTGAAACTTTCTCGATCGTCACAGGTAGTGACATTAATTCTCGATGGAAGCAAATCGTGCAGGATGCGGCGAGAAATCCTGATATGCAGAAAGGACTTGACGAAACTAGAGCCAACTTGAAACAGCCTCCTTTTGGACTCGATCTCGACAAGGATATTTTCGGCTGGATGACTGGCGAATTTGCGCTCGGCGTAATTGCCAACAGTGAGGGCATACTAGCTCAAGCAGGTGCAGGTCCAGTCATGACATTGCAAACCAGCGATCGAAAAACTGCCGAAGCTACGATCAAAAAACTCGAAGATTTTGCCAAGCAAAATAGTGTAACAGTTCAAAACAGAGATGTTAAAGGTGTGGCTGTGACCGAATGGTCACCTTCGCCTGGATTTACGATAGGTTACGGCTGGTATGAGCAAGATAGCTTGTTTGTGACAGTTGGTCCACTGGTTAACATTATGGCAAGCAAGCCTAGCAACTCACTCGAAAACAACCAGACTTTTAAAACCATCACTAGCTCGTTTAACAAGCCCAATATTGGTTACTTCTATCTGGACATGGACAAAACTTGGTCGTTAATTGACAAAATGATGCCTGCCGAAAGTAAGGCTGAAATTACTCCAGAGGCAAAGGCTTTGATCGATACGGTGCGTGGCATTGGCGTGACGGCATACATGCCAGATCCAACTACTAACAAGTTTGAGGCTCTACTATCCTTAAAACCTAAAGGTGGTAAGTAGTTTAGACTAGCGGTTACTGGCGATCTTGAGCAAGGTGAGTGATGAATGCAAATGAGCTACTGAAACGCTACTCTGGTGGAGAAACTGACTTTAAGGGCGCACTTTTGCGCGGGGCAAATCTCTATAAAGCCGATCTGATCGGAGCCGATCTGTCAAAGGCAAACCTCCAAGGCGCTAACTTGGCTTTTGCCTATTTAACTCGCGCTAATTTGCGGAATGCTAGTTTAGCAGGGGCAAAGCTAAGTGGGGCTAACTTAAATCAAGCGGCACTCAGTGAGGTAAATCTCAGTGATGCTGATCTACACGGAGCCACCTTAACAGGAGCCACCTTGTTCAATGCCAATATGTCATTGGTTAACCTCTTGGATGCAAATTTGATCGATGCCGATCTCCGCAATGCTACGCTCAACGGTGCAAACCTGATTGGAGCTTGTTTGCGCGGGGCAAATCTGCGCCAAGAGGGGAAACGGGCGGCAAGTTTAGTCAGTGTCGCTCTGCGTAAAGCCGATCTGCGGGGAGCCAATTTTACGGGAGCGAATTTATCAGGCTCTGACTTACGCGGGGCAAACTTGACCGAAGCTACACTCAGTGGGGCAAATCTGCGTGGGGCGAATTTGAATGAGGCAATTCTGGTTGGAACCTTTCTGACAGAAGCCAATTTGACTGAAGCTAAACTAATTAATGCCAATCTGAGTAATGCCAAGCTCGATCGAGCCGATCTGACTGATGCTGAAATGACTGGAGCTAATCTTTACAATGCGGTAATGGCTGATGCCAAACTTGCTCGAACCAACTTAAGTAAAGCAAATCTGAGCAATACCAAGCTAGCTAGAGCCGATTTAGCTCGGGCAAATCTGCGCGGGGCGAATTTGCGCGGGGCAAATCTGATCGATGCCTATCTTGCTAGAACTAGCTTGATCAATGCCGATCTGACTGATGCCCTTTTAACCCGAGCTGAGCTGAGCAGTGCCGATTTAGCGGGTGCGATCTTAACTAGAGCGACAATGCCCGATGGTACTGTACATGATTAGAGCGCGTGATTCGATCGCATAACTATCTAACTACGATCGATAATCGATCGCAATTCGCAACTAAAAAGTAGACTAGATCTATATACCAATTAAAAAGATTTGCCCTATGCGCCTGAGTGAAATTGTTCATCCTAATCAGTTGCATGGCATGTCCATCTCACAACTGGAAGCCATTGCTCAAGAGATTCGTCAAAAGCATTTAGAAACGATCGCTGCCACTGGTGGGCATTTAGGTCCAGGTTTAGGAGTCGTGGAACTGACTCTGGGCTTGTATCAGACCCTGAATCTGGACGTGGATAAAGTCGTGTGGGATGTCGGACATCAGGCATATCCGCACAAGCTGATTACAGGCAGATACGAGAGTTTCCATACCCTGCGCCAAAAAGATGGTGTTGCTGGCTATCTCAAACGCTCTGAGAGTAAGTTTGACCACTTTGGTGCAGGTCACGCTTCAACTAGTATCTCAGCAGCTCTGGGCATGGCGATCGCACGCGATGCTAAAGGCGAGAACTTTAAGTGTGTCGCCGTAATTGGCGATGGTGCGCTCACAGGTGGGATGGCACTAGAAGCGATCAACCATGCTGGACATCTGCCCAACACCAATTTACTAGTTGTGCTCAACGACAATGAGATGTCAATTTCGCCCAACGTTGGCGCAATTCCTCAGTACCTCAATCGTCTGCGTCTCACTCAGCCGATGAAATTCATCAAAGAAAATGTCGAGGGTCAACTCCGCAACCTGCCATTCGTGGGCGAGTCAATTAAGCCAGAACTGGAGCGACTTAAGGACAACATCAAAATTCTGACGATGGTACCGAATAAAGTCGGAGCCGTGTTTGAAGAACTGGGCTTTACTTACATTGGGCCGATCGATGGGCATAACCTCAAGGCTCTGATTGAAACCTTTAATATCGCACATAACCTTAAGGGGCCAGTCATGGTTCACGTTGCCACGACCAAGGGCAAGGGCTACAGTTACGCCGAAGATGACAAGGTGGGCTACCATGCCCAAGGCTCTTTTAACTTGACTACAGGTAAAGCTGAACCATCTGCTTCGAGCAAACCCAAGCCACCCAGCTATTCCAAAGTATTTACCGATACCCTGATCGAGTTAGCCACAAAAGACAAACGGATCATCGGGATTACGGCGGCCATGGCAACTGGGACAGGTCTGGATAAACTCCAAGCCAAGCTTCCCAACCAATATATCGATGTTGGGATTGCCGAACAGCACGCCGTGACCGTAGCAGCAGGTTTAGCGTGTGAAGGAATGCGACCTGTCGCCGCAATTTACTCTACTTTCTTACAACGGGCTTTCGACCAGATCGTGCATGACGTTTGCATCCAGAAACTACCTGTATTTTTCTGTCTCGATCGAGCGGGTATTGTCGGGGCGGACGGGCCGACCCATCAGGGGATGTATGACATCGCCTATCTGCGCTCTATTCCCAATATGGTGCTGATGGCTCCAAAAGACGAAGCCGAAATGCAACGCATGATCGTCACTGGGATCGAGTACGAAAAGGGCCCGATTGCAATGCGATATCCGCGTGGTAATGGTTATGGCGTTCCGATCGAATCCAGTGGTTGGGAAGCTTTACCGATTGGTAAGGCTGAAGTCCTGCGTCAGGGTGATGACGTGCTAATTGTGGCATATGGCTCCATGGTCTATCCTGCAATGCAAGTTGCTGAGCTCTTGGTCGAACACGGTGTGCAAGCAACTGTGGTCAATGCTAGATTTGCCAAGCCCCTAGACACAGATCTGATCGCGCCTTTAGCAGCTCGGATTGGTAAAGTTGTGTCGATCGAAGAAGGCTGCATCATGGCAGGATTTGGTTCGGCTCTGATCGAAGCTTTGATGGAACTCGATGTTGTTGTCCCCGTGCAACGCATTGGTGTACCTGATGTTTTGGTCGATCACGCCTCTCCTGAGCAGTCCTTTGTCGAGCTTGGGCTAACTAGTGGACAGATTAGCGATCGAATTTTGGCGAAATTTGCCTTCAGCCCACAGAGATCGAAAGTCAGTAGCTAGTCGCTGGATCATTGGTAAAATTGAGCTAGGCAGAAGTGATAAATCATTTCTGTCTGGCAATTGCTTGGAAAAATATGAATGCCCTGATTTCAGACGCTGCGCTCTCGATCTACGACACCACCCTGCGCGACGGTACGCAACGAGAGGGATTATCTTTGTCGATCGAAGACAAGGTGAGAATTGCACGGAAGCTCGATGCCCTAGGCGTAGCATTTGTCGAAGGCGGCTGGCCAGGCGCGAATCCTAAGGATGGAGAATTTTTTCGTCAGATCCAAGAGCAGCCACTCGCTCATGCCAAGTTAGTCGCTTTTTGTTCGACCCGCAGACCTGGGATTAAAGCCAACGAAGACCCGATGCTAGTGCCAATCGTGGCAGCAGGGACGCGCTGGATTACGATCGTGGGCAAGTCTTGGGATTTGAGCATCACCGAGGGACTCCGCACGACTCTGGCGCAAAATCTAGAGATGATCTCCGACACGATCGAATATTTACACAGTCGAGATCGACAGATTATTTACGATGCCGAACATTGGTTTGATGGCTACAAGGATAATCCTGAGTATGCGATCGAAACTCTAAAAACAGCGATCGACGCAGGCGCAGAGTGGTTAGTACTTTGCGACACGAATGGCGGCACTTTACCCGATCGGATTGGGCAAATTGTGCGTGAAGTCAGAGAGCGGTTATCAGATCGGTTGTCAAATCACGGCGGCGCGATCCAGATTGGCATCCATACTCACAATGATTCGGGTTTAGCGGTGGCTAATTCGATCGCGGCGGTTCAGCATGGTGCAACGATGGTGCAGGGCACGATCAATGGCTATGGCGAACGTTGCGGCAATGCGAATCTCTGTACCTTAATGCCAAACTTTCAGCTCAAGATGGGGCGGCAATGCGTCACCGCCGAGCAACTCAGTCAGCTCACCGAAACCTCGCGCCAGATCAGCGAAATTGTGAATTTAGCCCCTGACGATCATGCTCCGTTTGTGGGTTTGTCGGCTTTCGCGCACAAGGGTGGACTCCATGTCAGTGCCGTACAACGCAATCCCAAAATCTACGAACATATTCCTCCCGACAGCGTGGGTAATTTGCGACGGATCGTGATTTCGGAGCAGGCAGGGCTGAGCAATGTGCTTTCTAAAGCCGAATCATTCGGGATTAACCTCCAAAAAGACGATGTTGCCTGTCGCCAGATTTTGCAAAAAATGAAGGATCTAGAGCAGGTAGGCTTCCAATTTGAAGCGGCAGAGGCGAGCTTTGAATTGCTGATGCGAGATGCGTTAGGACATCGCCCCAATGTATTCAAACTGAGCGGGTTTCGCGTGGACTGTGATGCCAATCCCCAAGGTGAAGTTTACGCCCAAGCAACGGTAAAGCTCTCCGTCAATGGTGCAGAGCAGCTCACCGCCGCCGAGGGTAATGGGCCAGTATCGGCTCTGGATAAAGCCCTTCGCAAAGCCTTAGTCGAGTTTTACCCTGCAATCGCTCGGTTTTATCTCACTGACTACAAAGTCCGTATCCTCAACAGCGACTCAGGTACAGCCGCTAAGACCCGCGTTTTGATCGAGTCCAGTAATGGGACACAAAGGTGGACTACAGTGGGAGTATCGGAAAATATCATCGCCGCATCCTATCAAGCCTTAATCGAAGGATTGGAATATGGATTGATGTTAGAAGGCATATATAGCAATATTTCCAGCCCACTGGCGATCGGTTAATTCACCCTAGTCGATCGAGCATTTAAAATAACCGACAAAAAGTTGCAAAACATGGTATTACCTTTAGCTAGTTGTCAAGTTCAGAAGATCTAAATCAGGCAAATTGTTAAGTCCATGAAAGATCCCGCCACTACTCCATACGATCAAGAGCTTGCAGGCATCAAGAGGGATCTGGCAGATTTGCGTGCTAATTTGCTGGGGAAGCTGAGCCGCGAAATCGTGACTTTGCAAGCCCAAAAAAATTCCCTGACTGATGACATTAAACGGTTGCAACTCCAAAGAAATGAAGTCGAGGTGCAACTCGTCACCCAGCAAGGACTAAATCAACAGGAAATTCAACGCCAACAGTGGATCGAGCAACTAGCTCAAGCAATCGCTGTTCACCTCAGAGCTAATCTCAATGCATCTGAGTCAAAGGCCTCAACTGAATATTCCGATACTTTCGATCACCTGATACTGAATCTTGATGGCACACTCAGGACGACTTTTCAAGCTTTACAGCGCGATATTGACAGCTATCAGCAAGACCTCGATCGGCAAATGCTGCGAATGCATAGTCAGAGACAGCAAGGAGAAATGCTACTAGCGGCTCTAGTCGAAAAACTGAACACGCAGTTGGATCGGACTTCAACTCAAGTCCCAAATGGCTCATACTCTGCTCAAACTATGGGACAGAGCCAGACACAGAGCCAGACGATGCCTCAAGCGAATGGATACACAAATGGGAATCTTGCCTTCGATCGAGATCTGCAAGCATTTCAACCAAAAACTACCATTGTCAAGCCCATTCATCCTGCGAATCAGACTGAACCCAGCAAGACACTGAAGGGATTTATCTATGTGATGTTGGCTTCGGTAGTCTTATCGCTGCAAAACGTGTTCTTTCGGATTATCTTTGCCAAAGACTTAATGATCTTTGGTAGTTTCAAATTTAGCGGTCTGATTGATATTGGAATCAGCAACTCCCTGATGCTGCTATGGATCAGAATGCTATTGGTGACACCTTTTATGTGGTTGATTGCCAGTCGCCTTCGATCGGGACTTCTGGAAAAAGATGTGCAACAACTGCTCAATCCCAAAAAGCGGGGTCTCCTTGCCAGAGTTGCTGTCTCTGCAATGTTGCTATTTGTTTCTTTTGTCTCAATTATTATTTCTCTATCTCTGATCAAACCCGCTCTAGTCACGACATTATTTTTTGTCTTTCCCACAATCACAGTTTTATTAGCCTGGTTCCTGTATGGCGATCGACCCAGTTGGCAATGCTGGTTGGATATTGCCGTGATTTATCTTGGCATCATCTTAACGATTAATCTATTTGGTAGAGTCACCGCCCAACCAGACATCGGTGGCACGATCGCCGCAATTACTTCTGGTGTGACGTTTGCCTGTTATGTCATAGTTTCGGGCGCGTGTTTCAAAGAAATCAATCCTGTTTCCTTTACGGCAATTAACTTCACTTTAATCTTCGCTTTAGCTTGCCTGACTATTCCATTCTTCGCGCCTTCATTACTGCTCATGACCCCTAGCTTATTCTTCATGTGTATTTTAATTGCCCTGACAACAATCGGTGGCTATCTATTTACCAATTTTGGGATTCAGCTCTTGGGAGCGGCACAGTCATCATTAATTAGCGCGATCGGACCAGTTTTAACCACTCTCTTAGCTTTCTCGATCGTGGGCGATCGATTAGATATCTCTCAGCTTGTCGGCGTATTTCTGGTGATGCTCGGTGTGGGCTGGCTGAATCTGCAAAACATAAGAAAATCTCCGCAAGGTAAGTCATTTGATGGCAAACAACTGACATAGTTGAGATCGGCACTGGTTCCGTTGCATGGGAATAATCGATGAAACCCTTTTAGGGTAAGGATTTTGGTGGCTTATCCCCAAAATGGCTGTGACCTATATATTTCAAGTGTTTTGAGTTATTTATCTCATCCAACGGAACCAGTCCCAAATGTTGATTTGCATGATCTGCAAATCAACATTTGGGTGGATCAAAATCATAGAGTATTGTTCAGGCGATCGAATGGAAATTTGAATGGTTCTGGGGCATTGGAGGCTCTATACTTGAGTTTGAGATTCAGGTCTCGATCGGGCAAGATGGGGCTGTGGCTCAGTTGGATAGAGCAAGTGCCTCCTAAGCGCTAGGTCGGCGGTTCAAATCCGCCCAGTCCCATTGCCTGATATTTATGTTTAGTCCTAGATTAGTTCTGCCACTAAGATTCTTTAGAAAAAATTACTAAATATGCCACTGATTGCAGGTAACAAAATTGTTCAAGATTTAGAAAAAGCTGGTGCTTTGGCGATGTATACACCGCCAGAGGGCGGCTATGAGGGACGATATCAGCGCCGAGTTCGAGCTGCTGGCTACGATGTGCTGAATATAAGTGCGCGTGGTTTGGGTGATGTTTCTAGCTATCTGACAGGAGTACATGGTGTTAGACCGGCTCACTTGGGTAAGACAGCAATCAGAACTTATTTTATTCCACCTCAGATTCAATTGCGGCTGGCTAGTTTACCTGCCAAATCAAAAGGTTTAGTAGTCTGGCTGGGTGAAGGCAAGTTTCTCTCTAGAGAAGAGTTAAACGTGATTAGCCAGTTACCTGGTCAAGATGCAAGAGTCAAAATTGTGATTGAAGTTGGCAGTGGTAGAGAGGTTACTTGGTCACCACTGAAAGAACTATTGCTAGCAAAAGTTTAGGTATTATCAGTCAAAATCACAAAAAAGGACAGGCTGTAAGCCTGTCCTTTTTATTTGTATTGTCTATCTGGATTGCTACTAAGCAGCAGCGAGATTATGCGCGACAAAATCCCAGTTGATTAGGTGATCGACATAGTTTTGCATGAAGTTAGGGCGGCTGTTTTGAAAGTCTAGGTAGTAAGCATGTTCCCAGACATCCATTGTGAGCAGAGGAATCTGCCCGTATGCGATCGGGTTTTCGGCGTTAGGTGACTTAGCAATTTTTAGCATGTTGCCGTCTTTGATCAGCCAAGCCCAACCACTACCAAATTGGGTTGCCCCAGCAGCTTTAAACTCTTCTTTGAATTTGTCTAAGCTACCGAAGCTAGCATCAATTTTTGCGGCTAGATCGCCAGTGGGAGTGCCACCACCGTTGGGTTTGATTCCGTTCCAGTAAAAGGTGTGATTCCAGACTTGAGCGGCGTTGTTGAAGATTCCAGCTTTGGGGGTATCTTTGTACGTGACTTTGATGATTTCTTCAAGTGTTTTGTCAGCTAGTTCTGTGTCTTTGACCAGATTGTTGAGGGCAGCAACGTAAGCGGCATGATGCTTGCCGTAGTGGTACTCAAGTGTGCGTGCCGACATCCCTGATGACTCCAGAGCGTCTTGAGCGTAGGGCAATGATGGAAGCTCAAATGCCATTGTGTTTATCCTCTAGTGAATTGTTCAGCTTTAACTATTGTAACAATTCTATAATGAAGTGTGATTATCCAGCGTGACATCCTCCCGACACCAGCAATTGCAAATTCAAATTTTGACAAGGTAATAGAGATCCCAGAAGATAAAAGGTATAAGTTCTGGGTAACTCTTATGGAAGCAATGAAGCTGAGTTTTGGTGTATTACTGGGATTTTTACACCAAGCAATCAAGGAGACAAAAGACCCACGCCAAGCTAGCAATGGTAAACGCTACAGTTTAAAGGACGTAGTACTAGCTTCATTTTCGGTATTTTTCATGCAATGCGAGTCATTTCTAGAACATCAACGCCAAATGCAAAGCAGACGAGGACGGGACAACGCCCAAACCTTATCTAATTCGCGGAATACCCCATCCGTCTACACGGTGGGGATGGATAGCGAGGCGATTGAGCGGTTCGAGGACGCGAAAATCGCCAACAAACTTACATCTTTTACAGGATGAATGCTAAAATGTAAGGTATGACACAGAAAGCTTTCAAGTATCGATTCTATCCAACTCTTGAACAGGAAAACCTGTTGAGGAGGACGATGGGCTGTACTCGCTTGGTCTACAACCGCGCACTTGCCGCGAGGACAGAAGCTTGGTATGAAAGGCAAGTGCGAGTCGGTTATATTGAAACTTCGGCAATGCTGACTGAGTGGAAAACAGAAGATGATCTTCAATTCCTCACTGAAGTTAGCAGTGTACCTCTCCAACAAGGATTGAGGCATCTCCAAACTGCCTTCAGTAACTTCTTTGTGGGTCGGGCGAAATATCCCAACTTTAAAAAGAAGCATCAAGGCGGCAGTGCAGAGTTTACTAAATCTGCGTTTAAATGGCGTGATGGTCAAGTCCACTTGGCTAAGTGTGCCGAACCATTGGCTATCCGTTGGAGCCGATTGCTGCCTCAAGGGATCGAGCCATCCAGCGTTACGGTGAAGCTCTCGCCTTCTGGACGTTGGACTGTTTCTCTTCTGGTGGATGTCGAGATTGAACCATTGCAAGAATCTCCTAATCAGATTGGGATTGATTTGGGTATCACCAGCTTGGTGGCTCTGAGTACAGGTGAGAAGATTGCTAATCCTAAAGGCTTTAAAGCTAAACGCCGTAAACTGCGTACAGATCAGAAAGCTCTTAGCCGCAAAGTCAAAGGATCTAACAATCGCCACAAAGCCAGACTTAAGGTTGCTAAAGTGCATGAGCAAATTAGCGATGCTAGAAAAGATTTCCTTCACAAGCTGACGACTCGATTGGTGCGTGAAAACCAAACGATTGCGGTCGAAGACTTGGCTGTGAAGAATATGGTGAAGAATCGGAAACTCTCCCTTGCTATCAGTGATGCGAGTTGGGGAGAATTGGTCAGACAACTTGAATATAAGTGCGACTGGTATGGTCGCAACTTTATCAAAATTGACCGATGGTTTCCGAGTTCTAAGCGATGTGGCAGTTGTGGACATATCGTGGAAAAGTTGCCATTGAATATCAGAGAGTGGGAATGTCCTAAATGCGGGGCTAAACACGATCGCGATATCAATGCAGCTAAGAATGTTTTGGCGGCAGGGCTTGCCGTGTCAGTCTGTGGAGCAACTGTAAGACCCGAACAGAGTAAATCTGTTAAGGCTGGTGCTATGAAGCAGAAACCTAAGTCGTGAGTCTTAGGAATCCCCATCCTCGCGTAAGCAGGTTGGGGAGGATGTCAATCTGTGCTGCTTTAACCTTCAGGCGAGGAGAACCAACCAGTGACCTATTCCAACCCAGAACTACCTGAGCTACCTCAAACAGACCTCCATCCCGTTGGCACAATTAATATCGATCAGGTCAACCAAAAGTTGCTAACTCTGGAACGACAATTTCAGAAATGGTCGGGAAAAGTTGACAGTGCGATCTTACAGGTTGAAAAAGATGTGCGGCTCATGTCTCAACTCGCTCTACAAACGGAGCGTAAAGCCTATGAAGTTGGGCAAATGCGGTCGGAAATTGACCAGATTTGCGACACTGTATCCAATGCCATGTCTCACTTGGGTGGAGTTGAAGGGCTTGAGCAGCTACAGCAGGAACATCAAGATCTGATTTCGACCCTAGAGACATTCCAAATTAGCCACCGCCAGTTGCAAGAGTTGCAAGACGAAGCATTACGCACAGAAACACGGATTGATGACAAGCTCTCGCAAGCCCAGCGACATATTGAAGAAGTTAACCAAATTGTGGCGGTGGCTAAAGCCGAATTGGTAAGGCAGGCAATGACTCTGACCGATCGAGTCAAGTTGGGAAATGCCTCAAGTCCTGAGCTGTTAATCCCAAACCAGACTGGTGTTTCTGACGATCGAGAGTCGATCGATCAGGTTCAAGCTGAGATCGCGAATATTCGGCAAGAAATCCGCGAACGACATTCTGTGCTCAACCAGATGCACAACGAGGTGGGCGAAGCGATCGATCACCTGCGACAAATGATTGCCGATCAAACGGCTCATCGCATATCAGCTACTCCCCAGTCATTAATTCACGATGAGACAGAAATTGCGCCTGATGAGACAGAAATTGAGGTCGGTCCTGGGTTAGAAGCTATTCGATCGAGATCTCAAGGGTTGTCAATTCCACCGCCTGGTCCTGCTAGTTCTGCTTCTGGCAATACAGCAGCTTCGGCAACTACTAGAGTTGCCGATCTTGGCATCGTCGAACAAATCCGAGCGGAAATGTATGGGTTAGTCCAGCAATTTAAAACAGACAAAGAAAATCTGCAACGAGAACAAAAGCAGAAATTAAAGTTACTAGAGCAAAAACTTTACTCGACTCGTCTGATTTTAGGCGGGGGGATTGTGCTTGCCTTGATTTTGGCTATAGTTTCGATCGGGTTGAAGTTTGTTAGCTTGTAGATCTAGCGACAACCTAGTGAGTCTCTTGTCGGCTTTCGATCGGTAAAAGCCCCAGACGAAATCCTACACAAGTAATCTTTGGCTTGATCTGACAAGTTTTGGACATCAATAAAACTGGCATCTTCGACCGCAGGGATGTGCCCGACTCTGGCATCACTAAAATCGGCATAGTTGAGATTAGCCCCTTCTAACTTGGTGTCCACTAGATTCGCCGCACTGAGATCGGCAGAACTCAAATTTGCCCTAGAAAGATTAGTCTGAGATAGGTCGGCAGAGTTAAGGTCGGCTAGCAATAATTTGGCGGATTCAAGTGTGGCAGCAGTTAAATTGGCGGCTGTGAGGTTAGTTTCTTGGAGATTTGCTTGTAACAAGTTGGCATCTTGTAAATTTGCCATTACCAGATCAGCCGATCTCAGGTCAGCTCTACTAAGATCGGCATTAGTAAGATTGGCTTTCATCAATTGTGCGTTCTGTAAAAGAGCATAAGACAATTTGGCGTTACTCAAATTCGCTCGTAGCAAACTCGCGTCGATCAACTTGGCTTCCCGTAATCTCGCATTTTTTAAGTTGGCATCATTGAGGTTAGCGTCGGTAAGATCTACGCCGATCAGATTGGCATCAGTGAGGACTGCCCCACTCAGATCGGCATGATTTAAGTTGGCACTGACCAAACTAGTTCCAATTAGTAATGAATTACTCAAGTTAATACCTTTGAGCATAGCTCCGCTCAAAACTACCCCCGATAAATTCACGTTACTGAAGTCTCGCTTGCCATCCTTGTAAGCTCTCAGTAATTGTTCTCTGGTCATCTGTACTGGCTGTAAGGGGTTAGCAGCTAATACTTCCGTTAGATCTGGCAGCTTAACCAGAACTGGTTGGAAAGTTTCCCGATCTTGCACGAGCGCGGATATGCCTAACCCCAGAACTACGATCGCAAATAGAGAACCGATCGACCACTTAGACATCTGGAGTTGAGATGTTTTTGGTAGATCGATCGACTGAGATAACCAAGTTGCCAACCTCACGGGGATCATCTGCCCTCGATCGACTGCGGAGAGAATGCCACTAGAAATTTCACTACTACATCGCCGAACCAGTTGGGCATAGAGAATTTGGGTTTCGGGATCGTTGATTTGAGCGATCGACTGAAAAACTGGTGAGGCTTCAGGTTGCTTAAAGTCATCCTGCCTAAAGATCAGGTTTTTGTTATCTTCGTGGAAAGAATCCCATAGGGCGGGTTGCTGCGCCAAAGCGTTTAAAGACAGCGAGATCACATCAAATGAGAAATCATCGACGGCTTCATTAAAATCAGATAGCGATCGCTCTGGCAGTTGATAGTTAGGATGTCCGATCTCAACTGGGGGCTTACCTTTGAGCGCAGGTACATACATGCCGTCATAATCCACCAGTTTGAGATGCCCTTGAGCCGTTACCATGATATTGCCGTGCTGCAAGTCACCGTGAGCGATCCCGACTTCGCGCAAATCCTGTTTCAGTTGTCTGAGCTGATGATTTAATACCATCAATGCTTCAGGATCGTTGACATGCTCGCCGATGTAGCGGTCTAGCTCCACGCCTTCCACCCATGCCATCTTGAGCGCGGGAAACCATTCGCCCTTGACCAGAATGCCCTGCTCGATAAACTCAAAGTCAACCAGATAGGGCAACTGATGCTGCATGAGATGATCGCTGATCGCGGCGTACCGCTTTTGGACATCGACTTGCGGTACACGGGTAAAGCAGCGCACCGCCCAGTTACTTTCTTGGTCAAACAGCTTGTAAACCGTAGCAAAATTACCCGACCACAATGTGACTCGTCCCCGCAGATTTTTCATCACCTGTGATTGCTGCAACATTCGATCGCGAAAACAGACCTGTGGATTTTGAATCGCCGCAGTAAAGTCGATATTTAGGGGCCAGTTAACCGAGGATTCAGTCATGAGCTTGGGCGACGATTTCGATGTGCAGTAATGTGGTGTCATCGTTGACGATCTCGTGTCGATCTCGGAGGAGTTCGACCCACGCTGAGAATGCTGAGTGCGACAGGATCTGATCTAATTGTACCCAAGGATTCTGGCGATCCTCCAAACTAGCTAAAATCCAGCCAGCCAGAGCATCGGTGACAATATAGAATCGATCTCCTAGTTGCGCCATGTCAGTGAGATCACGCGCTACGGCAGGTAATTCGGTCTGGCGTAAAGTGCCGATCAGATAAGGTCTATAACCCAATTCGCTGCTCTTGGTGAGGGGAAAGCTATGTTTTAAGTTGCCATCCCTGACCACAAATAGGCAGGAATCGCCGACCGCAAAAGCTTGCCACTGGAGATCCTGCTGGATGATCAGACCGATCAGTGTGGCGAAAGTTCCTTGCTCTGCCTTGCGTTTGGCAAACCAGACGAGATTTTGCGATGCTAGCCAGTTTGCCCAGTTGCGTTGTAATGGCAGGAGCCAGTCGTTGAGATTGCTAGGATTAACAATGCTGTGGGTGGAGATCGATCGATCGACAAAATCTTGTACTAGCTCCTTTGCCCACTCTCGCGAAAATGATGACTCAGTTGCCCCATCAGATACTGAGAAATAGTCCGCAAAGTCGTCACTCGCACAAGCATAGGCATCTTCACATTCTGCGGCGGTATTACCTGCTTTGGCGATCGAGTAGCTACTGACAATTTTGACGCGACAGGAACTGTGATTAGAAATTTCTGCTGTTTCCAAGCAACGATCTGAAGGAATATCTGGGGATAGAATTTCTTTAGCAATGATCAGATTAATTTCTGAGATGTCATCTAGCGTTCGATCTTGAGTTCGATCTGGCGGACTAATGTATCGATCGATGAGATCCTCACTACGGATTGGCAAGCTCTCAGAAGGAGATTCTTTCTGCTTTGGCGTGAAGCTTTTGTAAACGTAGGCAAATAGCTGTTTGAACATTGCGTCTCCTGCAAGCCGTCTCAATGCCTATGACATTTGCATTTTGATGACTATAGTTTAGAGCCTGACTCAATGTCTACAGATCGCTTTTTCAGAGATTTTTAGCGGAGATTATCGGTGCGAGTGCCAATATCTAAAAACTGGATCAGTTTGACTGGATCGGCGTTAAACATAAAAGCTCTCGATTCGGGCGTGACTTTATAGCCTTCCTTTTCCGCCGCTTTTTGGGCAGCGCGGGGTAAAGGACTAGAAATTTCATACATCAATCGAGCGTAGGGGTCGGCGATCACTTCGGGCGAACTAGGGAAAGAAATTGGTGGCACATATTCGGCTGATAGGTGAATGTTGTAGAGCAGTACAGAGCCATCATTTGTTTGTAACTGTTTGAGGCTAGCGGCATCATCGGTGGGGTCGCCATCGGTGGACTCACCATCGGTAATGTTGATCACGGTGGGTGGGTAGCTGTTGGGGTGCTGGTTGACCCATTCTTGCAGCAAGGTATGTGCCATATCAAACACGCTGCACATCGCCGTACCACCATTGGCGGTTGACTTAAACCAAATTGGGAAGTCGTTATAAACTTCAACTAATCCACCCATGCCATCGGGGACTTTTTGGACGCGCTTTTCGAGTTCGGATGGGTTTTCGTAAATTGTGCTGATTGGCGCGATCGTCTGTCCTGCTAATGTGCCATTGAAGGCGGGGCCAACTTCACTGCTGTAGCCAATTACGCCGACATCAAAGTAGTTGTAGATTTCATTGCCTTTGACACAACGCTGTCCTAAAGAATCAAGCAAACGATTAACTGAATCTGTCACAGCTTGAGCTTTTTGGATGCCTTCGCCATCCTTTACCCCAAAAGCATCAGCCATCGATCCTGACTGGTCGATCAGAAATAAGAAACAACTGGGATTGCGTCGGCTGATTTCTGCTGAGTAGGGCATAAAAAAATATCACAATTTGGTAACTAATACTATGTCTACCACAGTGAATCGACGTTTTGTAACGTATCTTTGGCTGATGATTTGAGTTGTTATGCCGATTCTAATTCTGGGTCGATCAAGTCAATCCGCAGACGTTTACCGATTACTTTTGCCGCCTTGTCCATTGTTTTAAGAGTTACAGAAGTATTTTTAGGGTCAAGCAATCTTTCCAAGGCAGCACGACTGGTATTCATTGCTTTTGCCATTTCTGTTTTGCTTAATTCTTTCTCTTTCATCACTTGCTCAACTTGCCATGCCAGCACTCTCTTGATCGCGATCGCGGTGATTTCAGATAAAATCCCGTCTTCTTCAAACAAATCGTCAAGCGAAGATCCGACATGATGCTGGTTAATCATTTTTTCTTTCCAACTTACGTTTACGTTCCAAAGCTAAATCTAAATCTTGCTTAAGTATTTTTTGTGACTTCTTGATAAAACCGTGCAACCAGATCATTTCATCACCAATTACGCAGAATATAATCCTGGCGATCCGACTATCAAGATTAGTGCGAACTTCGTAAAGTCCATTGTTTAGGGGGCGACATGTGGGTAATCCGACGGGAAAACCAAACTCAATCATTTTGATGTCTTCCCCGATTTTGCGCCTATCCTCCTTACTAAGCGACTTTAGCCATTCTCTTACGGGTTCATTCCCAGATTCAGTTCTATAAGCTTTAGCATTTAGCTTTTTAAGATCTTTACTGTTGGACACTTTTTATGTACAGGTTGGAGACGAACTTAAGTCAAATCCGCTAAAATAAACGTATCAAAAATGATACGTTTTGTCAAGACTGATATTATTCTGGGAGGCAAAATATTATAAACAACTTGCTATGTGCTGATGCCGTTAAATTGGCTAGTGGCTACCCACACGTCGAGATTTTCGGAGGCGATCGAATCCGCAATGCGTTTGGCTTGAGCTAGATCGGCAGCGATCGCAAACACCGCCGAACCAGAGCCAGACATCAACACTCCTAAAGTCTCCTCAGCTTGCAAAGATGCCTTGAGCGTAGCGATTTCAGGATGAGCGGGTAAGACAACTCGTTCTAGATCGTTGTAGAGCAAGCGACCAATCCGAATTGGGCTAGAGTCGTTGTGAGGGTCGTGACTAGTGGCGATTGCCGCGAGCATTTGGCTAGATTGACTGCGATCGCGCACAGGACTAGTTGCTAACAGATTATTCGATCGAAAAGTTTGGTATGCCCAGACTGTAGAAACCGAAAGATGGCGAGGTTTGCAGATCGCAAAAGCTAATCCATCTAGCCGTGGTAACGGCGAGATCACTTCACCCCTGCCTGTCGCGAGGGCAGTGCCGCCACTGATGCAAAAAGGGACATCAGAACCAAGCTGCGCCCCTAATTCCCACAACTCTGGCTGAGTTAGTCCTAAATCCCACAATCGATCTAAACCGACCAACACGGCGGCAGCATTTGATGATCCCCCTGCCATACCTGCACCGATCGGGATGTGCTTGTCGATCGAAATTTCTACCCCACCAAATTCGGGATATTTCTGCTGCATTAGTTCGGCGGCGCGATAAGCCAGATTCGTTCGATCGTTTGGGACTTGGGGATGATCGCAATGGACGCGAATCGCATCAGTCCCGATTGAGTGGATTTCAATTCGATCGAATAGATCGACACTCTGCATCACCATCACTAGTTCGTGATAACCATCGGCACGATTAGCCGTAATTTCCAGATAGAGGTTAATCTTGGCGTTGGCTCTAAGTGATAAACGAGATAAACGACCAGTCATGAGAAAGTGCGCTTGTAGATAGTTTGCAAGTTGTTTTGTTCTTCTGAGATCCCTGTGCGTCTTAGCGATCGAAGCCGATTTTCTACCATCAGTCTGGCATCGGCGCGGCTAATTGGCTCAAACTGTACACCAGTCGAACTGGTAATAATCAAGAAAAATAGTCGCTGGGCATAAAGTGTGGTGAATAGACTGCGACTTTCGTCAACAAGGCAAACACGCGATAGCAGACCAAAGTTAGGGTGATTAAGGTAGGTTTCTGTCATCTGGCGTGCTTACAAATAGATTCCAATTCGGCTAAAACTCAAAAACTAATCCAAACCTCAATATTTTGCACCTAATTTTCGATCGTTCTTCAAGAAATCCAAAAATTTCTGTATAACTAGTTACGTAGAATTTTAATTTAACTTAAGTAAATACTGTAGAGGAAAGGGCGCAACTCTACAAGAAATCGCAAGATGTTTGGGATAATTGAGTAAAACAAAACAAATGTTGCGAAAGTTATACTGGTTTGCTTGGGCTTAAATATTAGAGACAAATGATTATGGGGCAACTAATTCGCCAACTTATCTGCTTATGTCTATCGATTTCGATCGCTAGTGGTCTGTTTTATCCTGACTTGGCGATCGCTTCAACTAGTACTCGTGCTGTTCAACCGCAAAATGGGGCGGCGACGCTGAATGGCAATATCCAAGGTAGTGCTTGGAATGAAGCGGCGATCGAGTCGAAAATTGCATTTTGTAATGCCGCATTTGCCGCATTTCGAGGCTCACCATCCCAGAGTTACATCATTAGCTCTAACGTCCAAAGTCTCACGCCGTCAGGGCTATGCGATCGAATCGATCAATACTTTAGCATCGAAGAAAACCTCGACACCCGCATTAGTTCTGCCGCCGCGATCGCGCCGTTGTTATTTGCGGACACGCCACTCGGCACCAAGTACAAGCAATAATTCAGTAATTAATCTAACTCCTCAACTCTGAACCTAATCTATGTGGCCATTCAACCGTAAATTTAAAAAAAGTATTGCCCGAATTGAGATTACTGGGGCGATCGCTTCGGCGGCGCGAGTGCGGATTCTTGAAGCTCTAGAATTTGTCGAGCAAAATCGCTTTCCAGCCCTAGTACTGCGGATCGATAGTCCTGGTGGCACAGTCGGAGATTCTCAAGAAATCTATAGTGCGCTCAAACGGATCAAAGAAAAGGTCAAAGTTGTCGCCAGCTTTGGGAATATTTCGGCTTCGGGTGGAGTTTATATCGGCGTAGGGGCAGAACACATCATCGCCAACCCAGGCACAATTACGGGGAGCATCGGCGTGATCTTGCGTGGCAATAATCTTGAGGTGCTGCTGGAAAAAATTGGGGTTTCGTTTAAAACGATCAAGTCAGGCCCATATAAAGATATTCTGGCTTTCGATCGACAACTGACCGAACCTGAAAAAGAAATTCTTCAATCTCTGATCGACACCAGTTACAACCAATTTGTCCAAACTGTAGCAGAAGGTCGCAAACTCAGCCCCGCCACAGTTCGATCGTTTGCCGATGGACGAGTTTTTACGGGCGAACAAGCGGTGGATCTGGGACTGGTCGATCGAATCGGCACAGAAGATGATGCTCGACGGTGGGCCTCTGAGCTAGTGGGACTCAATCCTGAAACCACCAAGTTTTTTACGATCAAACAACCCAAAACTCTGCTCAGCCGCTTTTCGCCTGGTGGTGCTAAGCTTGTCAGCAATCTGGAATTTGCCATGGAAACCAATGGGATGCCCTTATGGATGTGGCGATAGAACGCCCATAACAACCTTCCAAATTAAGATCGATAGTAAGGCAATATTCTTACAAGGATTGAGTTTGGGATTAATTCTGCTAACTGCTTGTACTCGTGAAGTTATTCCATTTGGGAAAGAAATCCCTAATCCAAGTCAGTTAGACACTGTATTGGGGCGCGGTAAGCTGATTTGTGGCGTTAGTGGGGAAGTTCCTGGATTTACCTCTGTTGATAGCAATGGCAAATATTCAGGTTTAGAGGTAGATCTTTGTCGGGCGATCTCATCGGCTCTATTTGACAATCCAGAAAAAGTCGAATACCGCAACTTGGGTGGGAAGGAACGCTTCAAAGCCTTACAGACAGGTGAAGTCGATCTGTTGGCTTGCAATGCCACTTGGACGCTCGTGCGCGATACCGAAATGGGATTAGAGTTTGGACCTATCACTTTCTATGATAGTCAGGGCATTATGGTGCGAAAGGATAGCAAGATCGAATCGATCGAAGGTATGAGGAATGCCACGATCTGCGTCCAGAATGGCACAACTTCTCAGCTTAACCTTGCAGAGCAGATGCGGAAGCAGAATATTGACTACAAGCCATTACTATTTAAAGATTTTGACTCTACCCATCTTGCCTATGAGGCTGGTCGTTGTGTTGGCGTATCGGGCGATCGATCGGCCTTGGCAGCCCGCCGCACTATTCTTCCTAATCCCGCCGATCATGAGTTGTTAGATGTAAATTTGTCCAAAGAGCCCTTGGCAGCAGCAGTAAAAGATGATGATGCCAGATGGTTTGACGCGGTGAAGTGGATGATGTTTGCCACAATTGAAGCCGAAGATCTGGGCATTACCTCTAAAAACTTATCTCAACAAGCTAGCTCTAATAATTCAGAAGTCAAACGGTTTCTGGGAATAGAAGGCGATCTGGGTAAAAATATGGGTTTACCTAATGATTTTGCGGCGCGAATTGTCAAGCATGTCGGTAATTATGCCGAAATCTACGATCGAAACCTTGGACCCAACACAACTCTCAACTTACCACGCGGGCTTAATCGTTTGTGGCGTAATGGCGGGTTACTTTACTCGCCACCTTTCCGATAATGGTTCGATCGATTTGCGATATCTGGTAAAGATCGACCAAAACAATCTAAATGTAGCGTAGATAACTTGAGTCGATCGGTTTTTTGCGCTAATGTGCTGATTAGCGAGGAATATGATGCTGAAAGGTCTACATCAGAAATCTTAGGCGTAATTGGGGGACGGCAAATTAACAACTCACAGTAACAATGGCAACAAACATTAAGGCAATATTCTCGGTGGGATTAGGACTGGGATTCGGGTTATTAAATGCTTGCACTACTGAAGTTGTTCCACTTGGACAAGATGGCACGGCAAATACGAAGCTAAGTCAGTTAGACGCTATATTGGGGCGCGGTAAGCTGATTTGTGGCGTTAGTGGGGAAGTGCCTGGATTTAGCTTTGTCGAAGGAACTGGCAAATATACAGGTTTAGAAGCAGATCTTTGTCGGGCGGTCGCATCGGCTCTGTTTGATGATCCAGAGAAGGTCGAATATCGCAATTTAGGAGGGAAAGAACGCTTTAAAGCCTTGCAGACGGGTGAAATCGATCTGCTAATTCGCAGCACGACATGGACAATCTCCCGTGATACCGAGATGGGATTGGAGTTTGCGCCTACCACTTTTTATGATGGTCAGGGCATTATGGTGCGAAAAGACAGCAAAATTAAATCGATCGAAGGGATGAAGAATGCCACGATCTGCGTCCAGAATGGCACAACTACTCAACTTAACCTTGCAGAGCAACTACGGAAGCGCAACATTCCCTACAAGCCATTATTGTTTGAGGATTTTAACTCTACTTACAATGCTTATCAGGCAGGTCGTTGTGTTGGGGTGTCAGACGATCGATCCGCCTTGGCAGCCCGCCGCACAATTCTTCCTAATCCCGCCGATCATGAGTTACTAGATGTAGCTTTGTCCAAAGAACCATTGGGGGCATCGGTAAAAAATGATGATGCCAAATGGTTTGATGCCGTAAAGTGGATGATCTTTGCCACAATTGAAGCCGAAGATCTGGGCATTACCTCTAAAAACTTATCTCAACAAGCTAGTTCTAATAATTCAGAGGTCAAACGGTTTCTGGGAATAGAAGGCGATTTGGGTAAAAATATGGGTTTATCGAATGATTTTGCGGCACGCATTGTCAAGCATGTCGGTAATTATGCCGAAATCTACGATCGAAACCTTGGACCAAATACAGTTTTTAACTTGCCTCGTGGGCTTAACCGTCTCTGGCGTGATGGTGGGTTACTTTACTCGCCACCTTTTCGTTAATGATTTGGTAGTGATAAAGCAGCTATATCTCCTAATCCAAATGGAACTGGTAATTAATCCCACCTTCTTCTGTGACTTCAAAAGTTGCATTCAACATCACGGCTTTTCGATCGAGAAAATGTTTTGACTCTTCTAAAGACAACTTTGAGGCAATCGCAAATTTAAGGGCACTAACCTTACCATTGTTAGTGTCAACCAGTTCTAAAAAAGTTCTTTCGATTTTTTGCTGTCGATCGATTCCTTCATCTTTAGTATTTTTTCTCAATCCAAAAACAATCCAGCTTCCTGCCGCAGCCGCAGGTAATCCAATAATTAATCCACCCAATGCGGCATCTCGATCGTCTTTGGTTGGATTTTTGGTGAACATTACAGATACTGTAACGGCTAAAAAGATAAAACCGATTGAGAATAATATTCCAGCAAATACTTTACGCATAAAATAGAAGTTTTCAAAACGCTTGTCGTATGCCAATGATTCTAGAATATTATATGGTTTTCTTTTGCTTACCTGCTTAATAAGTGTGACGAAGATTCGATCGAATCTTCGTCATAGCGTGAAAGAGTTTATCAACTAGAAGATAAAATCACCTGCAATTAAGGGAACTGTTCCATTTAAATTAATTGCAAAGGTATTTGCAGCATTTGCGATCGTGGTTACACCTGCAATCGTGGTATATCCCAGAATTGAGCCAGCTCCAGCCCCTGCTTGAATGTTAGTGAAGCCTAAGCCAGTAAGAACGATCTTGTCTTGAATTTGAGTGAAGTCAGAGATCGAGTCTCGACCCGAACTAGGGCTATCGCTTAAAGCAGTGTAAACAAACCGATCTAAGCCCGCGCCACCAACCAAAAGGTCAGTGCCTTTGTTCCCTGCGATCGTGTCGTCGCCAGCGCCTCCAATCATAGAGTCGTTACCATTACCACCAGAGAGATAATCATTACCGATACCGCCATCGATGTAATCACTACCTTCCGCGCCAATCACAGTGTCATTTCCAGCATAGCTATAGATCGTGTCGTTGAACTCGCTACCAAGGATAATCTCACTTAAGTTATTACCGAGGAGAAGTCTGCCATTTCCACTTGGGATCGAAGTAGGTGGCTGAGTCGAGACATCTGGCGAAGGAGCTACTTCATAAACAACTGTTGTTTTGCTAACTTCGTGGGAAACAATCAAGAGAGCTTTACCGTTGGGACTATCTGCTGCCGTCACAAAAGTTATGCCTTCGGGGGCAATATCCACATCTTTACCAGCCACTGTGGGTGAAACGAGATGTTGAACGAAAGAAGGAGAGCGAGGATTGGTAACATCGTAAACCATAATCCCGCCTGCTCGCTCTAAACCAATGAAAGCGTAGGTGCGATTGTTGACCTGACCTACTACAACTCCTTCAGGTTCGGGTCCTTTGTTGTCGCTGCGGGTGTCAAAGTTGGAAATTAGACCATTATTTAGGTTAAATCTTGCAGGAGTAAGTGCCGAAGTTATTTGCTCGAAGTCATCACCGCTGTCGTAGACAAGAGTGCCATTTGTCGTCCAAATAG
>Ga0163154_10001039_pt1 | contig 43338 bp, 47 predicted proteins | sample OliLakLV19MP9P1_FD_148649 | JGI IMG/M metagenome (GOLD analysis project Ga0163154, IMG submission 148649) | Freshwater microbial mat bacterial communities from Lake Vanda, McMurdo Dry Valleys, Antarctica - Oligotrophic Lake LV.19.MP9.P1 | ecosystem: Environmental > Aquatic > Freshwater > Lake >... | reverse complement strand
TGTAAAATTCTAGTAAAAAACTATGAGAGAACTCTATTAAATGCAGTAGCAAAATTAAACCTATGCTTTGTAAGGCTTATGCTTATTAGACTTGCTGAAAATGAATAGATATCAAATGAGCTCTATAAGCTTTTTCCCTTTTCAGTATCAGGTAAACCTTCCTGTAAATCTTGAAATTGTGGAGTAATATCACCTCCTTCTTTAACCAATGAGCAAATTTGAATACGTTGTTTATTGGCACGGGCAAGAAGCTCAAATTGTTTGATTACAAAATAGCTATGGGTTGCTATATAAATTTGAATTCCAGCCTTACTCAGACTAAAAAGCATCTTGACGAGAGCAATTATTGCCTCAGGATGTAAGTTTGTTTCAGGCTCATCCATAAATAATATTGTGCCTTTGCGAAGAGTTCGGTTACGAATTAATGTAGTTAAAATCCCAATTTTTTTTATCCCTTCTGCGACTTGAGGCATCAAAAACTTATCTCGTTCACGTTTAAAGATAAACTGATTATCTTCCCGAACAATTTCTCCACTAAACAACTTCTCTAAATCAACTAGAATCTGCTTCATATCTTTTTGAAGATTACCTTTGGTAGTCGGGAGGCGTAATGCCTTGATTAAGTCAAAGTAAGTATCATCAAAACCAAAAATTTCAAGTTGCTCTCTAGTAGCGGCGATCGCATCAAAGGCAGTGATTACTTCCTTGGGTGGAATAAAAAATGCTTGGAGGTTAGGTATCTTCTTTATATCTGGAGAGCAGTCAGTTATCTTGCGCGTAGCCTCATGTGTAAAAGAGAAGTGATAATTTTCCTCACAGAGTCTGGTATCAACCTTAAGTTTGCTTTGTCTTTTAGTGACAATATCTCCAATAGCATTAGGTTGAAATGTCCAAAGGATTTTATTCGCTAAAATTGTGTTAAAAGTCTCTTGCCCAGCATTAGGTTTAGATGGCTTGGAGTATTCTTCTAAACTTTTGGCAACACTGTAAAGAATTTTGAGTAAATGTGTTTTACCCGTATCATTTTTACCGATCGGAATATTGATGTTGTCAATATCTTGCCATTTAAATGATTTAAAACCCGCCAAATTCTCTACTGTGATTGAATCGTACATTAGCAATTTTAGAAAGAGTTGACTTAGCTAAATATCTTAACAAATGAACTTAGCAAGGAATTATCAATATTGAGGATTAACAGGTAACCAGCAGGTAAAATGAGAATAATTATTTAATAGAATTAGCTATGGAAAATACACTGGATACTCAAGCTTTACGGCGATCGCTACAAAAATCTCCTAACTATCACCGCCAAGGCTTTGGGCATGAGGTGGAAGTAGAAAGCAACATGAAAACTGAGTATTACAGCGATCTAGTCCAAAAGATTCGAGATGCTAACTATATTTATACTCAAGGCAATGTCACCATTTATTTAGCGCAGTCCTTTGGTTTTTGTTGGGGTGTAGAACGGGCGATCGCGATCGCTTATGAAGCCAGAAAACAATTTCCCACCGAGCGGATATGGATTACTAATGAAATTATTCATAATCCTTCGGTCAATCAGCGACTCAAAGAAATGGAAGTGCAGTTTATTAATAGCGATGGTAAAGGAAATAAAGATTTTTCAGGCGTAGAATCTGGAGATGTGGTGATTTTACCCGCCTTTGGTGCCAGCATTCAAGAAACACAAATGTTGAATGATATGGGTTGTACGATCGTCGATACCACCTGTCCTTGGGTTTCTAAGGTCTGGAATCGGGTGGAAAAACATAAAAAAGCGGACTTCACTTCGATCGTGCATGGAAAATACAGCCACGAAGAAACGATCGCCACGATTTCCTATGCTAAACGCTATTTAGTAGTTTTGAATATGGAAGAAGCAGAATACGTTTCTAACTATATGCTTAAGGGCGGAGATAGAAATGATTTTTTAGCTAAGTTTAGCCGTGCTATATCCACAGGATTCGACCCAGATTTACATCTAGAAAAAGTGGGGATTGCCAATCAAACGACAATGCTCAAGGGCGAAACCGAGGCGATCGGCAAGCTCTTTGAACGTACAGTCATGATTAAATATGGGGTTGAGAACTTAAATCAGCATTTTCTCAGCTATAACACCATTTGTGATGCCACCCAAGAACGCCAAGATGCCATGCTCGAAATTGTCGAAGAACCCCTAGATCTCATGATTGTAATTGGTGGCTACAACTCCTCTAACACTACGCACTTACAAGAAATTTCCATTGCTAAAGGATTACCTTCTTATCATATTGACTGTAGCGATCGCATTATTTCTGCCGACACTATAGAGCACAAGCCTTTAAATAAATCTCTCGAACAATCCCATAACTGGCTCCCTATAGGCAAAATCAAAATCGGGATCACCTCTGGAGCTTCCACCCCTGATAAAGTTGTAGCGGATGTAATTGAAAAAATATTTGCCCTGAAAAATCCCCATCCTGAAAATTCTTAATTAATAACTCACCTTATGCAATCTAAAAACAAATCCCTAATTTAATGGGGCTTGGGGCTAAGCCCTCAAACTCTCTAAACTCAAGTAACTTAAAAATGATCCGCGTAACGTCAGTTAATAAGGAGTAGAAATGGCTAAAACTCTCAACAAGCCCTCGGCAATGATCCACGAAATTCAGCTTCAAAAAGTTGATAACTGGAATTTGTTCAAATTTAGTGAATCCCTTCAACTTCAGATGGAGAGACTCTTAGAAAAAAAGAAGGCTGATCAATTAACCCTAGATGAGATCGGTGAACTAGATGCGATCGCCGATTTAGACCGCATTTTTACTCATATTAATGCCATGCTTGCCGCTCAAAATGCCATTCAGTGACGAAATTGAGCAGGCGATTAGAGCAAGAGCCAACTACTTATGTGAGTATTACCATTCTCCAGAGCGGTTGAGTGCAAATCGGTTTACTACCGATCGTGTCGTTCCAAAATCCTTAAATGGTTCTGATGACATTAATAATCTTGCTCTTGCCTGTCGTCGCTGTAACGAGAGACATTATAATTTTATTGTTGGTGTAGATCCAATAACTCAAGAAATCGTTCCAATTTTCAATCCTCGGCAGCAAAAATGGAAAGAAAACTTTATTTGGTTGGATAAAGGTATTGTAATTAAGGGAGTTACTCCTATTGGTCGAGCTACCTGCATTCGTCTCGATCTGAGTGATATGCGCTATCCAGAGAATGATTCCATTTGTGCAACAAGACGATTTTGGCTCAAAACTGGATTACATCCGCCATTAGACGATCCATGCCAATTAGCATAAAATTAATGGCAAACATTCTGTTAATCCTGAAAATATTGGCTACTCATAGGTAAAATCAAGACTGGCATTGGGTTTTTAATAGATGATGATAAATTTATGACACTTACAGTGATTGCTACGATTAAAGCCAAAGCTGGAAAAGAAGCGCAAATGCAGCAAGATCTATTGGAACTGGTCGATCCTACTCGTAGCGAACTTGGTTGTATTACCTTCAATCTACTCTTAGATAATCAAGACCCTAGCATTTTTGTCGTTTATGAAAATTGGGAGAGTCAAGCCGCGCTCGATGCTCACTATCAACAACCATACGTTCAGCAGGTGTTTAATTCTTACGAGGAAACTCTAGCCGAGCCAATCGTTGTTATGTTTTTGACTAAGATTGCTTAATTTAAGAATCTTAACTGAGGCTACTACGTGAGAGCCTAAAATTATCTGACGTTTTATTTCTGAGTTCTAACATGGTAAAATCAAATCGCGTTCCCGCCCAAATGCAGAGTATATTTGACAGTATTAGTAAAGCCACTGATGACTTTTGCGCGCAAAATCTCAATGATGAATATAAAGAACTCATTCATTTGGCGATCGCGGCACTATGTCGAAAGCGTCCATCACCGTTATTAAAAGGCAAGGAAAGCTCTTGGGCTGCGGGTGTCGTTCATGCTGTAGGAATGGTCAATTTTTTATTCGATCCCTCCCAAACTCCACACTATAAGTCTGCCAATATTTATTCCTATTTTGGTGTGGGTGCATCTACAGGACAAGGCAAATCAAAGGAAATTCGGGATTTGTTAAATATGCATCAATTTTCATCAGATTGGATGCTGCCGAGCAGAATTGAGGAAAGTCCATTAGTTTGGATGCTGACAGTAAACGGAATGATTGTAGATATTCGGAATATGCCCTTAGAAGTTCAAGAAATAGCTTATCAAAAGGGACTTATTCCCTATATTCCAGAACATAAAAATACCTAATGACGCTTCAGATTGGGATCTCCTCGGAATCTCCTTTTAGTAAATCAGATTTAATAAATCAGATAAATCGAAATCATTAGGAACGATATTTACACTGACCACAAATACTTCCCCAAAAGCTTTAATTAGACTTGCTTTTACAGATTCTACGTTGATGGTGGGGATAAATTCTTTTAATTGACAAACTTGGCGATCGCCGATGCCGCAAGGCACAATCAGATCGAATCCATTCATATCCATATTTACATTTAAGGATAATCCATGCATAGTTATCCATTTACTAACTTTGATTCCAATTTGGGCAATCTTTTTACCTTCAATCCATACACCTGTTAAACCAGAAATTCTCTCTCCTACTAGGTTATAGCTCGCTAGGGTCAAAATAATCACCTCTTCCAATTGGCGTAAATACCAATGCAAATCCTGTTGATAGTTTTTAAGATTTAAGATAGGATAAGCAACTATTTGTCCAAGGGTATGATAAGTTACTTCGCCTCCCCGCTCGGTTCGATGTATTTCTATATCGGTTTGATTTGGATCGAATTTTACAAACTCCATACTTGAAGCCTGTCCCAAAGTATAAACGGATGGATGTTCCAAAATAATTAATACATCGGGTCGATAGGGATCTTGTTGGCGTAATTTTACTAGCTGTTGTTGCCATGCTAAGGCTTTAAGATAGGGAACGGGGCGATCGCACTGATAGAACAAACATTTTGGCATTAGAGAACTCAAAGCGAATTAAAGATAAGTTAAAAGTAGATACTAAAGAACTAAGGAACTAAAAAAGAGAGGCTTTCAAACACACCATTACTTTTAATCAAGATTTTCTGAGGGTTAGAGCTGGGGAGTGAAGCTATCCATCGCCGAGTTTCAGCCGCAGCCATCTCTCCAAATAATAAATCTCCATTTTTGCTAAATATCATCACTATTGGATAGGAGCGATCGCCTAAATCAATCTGGTCACGCTCGATTTTTAAGATCGAATCTTTACGATCTTTACTCTGAAGATTTACCTGTTCGATCGACCATTTCGATATTCTTTCTCTAAACTCTTCAGCACTTAAAGATACATTGCCAAAGGCTCGTAATTCACGATAGATTTCTCCTGAAATGCGATCGCCCACTTCTCGATCTAAACTTTCTAGGGTTGTAAAAGTTCCACGAGATTCAATAAATAGATTACCGCCTTTCACTAAACCTTTCACTAAACCTTTCGCTAAAGTAGATTGCAGATTAGGGTTGATTGATGTTCCCGAACTATTATTTAACCCATTAGCCAAACTACCAGCTAATTCAGGCGAACCAGTTGCTAAAAGCTTAATTTGTCCGTTCCCCACCCAAATCGACTGGGCAATTAAAGATGTAGTCTCACCTTGAGTGTTGGGAATTTCTACAGACAAGATATTGTTTGATTCCAGTCCTAATGCTTTCCAGATCATCAATCTCGATCTTGTCTCTAGTTGCGGAAAAGGAGAATTTCGCCATGTATCGCGATCGCGAATTATCGAAATATCGACCTCATACCAAGTTTGTCCTAACAGTAGCGGCGGCGGCGTAATTTGCCATTTATCTTCGAGCGTAGTTCCTACCAATCTCACCGAGCCGATAAATTGCTGGGGTTCGATGCCCAAGGGCGATATATCTAATCTTTGGAGTAAGTTAATTGCCTCAGATATATCTCGTTTTGGAAACTTCCAGTGCGATCGCAACCACTGTTCGGCAGAGGGTAAATCTTGACGTTGTAAGACAATCACACTTCCCCACATCACTACTTCAGGAGTTGGATCTATTTCTAAAGCCGCATTCACTCGCAGCCAAAGATGAGAACCACTTGTTTCGATCGTTTCCATCACAATTTTGGCACCAAAATCCGACCCTTGCAAATTTTTAAGCGCATCTCCCCATAAGCCATCCATTCCCAATGCCAACGAACTCATCCCATAATCACTATTAGGTCGCTTAGCCTCTGCCGCCGTAATCTTGGCATGATAATCAATGAGGTCATATTGCTCTTGGATATTTGGTTCCCAAGCTGGCATAGTAGACTTTAAAACCTCTAACTTAGCTAAAGCTGGCGACCACAATCCCGCACTTGCCAAGACCAAAGCATCACTATAGAGCTTGGGCATAGCTGGAGATTCATTGAGATTGAGATGGCGAAACTGAAAAAGTTGCTGCGAATTTGGCGTGGCTTCTAACCGAAACACCAAAAACAAAGGATCGGAGTCTTGGGTTTGATCGACGATCAGATCGGGTTCGGGACTTTTAACTGTAGGAAATCTTTGCCACTCTGGTAACTTACCATTGGGATTTGTCCATTCTAAGGTTGAGTAAAGTGATACCTGGGATGGGATAAACGAAAATACCCGACCGTAGACTATTCCATCTATTCTACCTGCGGTCATAAACCATATTCCTTGACTGGGAGCATCGCCGTAAATTGGCTGTAGCTCTGTTAAGGGTAAAATATTTTTAGAATTAATTGGTTTGGGTTGCTTTAGATATTTTTGGGATGGGGCTTTAACAAATGTTTCTTCTAATCCTGACACTTCAGTTTGCTCGATTAGCCTAAGTTTCTTTTTATCATCAAGCCAAAAGCTTTGATTTAGGGTTTGGTAAATTCTAATTTGGCGGATAGACTTGGAGTCTTTATCGATAATCGGATAGACTTCGTAGCCACTGCTGGATGTAATTAATTTATCGCCAAGCACTAATTGTAAATCAGATAACTCGGTTTTGATTTGTTGGATAGTTTGGGGCGGATTTAATTGGTCAACGGGTAAAATAACAGGCTCTTCTAAATTGCTCCAAGGTAGTGAAAGTGGATTAATTAGAGCTTGAATACTAATGAATGTGCCTGCTCCCATGAGCGCGATCGCCAACAGCAAACCGATCCGACTAATGCTTAAACTCTGCATACCACACTTGCAGCTACTACCTTAGAAAAATTAGGTTCGAGAAAATTAGCCCGTAAAAAGTTAGCCCGTAAAAAGTTAGTAAGATCGGACATCTCCAAGTTAGATTCGATCGGTCTATGGCGAAAAAAAATTATCACTGTCTAAGTTTTCTATCGATTTTCGATCGGGTTATGATTAAACCTTTCAAATTTTAACAAAAAAGTCTAAAGAATTTTACTAAATTGAGTAGACGTATGATCGGTAGCAACCAGCATCGAACCAACTCCACCATCTGAAAAAATCTCTAAAAGTAAAGAATGGGGAACTCGACCATCAATAATGTGAGCGGTTTTTACGCCCTGTGCTAGCGATCGCACGCAACACTGAACCTTAGGAATCATGCCACCATTGACAATACCTTTTTGAATTAGCTCCCGTGCCTGTTGAATATCAATACTCCGAATTAAACTGTCGGGATCGTTACGGTCTTCTAAAATACCGGGAATATCGGTAAGCAAGATTAATTTTTCGGCACCAAGGGCGGCGGCTAGTTCACCTGCTACGGTATCGGCATTAATATTATAAGCCTGACCAGTTTCATCACAGGCAACGCTCGAAACCACAGGAATATGTCCAGCTTTAATTAAAGTATGCAGTAAGGTCGTGTCAATTGCCGCTACTTCTCCCACAAAGCCAATATCTTCATTACCTTGGGGTCTAGCCCGAATCAAGTTGCCGTCTTTACCGCATAAACCTACTGCCGATCCGCCCTCAAGGTTGATCATCTCCACAATTTGCTTGTTGACGCGCCCGACTAAAACCATCTCCACAACTTCCATAGTTGCCGCATCAGTAACCCGTAAGCCATTGATAAATTGAGGTTCGATATTTAGTTTGCTCAACCATACATTGATTTCAGGTCCGCCCCCATGCACTAATACTGGACGAATACCAACCGAAGTCATAAACACCACATCCCGAATTACCTTTTGGCGGAGCTCGGCTTCTTTCATGGCTGCCCCACCATATTTAACTACGATAGTCCGTCCTACAAATTTTTGAATGTAAGGCAGTGCTTCGCTTAAAACTTGGACGCGATCGCTATCGGTTAACATTTTTTTAATTGATTAAGAATTTTGGAATGAAAGAAAGATCGAGGAAAAATATAATCCGTATTAAGTGACTGCCAAACAATCGGTAAGTTGGCTTAATAATTGCTCTTGATTGAGATTGCGACCGATTAATACTAACTGCGTTGGAGCGGGATTACCTTCTTCGGTTTTAAGCTCGTAGCGTTTACCACTTAGTTGAAAGACGTAGCGATTGGGAATACCCGCAAAATTAAGAATTCCTTTAGCTCGAAATACATCTGTGGGTAACTGCCGATCGAGAAAGTTTTGAAATTTTTCTAATTGTAATGCCCGATCGCTTTGAAAGGAAACTGCTACAAATCCATCGTTTTCAAGGTGATGAACGTGTTCATGACGATCGTGGTCGTGATGGGAATGATCGTGATGTTCTGGTTTTTTTTGTAGATCGGATTGCAGATTGGACTGGTCGATTTTGACATCTAAGATTAAGGGTAATGGTACTACTCCGTGTTGCGATCGCAAGATTCTGGCACCTTTTTTTTGCGAGTTGATATATGCTTCGAGTTCGGTAATTTTTTCAGGCGTAACTAGATCGGTTTTATTGACGATCGTGATGTCCCCATACATAATCTGACTGAAGGCGGCTTCGCTATCGTAGTGCTGAGGGGTAAAGGTTTCGGCATCAATGACGGTAAGAATAGAATCAAGGCGAGTGAGATGTTGTAATTCTGTTCCTAAAAATGTCAAGGCAATCGGTAATGGATCGGCAACGCCTGTAGTTTCAACCACCATATAATCTATGCGATCGCCCCGTTCTAAAACGCTATACACCGCATCTACCAAACCATCATTAATCGTGCAACAGATACAACCATTGCTGAGTTCCATCATATTTTCATCTACAGCTACCAATAACTGACTGTCAATATTAATATCCCCGAATTCGTTGACTAAAACGGCAATCTTCAAGTCCTGTTGATTTTGGAGAATATAGTTGAGCAAAGTAGTCTTACCGCTTCCTAAAAATCCCGTAATAATAGTCACAGGCATTCCACGTTTGGGTATGGCGATCGCTTCGGCTTGAGATGCAGGCATAAAAATTAGTGATAGAAATTAGATTTAAATAACTCGAACTATCATAACAGGTGCGATCGCAGCGATAGAATACTAACATCCTTAAAGTCTCTTTAAAATTCATTCAAAATCTAATAACATGGCTGAAATTCGCGCGATATTTACCCAACTTAATCAGGCTCTCAGTGCCGTCGTCTTGGGACAAGAAATTTTAGTCAAACAATTACTTGTAGCACTCCTCTCCAGCGGTCATGTCATTTTAGAGGGAGTTCCTGGTACTGGTAAAACTCTGACTGTTAAAGTTTTAGCAAAACTGATTGCAGCAGATTTTCGGCGAGTGCAATTAACCCCAGATATTTTGCCTTCTGATATTTTAGGTACGAATATTTTCGATTTAAACAGTCGTGAATTTATCTTAAAAAAGGGTCCCGTTTTTACTGAAGTTTTACTAGCAGACGAAATTAATCGCACTCCTCCTAAAACCCAATCGGCACTATTAGAAGCAATGGAAGAGCGACAAGTCACCTTAGATGGCATCAGCCTCCAGCTATCCGATATATTTTGGGTAATTGCCACGCAAAACTCTCTGGAATTTGAAGGTACATATCCCCTACCAGAAGCACAATTGGATCGATTTTTGTTTAAATTAATTGTAGATTATCCCGATCGAGCCGCCGAAAAGCAGATGTTATTAAACAGTCAAGAAGGCAAAGTTGGGGGCAAGATAGACTTAGAGATTTTGGAGAAGATCGCCACTGTAGAGCAAATTTTAGCCGCAAGAGCCGAAGTTAAAACCGTAGAAGTTAAAGACGCAATTTTGGATTATCTTTTAGAATTAGTAAAGCGATCGCGACAACATCCAGATCTAAGTCTAGGTGCATCTCCGCGATCGGCAGTGGCATGGCTGCAAGCAACTAAGGCACACGCTTGGTTAGAAGGTCGAGATTTTGTTACCCCCGATGATGTCAAGGCGATCGCCCCACCCTTACTCAGACATCGCTTAATCTTGCGTCCAGAAGCCCAACTAGATGGGCTAGTAATCGATACTGTGATAAATTCTCTACTCAGTCAGGTTCCTGTTCCCAGATAGATACTCACTTTTAATTAATTAAATGCTGACCTTCTTATTCTGGAACTTGAAAAGAAACAATCTTGCTGTAAATCTTAGAAATCTAGCCATATTGCATGATGTTGACATTTTGATTTTGGCAGAGTTTCCTGAAGACTCTTCTTTATCAACAGATTTACTAATTTCTTTCAGTATTGGAGGAAAAAATATCCAGTTTAAAAAAATTGATCTAACCTGTTCAAAAATCCAAATATACCAACGAGTTTCCACTAAAAGCCTGAGCATTAAACCAATTGAAGAGTCACACCGTTATGTAATGGCAACAATTAAGTTTCAGAATAATGAGAAATTTTTGATGGTTGCTACTCATCTTCTTAGCCTTTTATATGTTTCTGAAGACACTCAAAATTATGAATTAACGTTTCTAGGTCAAGAAATAGAAAAAATAGAGAAGAAAATAAAACATACACGAACTCTCCTAGTTGGAGACTTTAATATGAATCCTTTTGCTAAAGGCATGGTCTCTGCGGGAGGAATACATGGAATAAGCTCCCAGAAAATTGCTGCTAAGAAAACAAGAATAGTACAAGGTCGAGAATATCCTTATTTTTACAACCCGATGTGGAACTTTTTAGGAGATATTAATAGTAAGAACCAAGGAACATATCATTATAGGAAAGCTGACCATCTTTGCTATTTTTGGAATACATTCGATCAAGTTTTAATTCGTCCAGACCTTTTTGATGTTTGGGATAGAGATTTTCTCCAAATTGTTGTAAGCGATGGACAAAATGACCTAATAAACGATAATGGAATTCCAATTGGCAAACATTTATCCGACCACCTTCCAATCTTATTTCGACTGAACCTTAATTGAGTGTAAACAAATGACAACAACTACTGAAAGCCTATGGCCCTCTGACTTTGGCGAAATTGACACTAAATCTCCTGTGGCAATATTAAAGGAACAAGGTGCTCAATTAGGAAGATTGACAAAAAATATTTTGACAGGCGAGGTAACATTAACAGCCTCCAATCGAGTTAATAATCCCTTTATGTCTGAACTTGAGAAATCCTCACATAAATTAGGGAAAGTTTTTATTAAACCAAGCTCTTACGCTCAAGACACAATAAGCTTTAACTTTAATCTGAAAGCTAGTGCTTTGCAAGACTACAGATATGTTTTATTCGTGATTGAGTACGATATTGCTAAATGTTATCCACTTAAGTTCCATCTAACAGACGGCAAATACACCAATATTAAAGATGAGACTGAATTTCAGGAAGCATTAAAGGAAATTTTTGCTAGCGATCGCACTAAAAAAGTAATTCAATCTTTACTAGCTCAAAGCACAACAGTCAAAGATTCTAACTAATGATTTAATTGATTACAACTATCAGGGTCATTTCATTCTAGGTTTAGGCGACGATTTTAGTTGGTTTCAACCATCAGATGCTGAATTTTCCGAAGTCTGAAATGGCGTATTCTTGTAGATCTACAAAATATGAAATTTAGAATGAAACAGCCCTGCCCACATACAGAAGAACAGATACTTGATTTTTACCATGCTTCAGGTTATTTGAGGATAGTAGCAGAGGTTTTATATCCTAAGCAACTTGTCGCCCAAAAAGAATGGCTTAAAGACAGTTGTAATCAACTTAAACATGAATTGGGTGCTGCCCAAAAACTCTATGACCAGATGTTACAACTGATAGTAGTAGAAGAAAATATGATGGAAAAGCTCCAAGCTTCTATCACCTATTTTAGAAATCATCTATGAAGTATGCTCAATTTCGACAAAAAAACTATCCGATTGGCTCTGGGGTGACAGAAGCAGCTTGCAACACTTTAATAAAGCAAAGACTATGTTGTTCTGGTATGCGTTGGGAGGAAAAAGGAGCAAGCATTATTTTGAGTTTAAGAGCTTTAATTTTAACTTCGACTCGTTGGGAGCAATTCTCGGACAAGCTGAATCAGTATAGTTTTCCCGTTGCTACCTAATAAGTGTATTATATTGAGGTCGTATCCGATGAAATTGTCTTGCATATTTTACCATTGCTAAAAAATGGAATTACCCCCGAACAGCAAACGATCCTCAATGTTTTAGAAGATATTGCTGAACCAGTAGGCTCTCAACATTGGCAACTCAAACAAGATGGACAGATGAGATTGTTTGTATAGCTTCGCTTACCTAAAGTTTTTTAGAAATTGCTAAAACTATTGTAGAAAAGGCGATAGAAATTGATAAGGAGATAGCGATAAATTGGGGCAATAAACAGCTTAAAACCGTAGAAATTAACTTACAAAAATAAAATAGGAGTAAATCAATGTCAGAAAGAGAACAGCTAATAAATGAAATCGACCAGACTCCAGATATTTTGGTGAAAGAAGTCTTAAATTTTTTATTATTCATTAAATCTAGAACTAATGAATTGTCCATGCAAGGAACGACCGAAAAACCTAACCTTGACAGTTCTAACATTCCATCTTTTCTAAACTTTATCGATCAAATCAACGCCGAAACATCAGCCGAAGGGAATAAAAATTTACCTAAGGATTTTGCCAAAAATCTAGATCACTACTTGCATGGAACCTTTAAAGAGCAAGCATGAAAAAAATATTCGCTGATATAGGATATTGGATTGCTCTACTCAACCCCGAAGACGACCTTCATCAAAAAGCTCGACAGATTGCACTTTCCCTTTCTTCAACCCAGATCTTAACTAGCCAAATGGTATTTACCGAGCTTCTAAATGCATTTTCTGGTAGAGGCAATTCCTATCGCAAAAAAGCCGTTAGATTTATCCAACACTCGCTTACTAACCCAGAAATAGAAGTAATTATTCAAACTGATGAATTGTTTAAAAATGCCCTTGAACTATACGATAATCGTCCCGACCAAGCATGGAGTCATACAGATTGCACATCATTTCAAATCATGCAGCAACAGAACATATTAGAAGCCCTTGCCTATGATAAACATTTTGAACAAGCAGGATTTGTAGCATTATTGCGATAAATCGAGCAAATTTGGGAGTAATAAGTCTAGCGATCGCACTCTCAAACTCATTTAGAAATTACTAAAATTATTGTATAAAAGGCGATAGAAACCAATGAAGAGACAGCGATAAATTGGGGTGAGCTAGAACTTCAAAAACTCGATATTTGTATAAATTAGGAGAAACAAACCATGCAAGCACTAAGAGTAATGGCAAGCGTCAACGAAAAAGGTGAACTCACCTTAGATTATCCACTTCAGCTAAAGACAAATAGCCGAGTTGAATTGATCGTTCTGATCTCTGAGACAGAAGAAATAGAAGAACCAACTAAGCAAGAAATTATCGATGACTTTCGACAATCTTGGCATGAAGCCATGACAGGTCAAACTATCCCCATTTCTGAAGTATGGGAACAACTAGCTAATGACTAATCAACCACTCATTAAAGTTGAAGCGTCACCCATATTTCTAAAAAACCTACGCAATCTTGGCAAAAAATATCAACGTATTCAGGAAGATATGCAGCCAATCATTAAACAATTAGAACAAGGAGAATTACTTGGCGATCGCTAAATCCCTAGTCGTTAGTTGTGAATACTATGCGATCGTATAGTTTTATTTATGTCTGATGTGTCAGAGGAATGTCACGCACTAAAATAACGAGCTTCGGGGTGATAGGCAATCAAAGCCGTAGTAGATTGTTCGGGGTGAAGTTGTTCGCTTTCATCCATAGTTAAACCTACGCGTTTTGCATCGAGTAAATCCAAAAGTTTGTACTGATCTTGCATATTCGGACAAGCAGGATAGCCAAAACTGAAGCGAGAGCCTCTATATCTTTGGGCAAGGATGTCACGGATATTATCTGGTTCTTCGGCAGTAAATCCTAGTTCGGTTCTGATCCGAGCATGAGTCCATTCTGCCATTGCTTCTGCCATTTGCACTGCTAGACCGTTGAAATAGAGATAATCGGTATATCGATTAGCTTTAAATAGAGATTGAGCGAAGTCTGTGGCAATTTGACCGACTGTAACGGCTTGAAGGGGGATGACATCGATAATTCCTGACTCTTGGGTCGCATAAAAGTCAGCTATACACAATCTGCGGAGCGATCGCTGGCGGGGAAACTTAAATGAACTTATCTCTTGAGTGCGATCGCCAAGGCTGTAAATAATTACGTCATTACCGACAACTTGCACGGGAAAGTAACCATATACAGAAACTGGTTCTAATAAATTCTCTTCTAGAATCCGCTTTTTCCAATATTCCAAGACAGGATAGGCTTTTTCAGCTAAGAAAGCATCATATTCAACACGAGATTGTTCTTTAGGCTTACGGAATTGCCATTGAGTCCCGAATAGAGCATTCACATCTAAATAAGCGAATAACTCTTCTAGAGGAACATTCTTGATAATTTGCGTTCCCCAGAACGGAGGCGTAGCTCTCGGAATATCATCTGAGACGGTCTCAGAACGGTTGGTATCTTCGATGAGGGGGATGACTTCGGTACTGGATTCTTCTTCGATCTGTTCGACTTTTTTAGGCATCCTAAACATATCGTTAATCCCAGATTTGCCATTTAAGAAGCCAGTGCGATCGTCCCACTCACCTGCTATTTTGGCAGGCATATAGTCGTCCATGAAATTCAAGTCAGAGAAAGCATCTCGACCGTAAATTACTTTGCCGTGGTAGGCATTTTGGCAATCTTCATGGACGAATTTGGGAGTGAGGGCTGCACCGCCAAGAATTACGGGAACCATGATACCGCGCTTGTTAAATTCGGCTAAGTTTTCTTTCATGAAAGCAGTTGATTTTACCAATAGTCCACTCATAGCAATACAGTCAGCTTTATGTTCTTCGTAAGCTTCAATGATATTATCTACGGATTGCTTGATACCGATATTTACAACTTTATAACCATTATTAGAAAGAATAATATCTACTAAGTTCTTGCCAATATCGTGAACATCACCTTTAACCGTAGCAATTAAAAATACACCTCTATTAGAACCTTCGACTTTATCCATAAACTGCTCTAGGTATGCGACAGCCGACTTCATCGTTTCAGCTGACTGTAACACAAAGGGAAGCTGCATCTGCCCCGAACCGAATAATTCTCCTACTACCTTCATGCCATCTAAAAGGAATTCATTGATAATATTCAAAGGAGGATGAAGTTTTAAAGCTTCTGACAAGTGATTATCTAAACCAAGGCGATCGCCATCAATGATATGTCTTTTTAGCTTCTCTTCTATGGGTAAATTATCATCTTGAGATTTATCTCTTTTAGTCGTAACGCCTTCAAAAAGTGTAGTAAATTCTCCTAAGGGATCGTAAGTACATATATCACCTTCAAATTTACGCTCATCATAAACTAACTGCCGAGCCACTTCCAATTCTTTCGGATCGATACGGTTGAGAGGGAGAATCTTACTGGCATTGACGATCGCCGTATCCATTCCCGCTTTTTGAGCTTCGTGAAGAAATACCGAATTTAATACCATCCGAGAAGCTGGATTTAAACCAAAGGAGATATTAGAAACTCCTAAGATAATATGACAATCGGGCATTGCGGCTTTGATTCTACGATTTGCTTCGATGGTTTCTGCCGCGTTTCTGCGATCCTCTGCAATTCCAGTAGAAATAGGAAGAGCTAGAGTATCAAAAAAGATTTCATACGGTGCTAGTCCGAATTGTTGAGTTGCTTGGTTATAAGCTCTTTGGGCAATTTCAAATTTTTTATCCGCAGTTCTAGCCATGCCATCTTCATCGATGGTTCCGATAATTACGCCAGCACCATAGGTTTTAACTAATTCTAAGACTTTACAAAATCTCGGCTCGCCATCTTCATAGTTGGTAGAGTTCAGCAAGCACTTGCCCCCCGCGAGTTTTAAGCCCGCTTCCATTTTTTCCCATTCGGTAGAATCTAGCATCAACGGAATCGTGATATTGGTAACTAGGCGGGACACCAGTTCGTGCATATCTCGCACCCCATCCCGTCCTACATAGTCCACATTTACATCTAATATGTGTGCTCCTTCTTTAACCTGCGATCGCCCTAAAGCGACAAGACCATCCCAATCTTCGGCATTCAACAAATCTCGACATTTCTTAGAACCACTGGCATTTAAGCGTTCGCCAATAATTAAAAAGGAATTATCTTGGGTGTAGGGCTGAGAACTGTAGATAGAAGCAGCAGCAGGAGTTATTTGAGGCGATCGCACCTTGGGTTTAAGCTCGCGAGATAGTTCGGATAAAGCCTGAATATGTTCGGGACGAGTACCACAACAACCCCCAATTATCTGCACACCTAAATCTTGGACAAAGTAGGATAGATGTTCTTTTAAGCCTTCGGGGTTGAGTTTATAAAATGCCTGACCGCCAACATTTTCAGGCAAGCCAGCATTGGGAACGCAAGATACGACAAATTTAGAATTTTCGCACAAATACTTTATATGCTCGGTCATCCTATCGGGACCCGTACCACAATTTAAGCCCAAAATATCAATGTTATATGGTTCTAGAACGGTTGCTACAGCATTAATCTCGGTGCCTACGAGCATTTTACCTTGAAGTTCCATCGTCACGGATACCATTAACGGTAATCTGATTCCCCGTTTTTGGAATACTTCCTCGATCGCACTCAGGGTAACTTTGATTTGCAGAATATCTTGACAGGTTTCCACTAAAAGTAAATCTACACCACCATCAATCAAACCCTCTACCTGCTCCATATAGGAGTGCTTCATATTATCAAAGTCAATATTTAGTAAAGTTGGTAGCTTTGAAGTAGGACCAATCGAACCCGCCACAAATCGAGGTTTTTCGGGTGTGGAAAATTCGGCTGTGATGGATTTTGCTAATTCTGAGGCTTTTTTACTTAATTCATAAGCGCGATCGCCCAAATCGTACTCAGCCAAAACAATCGAAGTCCCACCAAAAGTATCGGTTTCAATTACGTCTGCCCCTGCTGCCAAGAAATCTCGGTGAACTTTAGCGATCGCTTCGGGTTTTGTAATTACCAAATATTCGTTACAACCTTCGTATTCAGCCCCGCCAAAGTCCTCTGCTGTCAGGTTCTGGAGTTGTAAATTAGTTCCCATTGCGCCATCAAACACAATTACAGGGCGATCGCTACTATGAAGACATTCTAGGAAGAGGCTAAGCATAGGTAATTTAAGACGAGTAAGTTGATTTCACATTAAAACTATATTACCAAAATCTATTTTTAGCAGGTTTTTAGTTGATTTTTAGTAGATTGTGGCTGCAAACAGTTTAATTGAAAGTTTAACCGATATGGATTGAATATCCTTTGCCCAAAGTTTTAGTTGGCTACTTATCTCCAAATGTCTCCAAATATCTATAAATATCTATAAAGATAGTTTGCAAATATTAGGACGCTTAACATTTAGAGATATTCTAGTTAGGCGATCGCATGGACTTGTAAACTTAAATAATTCACTTGTCAACATTATTTAAGAATATGGATAACACAATCAGCTTAGAAATTATTGAGGTTGTAGAGCAAGCTGCGATCGCCTCTGCCCGTTGGATGGGTAAAGGTGACAAAAATACCGCCGATGAAGTAGCTGTAGAAGCAATGCGCAAACGCATGAACAAGATCCATATGCGCGGCAGAATTGTGATTGGTGAAGGTGAACGTGACGATGCCCCAATGCTATATATCGGTGAAGAAGTAGGAATTTGTACCCAACCTAATGCTGCGGATTTTTGTACGATTGACGAGCTTCAAGAAATAGACATTGCGGTCGATCCTTGCGAAGGCACAAACCTCGTAGCTTACGGACAAAACGGCTCGATGGCGGTGCTGGCAATTTCTGAAAAAGGCGGATTATTTGCGGCTCCCGACTTTTACATGAATAAGTTAGCTGCTCCTGCGGTGGCGGCTGGTCATGTGGATATTCGTAAATCTGCAACCGAAAACCTCAAGATTTTATCTGACTGTATGGAACGGGCTGTAGAAGAATTGGTAGTTGTGGTTATGGATCGTCCCCGTCACAAAGATCTAATTGCCGAAATTCGGTTGGCAGGTGCTAGAGTGCGCTTGATCAGCGATGGTGATGTCTCGGCGGCTATTTCTTGCGCTTTTCAAGGTACTAATATTCACGCGCTCATGGGAATCGGGGCTGCACCTGAAGGTGTGATTTCGGCGGCGGCTTTACGTTGCTTGGGCGGACATTTCCAAGGGCAATTAATCTACGATCCTGCGATCGTGCAAACAGGCTTAATTGGCGAAAGCAAAGAAAGTAATGTTGCTCGTCTAAAATCTATGGGCATTGAAGATCCAGACAAAGTTTACAATGCTAACGAATTAGCATCGGGTAAAGATATATTATTTGCTGCCTGTGGTATTACAACTGGAACTTTAATGGAAGGCGTACGCTATTTTGGCGGTGGCGCGCGGACTGAATCATTGATTATTTCCAGCCAATCTAAAACTGTCAGATTTGTAGACACAATTCACATTGGCGATAATCCTAAAACTTTGAGCCTTCGTTAAATTGGATTAAAAAACCAGATTAAGACTAAATTAAAAAATCTTTAATCCTCTGGCTTGTTTAGACAATCTCGTTTAGACAATATAAATAAGCTGGGGGATTTTTGCGATCGCCCGTCTAATATTACCTAACAACCAATATTATTCCTAATTACAAGTACCAGTAGTTCGATCGTAATCAGTCAAATGATCTTATAGTTTGCAACTTCCTTCTGCCGTAGTTCCTTTAGTATATGTTTACCAGCGATCGGACTTTAAATGGGAGGATTTGCTATTCCTAAATGGTTAAAAAGATTGGCATGGCTGGTTTTGGCGATTATTACTGGCTTAAATATTTTGCTACTCTTAAAGACTTTTAGGCAGACTTTTAAGGGATGGCTATCTTAAAATTTTAATTAGATTTTGAATATCTTATTTTTTTATTCCTAAGAAGTAAAGAGCTTGCTACCAATTTATAATATATATCGTTTACTCAAACAACTACAGAATTCGATCGGGATCGATACCTTGCGATCGCAAAATTGCCTTCATTTGCTCTAGTTTCTGTAGAGCTTGTTCTTTAGCCTGACGTTCCCGATCTTTCTCAAAGCGTTCCTGCTCTTTAGCTTGACGCTCCTGATTTTTCTCAAAGCGTTCCTGTTCCTCTGGTAACGGAATTAGTTGTCCTGTGGCTGTAAACCAACGCAATTGATTCTGATTAATACCTAAAAATAACTCAAGCTGATCGCTCCATAGCAATCCTAAATCATTGGGAGCGATCGCCTGATACTTACCATCAACTAGGTGAAATCCCTGAAATTCCAAAGTTTCTGGATGGAACCAAAAGTAATTCGGTACTCGCCAAACATCCTGATATAAATGCTTTTTCAGTCCCCGATCCACTCTTTCGGTCGAACTTGATAGCAACTCGATTACGAGATTAGGATACTTCCCGTCTTCATCCCAAACCATCCAACTGCGGCGATCTTTTTTCTCAGTATCGAGAACGACAAAAATATCAGGTCCGCGAAAATCTCTTGTTTTAATTTGATGCTGATTATAGTAGACGGTTAAATTTCCTGAGATGTAAAAATTTGGGCGATCGCTCCACCAATATTTTAGGAGGCGAATTAACACATTGATTTGTTCGCGGTGAAAATCAGTTTCCAATGGCGGCTCGTCACTATCTAAGTTACAAGGTGGGAAGACGATCTCTTCAACTTCTTCTATAATCGAGGGCGGATTTATATTTAGCAGAACCATAGTTCTATCTCCCAACAGAATTGCATTTAGTATAGATTATTTTTTAAGTGTTTTCAGCATCTAGCTGCTTGAGAAAAGCGATCGCAAATATGAAGTCATAAAAGTCTTTAAGCCAAAAGTATTTCTAACATATCTCGCTTATTCAAACCATTCCAGAATTCGATCGGGATCGAACCCGTGCGATCGCAAAATTGCCGCCATTTTTTCTAGGTTAATCAATCGGTTAACTAAATAGAGTAGAAATTTTAGCAAGTACCTCATCGATTAATTCTTGTGTTACGGTCTCAAGTTTTTTAGCATTTCTTGCTGATAAGTCAACGGGGCGAGGTTGATCGCAGCGCACTATCCCTTTAGTCTTAGTATCAGTACCGTCTAAAGCAACAGCAAAACCCGCACTTCGAGCAAAATTCCCGCCTGAGGTGATTGGTACCACAATCGGGACTTTGGTTAAATTATTAAACGTGTCGGGCGAGACAACTAAAACGGGTCTTGTACCTTTCTGTTCGTGTCCTTCAGATGGATCGAGAGAAACCAAATAAATATCACCTCTTTTCACAGTTCATTACCTACTGGGTTTAAATCAATCCACGCTCGATCCTCATCGGTAAATGGAGCATTTGAATCGCATTGTTTTAGTAACTCATCCAGAGAGTAATGAGGCTTGGCATAGGGTGATACAACTATTTTTCCATCTTCAATAGTAATTCCAACAGTTGCACCAGCCCGAAGATTCAATATATCTAAAAGAGTCGGAGGTACAGCCAACATGATCGATCCTCCAACTTTGCGTAAATTTGTACTATACATAATTCTTTCATTTAGTTATACAAAAATATAACACAAGTTAATTCATAGAAAAGAGACTCCCACCAGATACTATCGAGTTCTGATGGTTCATAGCTCCAATCCTTCTCTGATGCTTGCACAATACAACCAACTGCCTCGCTTAATCTTCGTAAACCTGAGATGCACCCAATATTCATTAATTAGAGATACATCTACAGCGATCGAAAGTGCATATACTATAAATGGATCTAAATTCCAATCTCTATGCCAATCTGTATTTCCAAAAGTTAAAAGCTGAAAGGATAATTATGACTGTTAATTTAGAATCAATGCTAGGAGACGAAGCCGCTTACCTTCTCGATTATCAAGCAAAAGTTAGTAAGGATCTTCTACATCTGCCCAGTTCTGATTGGGTTAGCCGCATTTTTGTTAACACCGATCGCTCTCCTCAAGTTCTGCGCAGTTTACAACAACTCTATGGGAGTGGCAGATTAGCAAACACTGGTTATCTCTCAATTTTGCCAGTCGATCAAGGAATCGAACATTCCGCAGGTGCCTCTTTTGCTCCCAATCCGATTTACTTCGATCCAGAAAATATTATAAAACTGGCGATCGCCTCTGGATGCAATGCTGTAGCGACAACTTTAGGAGTTTTAGGAATGACCTCGCGCCAATACGCGCATAAAATTCCTTTTATCGTCAAGCTCAATCATAATGAGTTATTAACTTATCCCAATCAGTTCGATCAGATTATGTTTGCTTCGGTAGAACAGGCTTGGAATCTAGGCGCAGTCGCAGTAGGAGCTACGATCTATTTTGGTTCAGAACAATCTACACGACAAATTCAAGAAGTCAGTCAAGCGTTCGCTTTGGCACATGAGTATGGAATGGCAACTATTTTGTGGTGTTATCTTCGCAACAATGCCTTTAAGCAGGATAAAGATTATCATCTCTCTGCCGATCTAACCGGACAAGCGAATCATTTAGGCGTAACGATTGAAGCGGATATCATCAAACAAAAATTACCCGAAAACAATGGTGGTTATAATGTCATCGGTGAAATTAGCAGCTATGGTAAAACTGATAAACGTATTTATTCCGAACTCACTACCGAGCATCCCATCGATTTAACCCGCTATCAAGTTTTAAATTGTTATTGTGGTCGCGCTAGTTTGATTAATTCTGGAGGGGCATCTGGGAAAAAAGATTTAGTGGATGCGGTTCGGACTGCTGTCATTAATAAAAGAGCAGGTGGAGCGGGCTTAATTTCTGGACGCAAAACTTTTCAAAAGCCTTTTGAAGAAGGTGTAAATCTGTTTCATGCCGTTCAAGATGTCTATCTTTCTAACGAAGTAGCGATCGCCTAATTTAATTACTTCTTTAATGCTAGAGAACGTCCGCGCCATGTCCAGCCCCAGCCTGTTTCGGTTTTGATAATTGAAGTAATTGCAATACCCGCCACCAGTATGCCACTCAGCCATCCCAACCACCAATAGCGCAAGGGTTGTTGAAACTTTTCAGCACTGCTTTTTCTCAGTCTGAACTGTAGAGCGATCGCCGAAAAAGATAACAATAAAATTCCCATCTCCCAGCCTGTTTTTAGAGGAATTGTCGTAAATAGATAGATCCCAATAATTATTCCTATCCACGGAACTAAAAAGATTAGTAAAAGTACAAATGCTGAATAGAGCGTACCAAATAAGTTTTTTTGAGAACCCATGTAATAATTCTTTGTCCAGCCTTCCCATAAAGTCGCAAAAGATTGATACATTCTGACTTTGACTAAGGCGATCGCCAACATAAATCGTAAATTTAAGCCTTGCCCTTTGACTAATCGTGCCAATTCTATATCTTCAACAGGCTCAGAAGCTACAGCAGTATGCCCACCAATTTTTTTGTAGGTATCGTGACGAAATAACATAAACATCCCCGCCGCAAAAGCAGTTTTATCATTAGGATCGTTGACGGCATTGTAATCAAAACCGATGGCGATCGCACTCATCATGATCGGCTGCACTAACCACTCAGCAAAGCAACCACAGACTATTTGCGGAGCACAACTTAATAAATCGCTTTTTGTTTTAATGGCTTCAGATATGGATGCGGCGATCGCTTGGGGTTCTAGCCTCACATCGGCATCAATGAAAAGTAAATATTCTCCTGTTGCTCGTTCTGCTCCTTGCGCGCAAGCCCAGTTTTTCCCCCGCCAGATTTTATCTGTGGGTCGATTTGGAACATCTACTAATTTTACTGGGAAATCCTTTTCAGCTAATTCTGCAGCGATCGCTCTGGTTCGATCGGTAGATCGATCGTCAGCGATAATTACTTCGATTTTTTGGGGATATTCACTGGCAAGAACTGCCTGCACGCAATCACGAATATTAATTTCTTCGTTATAGGCTGGGATGACTACAGAAATAGAAGGATAAACTTCTAAAGGACGATCTTGAGAATTAAAAGTTAAAACTGGAGCGGAGTTAATCGAGTCTTCTAGCCTTTTGGTAAAAATCGCGATCGCCACACACGAACAAAAAAGCGTAAACAGAATAGCGATCGCTATATACATAGATTAATTAGTTTAATGAAGTCTATCGAGAATGTAAGGAACTAGATCTAGAAGCGCGTGTTTGTGGGGAGAATTAGGCAGCCACTCGATCGCCGTCACCGCTTGTTTTGCATAGGACTTTGCCAAATCCCTAGAGCGTTGAATCCCGTCACTGGCATTAATTAAAGCGATCGCCTGTACCAAATCTCCAACCTCAATAAACTCTCGTTCGATCAAGATCTTAAGCTGAGGTTTTTCCTCTAGGGCAAATAGCACAGGAGCAGTCAAATTACCTTGTTGTAAATCAGCACCCGCAGGTTTACCCAAAGCCTCAGTCGAGCCTGTAAAGTCTAAAATATCATCGACAATTTGAAAAGCAATTCCAAAAAACTTACCAAAGTTATACAGTTGTTCGGCTTGAATCGCACTAACTCCACTTAATACCCCCGCCGCTTTTGCACTACCTGCAATTAAAGAAGCAGTCTTATAAAAACTTTTTTGAATGTAATCTTCTAAAGATAAATCCGTATCGAAACAAGTTATACTCTGCAAAATTTCACCTTCGGCAAAGTCGGCAATCACCTTAGACAGCAACTTTACAACTTCTAAGCTATCTAAATTTGCCAAATACCAAGAAGACTGAGCGAATAAAAAGTCACCCGCCAAAACTGCCACCCGATTGCCAAATCTGCTATTTACCGTAGGGTTACCTCGGCGCAAATCTGCCATATCAATCACATCGTCATGGACGAGACTCGCGGTGTGAATCATCTCGGTAATTTCTGCCAACCGCCGATGCCGTGGGGTAATATCACAATCTGTCATGGTTGCCCGCGATGCTAACAACACGATCGCCGGACGTAAGCCTTTACCCTTAGCCTCAAATAAATGTTCTGCTGCCGCGTATAAGATCGGATGCTTTGCCCCTACTAACTCCTTAAGGTTGGCAGTAAGAGTGCTTAGATCGTCTTTTACCGTTGCGAAAAGTTCGGTGGTGGAGGACATAGGGTAGGGGTGCATTTGTTAATGGTTAATAATAAAGAATTTTATAGAATTTTACATATCTTCATATATTCTAAGACAAGCTCATCCTACTTGAGGAAAAACCCCCGCTTAAGGCTTAAGATTAAAGTGCTAAGTTTTTATATTACAAAGATTACTCTCCAAGTCCTAATTAATCAACTCACTGCAAAAACTGCTAAAAACACGTTAGTTCGGATTGAAAAAAATAGCTTATCTTTGACATCCTCTTGTTGTGCGATCGCTCTTATTCCGAGGTTAAACTTTCAAGATTAAAGCTCAATTGTTCATGCTCTGAGGTCAAACTCTTAATAACTGTTATTCTCATTTTTTGAAATTAGGATTAATCAGCGTGTAATTAGTAGAGGTTAAAAAGATTATTCATATTTAGTTGACCGCTTAATTAACTATCAATTATCAATGGAAATTAGCCTGAAACTGTTAATATTAAGTTGCATCATCAAAAAAAATTTACTATGACTATCTCAGAATTTTTTCAGCTTAGAGCGGGGGTATGGGCTTCGCAACGCACAAGCCATCACCTCATTATTAAAAAGTCAGAAAGTGGGAAGTCAGAAATTAAAGTTGAGTTTTTAGAAGCTTCTACATCGGATGTCGCCCAACTATGCAAGGAATACGACTTCGATCCCGCTCAGGCGCTCTGCGGGGCAAAGGTAACTTGGGATGGCTCGATGGAATGGGATAAAGACTCAGAAAAGCATCAAGGTTCGACAATTCTTGTGGCGATCGCTGAAGGTGAAAATATTCAATCTGGTAAGTTATTGCGTCAACAAGGCTATGCCGAAAAAGCCCCAGTAGTTGGTCGTTATGTCATGGGTGAGGATGGCGTTTTAAGCCTAATTACCGAATATGGCACTTTATACTCTGAAGAAAAACTCTGGTTTCCGCGCCCTAATGTCTGTATGCGGGCGGGAATCACAATTGGGCTGTCTAACGTTGCCTCTTATTGTACCGAGATTCGTAAAGCTGCTTAGGCGATAAAGCTAATATTATTTAGATAAACTTTGCTCTAGTAAAGACATCCATAATCGCCGCGAGCCAGTTGCAGAGCTATAAAATAATAAATCTATCAGTAGTTTAAGTGCTAACTTTTCCAGATTTTGGTTAGAAGTCGGCTCGGTCATACGGTCTTCGTACATTGAGTGAAAGCGATCTAAGTAATCACCCAAAATTTTTTGCTTGTGGGCAGAGGTATTTTTTGCCGTACATTTTTCTAATTCAGCTACAGCCTGACGAATGGAAGTTTGATATTTGGAAGCGATATGAGAAGTGATTAAAGCGATCGCCTTTGCCTCGTCTACATCTAACTTTTTTCTGCCACTACTGCCCTTACCACTACTACCTTTGCGTAAAGGATTTGCCTGTCTTAACCTCCACAAAACTAGGCGATCGCTAAGAATATTTTGCAGTTTTAACTCTTCTGCCGCTTGCAGCATAGACTCTGAGGTAATTTCAGTTAATGCCTCAAGTGCTAAAAGGATCAAATCGAGATGGGCTTTAATTTGATATAGCTGTGGCAGTTCCATTAGCAATTAAGCACCATAATAAAAGGCGATTTCCTTATCTTTTAAAGGCTTGAAATTGGCATCAAGTAACATTTGATTGAGTTCAGCTTGGGGAATATGTTTTGCTCCAATTCTGACAATTCGCGATCGCATGGTATTTATAACTCCACTGCGTTGACGACCTGCTTCTAAAGCCATAACTTGATTGTATAAAGCCAAAGGCTCTGGGGAAATAGGCGAACCGTCAAAATCTATACCCTTAGCGATCGCCACATCAATAGCATCAGCACCTGAAGTACTTTCTACTTTATTTTCTTTATCAAACATATCTAATCTTAAAGTTAAATTTCAAAGTTGATATTAGCCTAAATGCGATCGCTAAAGATTAGATAAAGAGTTAGCTTATTGTAAAATTGATCCGAGCAGGTGCGCTAAAACCCAAAACTCAGATTGAATCTCATGGTAAAAATGTCAGTCTCCATATTTCAACTAAAAATTACTTTAGAAAATATTCGTCCACCGATTTGGCGCAGAATTTTAGTAGAAAGTAATATAAAACTAGATGAACTTCATCTGATCGTTCAAGCAGTTATGCCTTGGCAAGATTATCACTTACATCTCTTTCAAAGTAATGAAACCACATACTCGCCCTTAATACCTGAGGACGATCTCTTTAATTTTGGTGAACCCGATCGAGATGAATCCTTGGTCAAAATTAATCAGCTATTAACTCACGAAAAAAGTTGGATTCGCTACACCTATGATATGGGCGATAGTTGGGATCATATAATTCTGCTCGAAAAAATTCTAGCTCCCGATCCAAAAATCAAATATCCAATTTGTATTAAAGGTAAAAGAGCCTGTCCCCCTGAAGACTGTGGAGGATCATGGTCGTATGTGGAGTTGTTAGAAACCTTATCGAACCCTAATCATCCTGACTACAGTGAGTTTATCGAATATTATCCAGAAGGTATAGATGCAGAAGCCTTTGACTTAGCTGAAATTAATGAAGAACTATCACAACTAAATTAATTTATCTGTCAGAGATGATATGACTGGACACTCTTTAAACTTTCTGGCGATCGCCAAAGCTCCGAATCCCACTAAGCCCAAGGCTGGAGAAAACTCAAAATCTTAAAGATTAGAAGTTGATATTAGTTCTAAAAACTCAGCTTCATCTAAGCATTTAATGCCCAGAGATGTAGCCTTTTCTAGTTTGGAACCTGCGTCTGCACCTACGATCAAATAATTTGTTTTTTTACTAACCGTATCCGTAATTTTACCGCCCGACTCTTGCACTAACCGTTTAGCATCATCGCGTTTGAGGTTGGGGAGCGTGCCTGTAATTACAAAAGTTTTACCGTTTAAGGCAGAATTAATTGGTGGTTTGGTCGCAATACCCGTAAACTGTAACCCAGCATTTTGCAGTCGGATGATTAAGTTTTGATTGCTCGGCACTAAAAACCATTGATGAACAGCTTGGGCGATTTCGGTACCAATACCATAGATTTGAGCGATCGCATCTGGATCGGCATCTGCAAGTAACTCTACCGAAGAAAAGCGATCGGTTAATAATTGAGCGTTAGAACTACCGACATGACGAATACCCAAACCATATAGAACCCGCGACCAAGGTTTCGTTTTAGAGGTATTTATGGCATCTAAGGCTTTTTCGGCAGATTTTTTACCCATTCTCTCTAAAGTCAAAAGTTGCTCTATGGTTAAATCGTAAAGGTCGGCGATATTGCTAACCAACTCCCGATCTACTAACTGAGCGATTAATTTCTCCCCAATTCCATTAATATCCATTGCATCTCGACTGACCCAATGCTCGATCGCCCCTCTGACAATGGCTGGACAACTAAGATTAATACAACGAGTCACGGCTTCGGTTTCAGGTTTAATCACAGTCTGGCTGCATTCTGGGCATTCTGTAGGCATGACAAATTTTTGGGCAGATTCAGGACGTAATTCTTCTAAAACCCGTACAACTTCCGGAATAATCTCTCCTGCTTTTCGCACAATTACCGTGTCCCCAATATGCAAATTTAAGGCTTGGAGGCGATCGCTATTGTGTAAAGTTGCGCGTGAAACCGTTGTACCTGCTAATAAAACTGGTTCTAGCTCTGCGACTGGAGTTAAGGCTCCTGTTCTGCCAACTTGAATGGTAATTGATTTAACAAGGGTGGGAACTTCGGCGGCGGGATATTTCCAAGCGATCGCCCAACGCGGAAATTTATTGGTAAACCCTAACTGTTCTTGAGCGTTTAAAGAATTAATTTTAATCACAACGCCATCGGTCATGTAGGGCAAATTAAATCTTTCAGTTGCCCAGCGATCGCAAAAGTTCTTAATTCCATCTAAGTCTGGACAAATTTCACGATTGGGATTGACCTTAAAGCCTAGTTTTTGCAGAAGTTCTAAAGAAGCCCATTGCGAAAAAATCTGTTCGGTTTCAGGGTTAGGAATATTACTTGAGATATTACTTGAGATATTACTTGAGATATTACTTGAGATATTACTTGAGATATTACTTGAGATATGTAGAGTATAGGCAAAAAAGTCTAAATTGCGATCGCTTACCTTCTTGGCATCTAGCTGTCTGAGGGTTCCTGCTGTGGCATTGCGGGGATTGGCAAATAGTGTTTCTCCTTGTTGCGATCGCATTTCGTTTATCTGCTCGAAGCTCTGTAATCCCATGAAAGCTTCTCCTCTGACTTCTACCGAGGCGGGAGGATTATCTAAATTAAGCCGTAAGGGAATCGAGCGAATTGTTCTAATATTGGCAGTAATATCTTCGCCACTAATACCATCCCCTCTGGTTGCGCCGCGCGTGAGAACCCCATGTTCGTAAGTCAATGCTAGAGCGGAGCCATCTATTTTCAACTCACATACATATTCTAAAGATGTAAGATCGGAAATCTTGCGGCATCGTTCTTCCCAAGCCTGTAAATCCTCGTGACTAAAGGCATTTTCTAAGCTATATAACGGAATATGATGTTGGACGGAATCAAACTGAAGGGCGGGACGCTCACCAACTCTTTGGGTAGGGCTATCGGTTGTAATTAAATCAGGATATTGATTTTCTAAATCTTGTAATTCTCGGTACAAGCGATCGTAAACACTATCCTCCAGCGTGGGCGCATCCAGAATGTAGTATGCATAGCTTGCTGCTTGGAGAATTTTTCTTAACTCTTGCGATCGCTTCTTACTTTCTTCCATCCTTTTCCAATAGATTACAAAATGATTTATCCAAAGTTATTAATTGTAATATTAATATATACAACGTCTAAATATACATTTGTTATATCTTTTCCAGTATTCAATGTTCTCAAATAAACTGATTGATAGAAATGCCATCATGACTGGCAGGGTGACACAAGTTTTTGTGAAATGAGACGGGAATTTGAACCTAAATGATAGTCATGCTGATTTTATGAGTAATCCAGATTTAACTCCAGAAAATATCGATCGCATTGTGGAAACGGCATAGGAAGATCGTACTAGCTTCAATACAATTCAAGATCAGTTTGGTATTTTTGAATCGGAAGTGATTAAATTGTGCGATCGCAAATGAGGTGGTCTTCGTTTTTAATGTGGTGCGAACGGGTAGATGGTAGACAGACTAAACATCGGATTATTTCTAATTCCAATGCACAAAAATTTAAATGCGATCGCCAAGATAAGCCAAAGTAAATTTATTTTGGAGCGTTCTATCTTTTGGGAGATACGGTTGGGATAGCAAAAAGCTCTAAGATGTTGGGGTTGAGATTTATAGACTGATTGAACAATTATCAAAATTATTAGGAGTAATTATGAGTTGGCTGAAGAGATTATTTGGATTAGAAAAGCCACTAGTGCAAGTACCTACACCGCTTCCTGTTGCACAGGTTCAAGCCTTTCAAAATCCTGCAAGTTCAGCAACTCAGCCTCAGGTTATTCCTCCCGAACGGATGGGATTAAATGGTGAATATGTCCAGAGTGGCTTAGCGAAACGTGTCGCTTTAGCTTCTGACTTAGATCCGAATTTGGATGATATTGAAACTTTATATGTGGCACAGACAAGCGGAACAGTTGTACTTAAAGGTAAAGCTCCAAGTCAAGATATTTTGAATAAAACGGTGGCTGTCGCTAAAACGGTAAGTGGTGTAACTGCGGTTGAAACTAATCAAGTCACAATTGGTTAATCTGAGTTCTGGAGCGCGAAGCACAAATGTATCAAGTAAACTATTTTTTAAATTAAATAATTTTGAGCTTACTAATTTGTTACTCCCTTCCCAGTTAAAAACTAGCCCATTAAAAACATGCTTTGACTATATTTTAGGTTTGGCTAATATCCAATTTGATGGTGGGAGTATGTGTCTGATGCTTAAACAAACACTTCTTTTGCTGTTTTTCCACAGCCATTTACAAATAAACCATCAAAAGTGCCTCCAACAACACCTCCCACTAAAGGCACCATTCTCATAAGGTTAACGACACCCTTCTCACCAGCCTTTGTAATTAATCGAAAACCAATTTTCTTATTGATTTCAATCAGAACTTTGCCAGGTATCTGCTTAATCAGGTTTTGACATAGCTTAGTGCTGATCGCGATGCCTGCGGTTTTAAGGATCTCCTCCCCTGCTTCACCAATTAGGCATAACAGAACCATTGTTCTTACCTGTTCGGAATGAACATCATATCCACGAAGGTAAGCTATCGTAGCAGCAGTATTGGCTCCAAGTACATAGGATGCGGCTAAACTTGTTGGAATGGTAATGGGCATTACTGCGATGCCACCTAATCCAGTAACAAAACCTGTGCCAACAGCATACGTAGTTCTCCACGCAATAACTGAATCAATGGCATCTTCAACACTAGCGGCTTTACTCAAATAATCTGCTGCGACTTCCTCCGCAGATGACAGAACTCCTAACCCACTAATCCCAGCATCAGCAATCCATTCAAGAGTTGATCGTATGGGATCTTTGTTATCGTCACCTACGCTATCTGAAACCATGAAATTTAAGTTTTGTAGATTACTTCTTCTTTTTTATCTTTGGAAATTTATAAATGCTACAAATGCTGCTGCATTAGCCTTTACATCGAAAAGATAACGTTAAAAATACCGTCACCAGTGATAGGTAAAGACACATAATTAATTATTATAAAGAAAGTTCACACTATAGCTACCCAATTTAGTTGTATTATCCAGAAACTTTCTGATTAATACAACTAATTAGTGAACTGCCCCGAAACTTTCTGGATAATATACTTTAGCAGCGTGTTATCCAGAAAAGTAACAGATTTTATTGCTAGTTCAATTGTTATGAGAAATTAATTTAGGCAGGGGTAAGCTGTTTGACCTTATTTTCTAGGGATGCCATTAGCGAAGCAAAAGGCTTGACAAATTTATCCACCCCTTCGGTTTGGAGTTCCATCATGATGAGATCGAGGTCGAGACCAACGGCTTTAACTTGCTCGATGACGCTATATGCAGCATCAATATCCATCTCAATTCGATCTTCAATATCGCAGTGATCGATACAGGCGGCGATGGTTTCAGGTGGCATGGTGTTTACAGTATTTTCGCCAACTAAATTATCTACATACATGACATCACTGTAGGCAGGATTTTTGGTACTGGTGCTTGCCCAGAGTAAGCGTTGCTCTTTTGCGCCCTTGGCTTTCAGTGCTTGCCACCGATCGCCTGCATAGATTTCTTTATATTTTTGATAGGCAATTTTGGCATTAGCGATCGCGACTTTACCTTTAATAGCTTGGAGCTTGGCTTTTTCGGACTCATCGGTTGCGGTGATAATTTTGGAGTCAAGGCGATCGTCAATTTTGCTATCAATTCGACTGAGAAAGAAACTAGCAACCGAGGCAACTTGAGAAATGTCTTCGTCCTCAGCCGCACGAGCTTCTAAACCTTCAATAAATGCCCAAGTAGTTTTCTCGTAGTCGGATACCGAAAACAACAAAGTTACATTCACAGGAATACCTTCGCCAATCACACTGGAGATCGCCGCAAATCCAGCATCAGTACCAGGAATTTTAATCATAATATTGGGGCGTTTTAGGGTTTCCCAAAATCTTAAAGCTTCAGCGATCGTGCCCGCAGTATCGTGTGCCAAGTTTGGTGAGACTTCAATAGAAACATAACCATCTTCACCCTTGGATTCGTCAAATATGGGCTTAAGGATATCGGCAGCATTTTGAATATCGGCAAATACTAAATACTCATAAATATCATTAATTGATTTTCCTGCTTGAATGCTTTCGGCGATCGCACTATCGTAAATGGCATTTCCCGCGATCGCTTTCTCAAAAATAGCAGGGTTAGAAGTTATACCTCTGATCCCTTGGGTTTTTACCATCTCTGCCAACTGCCCCGACTGGATGATATCTCGGCTTAGGTTGTCCATCCATACACTTTGTCCGTGTTCGTGTAACTCTATCAAGTGATTAGTGGTCATAATTTTAATTCCCTGTTTTGATTTTCTACTTCGATTCTATATAACTAGACTGCGTTGGAAATAATAGAAAGAAACTCTTAAGCCTATGCTAAACGATAATCAAATATTAGGCTTAAATTAGGCTTAAGCAGATCTTAAATCAACTATTTAAACATTTGCTTGCAGAGTTATGATTGAAATGTAATCTTCTGAGATAGTTTTGATGCAGCCTAATCATGGAGGGAATTTACGCTGGGCAGCCGAAATAGCTGGAACTTCTGAAGCTAATATTTTAGATTTTTCCGCTAGTATTAATCCTCTGGGAACTCCAAACTCGGCGATCGCGGCGATCCAATCCCATTTATCAGATTTACAACATTATCCCGATCCCGAATACATCGCATTGCGTCAAGCATTAGCAAAATTTCATCAAATTTCTCCAGATTGGATATTACCCGGAAATGGCGTATCAGAATTATTAACTTGGGTAGGGCGAGATTTAGGACAATTGGCGGCTACGGTTCTCTTTACTCCAGCATTTGCCGATTATTACCGCGCCTTAAAGTCTTTTGGGGCAGAGATTGAGACTTGTCCGTTATTAGAATTGGGGGGGAATTCAAAGAGAGTCAAAGAAGTTGAAGTTTCTAATTCTCATCTAAAAGGCATCCTAATTAATAATCCTCATAATCCCACAGGATACTTATTTTCACGAGATTCGCTTTTACCCTATTTAGACCGATTCGCTTTAGTCGTAATTGATGAAGCGTTTATGGATTTTTTGCGCCCGTCTCAACAACAGAGCTTAATTGATTTAGTGCCAAGTTATCCGAATTTAGTAATTTTACGATCGCTCACCAAATTTTACAGTTTACCCGGACTAAGATTAGGTTATGCGATCGCCCATCCCGACCGCTTAAAACAATGGCAACAGTGGCGAGATCCTTGGTCTGTAAATAGTTTAGCCGTAGCAGCAGGAATTGCGCTTTTAGAAGATCGGATATTTCAACAACAGACTTGGGATTGGTTGAGTTTAGCTCGTCCGCAGTTATGGGATGGACTGAATAATCTGAAGGGATGTTACCCTTTGATGGGAGCCGCTAATTATCTATTGGTACGAACGGATTATTCGGGTTATGAATTGCAACAGAAGTTACTACAGTGCGATCGCATTTTAATTAGGGATTGTTTGAGTTTTAAAGAATTAGGCGATCGTTACTTTCGAGTGGCAGTGAGATTAGAATCAGAAAATCTCAAACTCATAAATGGATTATCACAAATTATTAATAATTGAAAGATAAATAAAAGCAATAAAAAAGGATAGAGAAACTATCTCATATCCCTTTAATTCCGTCTAGTTTTATCTTGCAAAGAATTTATAAATCTAAATTTATAGGTTTAAAGCTGAGGCACGTATCTTTCCTTTTCAGGAACTACAGTATATTCAGCAACTATTTGTCTGAAGTCATCACCACTTAGAGTTTCTTTATCAATTAAGATATCAACCACGCGATCGATCGCCTCACGGTTATCTAGCATGATTTTTAACGCCATTTGGTAACAGCCTTGGACGATCGCTCTCACTTGTTGATCGATTTTTGCAGCACTATCTTCGGATTGCTCGGAACGATTGCCAAAATCACGACCTAGAAATACTTCTGAGGGTTGACCTTCCATTGACATTGACCCTAAAGTTGACATCCCAAACCTAGTTACCATTTGTCTCGCCATCCCTGTCACCTGTTGCAAGTCGTTACCCGCGCCTGTGGTCACTTCAGCACTTCCGAATATAACTTCTTCGGCAGCCCGACCCCCCAAAGCCCCAGTAATTCGAGCAATAATCTGAGCGCGGGAAATTAATGATTGTTCGTCCGAAGGTGTAAACCAAGTCAATCCTGCCGCTTGACCTCTAGGAATTAGAGTTACTTTTTGCACGGGATCGTGATCTTTAATCAAAGTTCCGACGATCGCATGACCGACCTCATGGTAAGCAATTAAACGTTTATTGCGGCTATCTACTAAAGCTTTACCTTCTAATCCAGCTATGACTCGATCCACAGCATCATCAATTTCAGGCATGGTAATTGCATCTTTGCGTCTACGTGCAGTGAGAATTGCCGCTTCATTTAATAAGTTAGCTAAATCCGCACCAGTAAATCCCGGTGTACGGCGAGCGATCGCTTCCATCGATACATCAGGAGCAATCTTTTTACCTTTAGCATGAACGCCTAAAACCTGTAAGCGACCTTTAATATCTGGGGGATCGACCGAAATCTGGCGATCGAAACGACCGGGACGGAGTAAAGCAGAATCCAAGACATCAGGACGATTAGTTGCAGCTATGACAATTACGCCAGTGTTACCTTCAAAACCATCCATTTCGGTCAAGATTTGGTTTAGAGTTTGTTCGCGCTCATCATTACCACCACCAATACCTGTTCCACGCTGACGACCGACGGCATCAATTTCATCAATAAAGATGATACAAGGAGCATTCTCTTTGGCTTTTTTGAACAAGTCACGCACGCGGGAAGCACCTACGCCCACAAACATTTCTACGAATTCCGAACCAGATACCGAGAAAAACGGAACTCCTGCTTCACCGGCGATCGCTTTCGCTAGCAAAGTTTTACCAGTACCCGGAGGACCTATTAATAAAGCTCCTTTAGGAATCTTGGCACCGACTGCGGTAAATCTTTCAGGTTTTTTGAGGAAAGTTACTACTTCTTGCAGTTCTTCCTTCGCTTCTTCAATTCCTGCCACATCATCAAACATTACGCCTGTTTTAGCATCCATAGAAAACTTGGCTTTCGATTTTCCAAAATCCATAGCTTGTCCGGGTCCACCCATTTGGCTGGAACGGCGGAATAAGAAAAATAAACCAGCTATAAGTGCGACGGGAAAGATTAAATTACTTAAAAATCCCCAAATTTGGGTGTTGTTGCTCGGAGGGTAAACTGCTAAGTCTACACCACCTTCTTTAAGCTTTGCCATTAATTCGGGGGCATATGCAGGTAAATCAACCCTTGCCCTTTGCTCGCGGTTATCTAGCTGCGGATCGGTTGCGACAATAATGGCAGTACGTCCACCTTCGTAAATATCAACTTTACGCACGCGATGGGCATCTAAATATCCTAAAAATCTACCGTAACTGATGCGAGTATTAGCGGCATTCACATTCATCTGTGGAACTGCAGGACGGGCAAAGAAGTTTTGATAGGCAAAAAATCCGATTACTAAGATCGGAAGTGCCCACAATAAAAAGGTTTTCCACGATGGTTTCATATCTGACTTATTAATAATTACTTAATTAAACTTAACTTAATTATCAACTATGTCTACCCAGAATGGAAATACGATTTAAAATTGTCACTTGCTATATTGGCAAATCGATCGCATTAAATAGGTTTCGGCTGTAACCGATTAAGTAAAAATTATGATTACTTAATATCAAGTTCGTCTTTGATTTATATATGAATTTAAATATGACTATCCTAAGACAGCTATTATCAATACAAGTAACTAATATAAAAGATTAAGCGACTAATTAATGAATAATGATTCTCCGATATTGGTAGTAAAAGATGTCGTAGCAGGCTATGTAGCTGGAGTAGATATTTTACAGGGCATTAACTTAGTCGTGCATACAGGTGAATTAGTAACTGTAATTGGGGCAAATGGTGCGGGGAAATCTACTTTAGCAAAGATGATTTTTGGATTGGTATCCGTGCGAGCTGGAGAGGTGATTTTTAATGAAAAAAAAATTAATGGAATGCTTCCCAATCAAATCGTAAGTGAAGGTATGGGCTATGTACCACAGGTTGCTAATGTATTTCCCTCCTTAAGTATTTCCGAAAATTTAGATATGGGAGCGTATATTTCTAAGGATAATATTCGGGATCGAAAACAGAAAATCTATGATATTTTTCCCGCTTTAGCGAAACGACAACGACAACGGGCGGGAACGCTTTCGGGAGGCGAACGACAGATGCTGGCAATGGGTAGGGCATTAATGCTGTCACCAAAGTTATTAATTTTAGATGAGCCTACGGCGGCACTTTCCCCGATTTTAGTTCAGGATGTGTTTAATTTGATCCAGTATGTTAATAGCCTTGGCACTACGATTATTTTAGTCGAACAAAATGCTCGAAAAGCTTTGGCGATCGCCCATCGGGGTTATGTTTTAGATTCAGGACGCGATCGCTTTGAGGGTAAAGGCACTGACTTACTTAACGATCCGAAAATTGGCGAGCTATATCTAGGTGTTGGGCTAGGAGTTGGACTAGGAGTTGAGCTATGAGTTGAGCATAGTCCAAATTGAATGTTATTCTAATTTCGATTCCAACTTAATTCCATTTTATTTCCATTTTAATTTCATATATATTGCCTACATAAATTCCATAAAGCATGAAAAATCTAGGTATCTGGTTTGTTAAACTCTTCCAGACTTTTTTACTGGCGGGGCAAGTAATTTGGCATCTGCTGATTAAAAGAAAACTCCACTGGCGAAATACCCTAGAGCAAATGTCGATAGTAGGAACGGAATCTCTGCTGATTACGCTCGTTACTGCTAGTTTTGTGGGCGGCGTTTTTACCATTCAAGTGGCGAAGGAATTTATTAATTTTGGGGCGCAGCAAGCAATTGGTGGAGTGTTGGCGATCGCTCTAACTAGAGAACTATCTCCTGTATTAACCGCTGTAATTATTGCAGGACGAGTAGGATCGGCATTTGCGGCGGAAATTGGCACTATGCAAGTGACAGAACAAATCGATGCTTTATATATGCTCCGTACCGATCCTGTAGATTATTTAGTTACGCCTAGAGTAGTAGCCTGCATTTTAATGATGCCGATTCTCACAACTTTATCTTTAATTACAGGAATGACGGGAGGAATTTTAATTTCTCAGCTTGTCTACAATATTCCCCAATCGGTATTTCTCAATTCGGTGCTAACTTTTCTTAAGGGCTGGGATTTGATTAGTGCGATCGTTAAATCTCTGGTATTTGGCGGTTTGATTGCTTTAATTGGCACAAATTGGGGAATTACAACGACAGGTGGGGCTAAAGGCGTGGGGCAATCGACAACAAGTGCTGTGGTAACGGCTTTGCTGGCAATATTTACCACCAATTTTTTATTAACTTGGTTCCTATTTGGTGATATTGGTAAAAATCTGGCTGGTTCTTTTTAGGGACTCACGTTAAATGAATTTTAATTTAGGTAATTTTCTGTAAATTCACGAGCAAATTTTATAACTAATGTGGCGATCGCCTCTGGAGTAAAAGGCAATTCCAATAAATTTATTTGAGTACTATATTGCGAGTACTGCGAGATTTTAGATTCTACTGCTTCGATAATGCCACCAGTAGCTAAAAAGTAGGGCAGGATTGTCATCTCAGTTTGTCCTAGCTTAATTAAATGTTCGATCTGGGTTTCTAAATTAGGTGCGATCGCCCAATAAGCGGGAATTGCCTTAAGATCTTGAGCCAAGTTTTCCAGATAGTGAGTAGTTTCTAGTCGGCGACTACCATGTGCCAAGAGGATTTTAGCAGGCGATCGCTCCTGAGACTTAAATAAAAATTTAGACTTTAATAATGGCGTAATTTCAGGATAAGTACCAAAGTGAGGGGCAATTTTAATTTCTAAGTCTGATAAATCTGTTTGCGCGATCGCTATCTGTTCGGGAATATCTGCGTACACATGAATACCTGCTAATAAAAATACTGGCAGCACCAATACTTGAGAATAACCATGCGATCGCGCGATCTTGCCAAAATTAGATAATTGCTGACTGAGACTTAGCTCTTGTCCTTCTAATAATCCGCCTCCGACTAAACTTAGGGATTTTGCTTGGGCTAGATTAACTATATTTTGCAAAAACTCAACAGCCGAGGGATTGCGACTGCCGTGAGTGACGAGAAAATAACAAAAATTCGACTCGGTCATACGCTTCTTATCTTTCTTGTGCTTATTTTACTGCCGACTCTAAATCTGCCAAGAGGTTCTCAGATGCTGGGATCGGCACACCATTCAATAGAAAAAAGGGCGTACCGGGTACGCCGATCGCTCTACCCAATTCGACATCTTTATTTATAGCTTTTTGGGCGGATTCACTTGCCCGATCGCTATTAAATTTATTTAGATCGAGCTTAAGCTCCGTGGCAATGGCTGTATAGAGTGGATCGCCAAGCTGAGTTTGATCTTTAAATAAGCGATCGTGAAACTCCCAAAATTGATTCTGGCGATCGGCTGCATACGATGCTAAAGCGGCGGGTTCGGCTTGGGGATGAATATTAGTTAGGGGGAAATGTTTGTAAACTAGAGTCACTCGATCTTGTCGGGTTGCCATAAACTTTTGGACGACATCGTGGGCTTTAGCACAATATGGACATTGAAAATCCGAAAACTCGATCAGGATTAGTTTCTGCGCGGTGGCTCCTTTGGTAGGAGAACCTTGAATAAACGATTGCGGCTTTGCTTGAATTTGCTTTAAAGCTTGATTTTGTCCTTGAGATTGCTTATCTTTTTCGGCTTTTTGATAATTTTGAACGGATTCTAGGATAGCTTGAGGATTTTTACGAATAATATCTAAAACCTGTGCTTCTAGCTTAGGGTCAATATTGGCTTGGGCATTACTACATCCTCCTAGCATTCCCAATAGCATTAAAGGAAATATTAAAAGCATAATTAGCGATCGCTTAAACTGCATCTCTACTCCCACTATAATTTCCATCAATTTCTCTTTAAAGTCAGCCATTTTTGCCTCAAATCCTAATTTTTCAAATTTCATCAAAACCAATCAAAATGACGGTGAAAGTTGGTAAAAAATCCCTCGACCGATAACCACTCCTCCCAAAGTTTACGACATTCATATTGCATTCTGACAAAGTCTTGAGCCGAAATTTGATTGTGAAACTCGATAACTTTTTGCGCGATCGGCGACAATTCATCTCAGCTTAAATAGTTGAGTACCCAAGGCTTGATAAACCTCAAAATTATTACTGACAGCATCTAGGGCATTTTCGATTCCCCAAAACGGAACTAGCATGGGAATATGAGGCGCGCGATCGGGAAGATATTTGCGCTCGGAGTAGATGTTAAGAATCCAAAGCTAATTTGTTAAATTTTTGTTAGATTTTTGTGAGCTTACGCAGTTCTGCCAAAAGTTCGGTATCATCGCGTTTAAATACAGGTAAAAATTCAATATGCTTGTATCTCAAAATGCCTTGGATATCAATGATGAAATATGCGCGCTTTGTGCCCAGTAACATATCATCTGCGCCGTACTTTTTTGCGACTTCTTTATTGCGATCGCTTAAAAGTGGAAATGCCAATCCTAATTTTTTCGAGAACTCATCATGTTTCTGCACGGAATCCGTATTTATTCCTAAAATCTCTGCCCCCAACTCGCGAAATTTAGTCCAATCATTGGCAAAACATTGCATCTCTAGCGTACAAAGCGGGCTAAAATCAGCAGGATAAAAAGCCAAAAGCACGTTGGTTTTACCTTGATAGCGACTGAGAGTAATATCACCGCGATCGCTGGGAAGGGTGAAGTCTGGAGCGGGTTTACCGATTTCAAGAGCCATAATATTCTTATTTTTTAAGGAGTTTTTTAATTAATTTTAAGCTTAACTTTTATTTTGCTTTTAATTTTTTAAGGAAGGAGTCTTAATTGAAATCTATACTAGCAATTGAGGGGAAATAGACGCAAGCATCCTCATTTTCACATTCTCCCGTGCTTTCATAAATTCTCATTAGTCTTAAATTCCGCAAATAATGTCTAATCCATTCCTTCAACTTAACTACGAACCCGCCTTAGAAAATCTAGGAGATGAGTATTTTGATATTGTGACCGCCGCAAAATTTCCCGACCATATCCTGCGTTGGCGTAACGATCGCGTGCTTCAGACTCTAGGGTTAGATCCTACTCAGGTTTGCGATCGAGATTTTATCGAGGTATTTGGCACATTTGCAGGTGTTAAACCATTTTTGGCACTGCGTTATCACGGCTATCAATTTGGACAATATAATCCCAATTTAGGTGATGGCAGGGGCTTTATCTACGGGCAGGTTCGCGGCATTGATGGCGAGCTATATGACATGGGCACAAAAGGATCGGGACGGACTCCACATTCTCGCACTGCTGATGGTAAATTAACCCTTAAAGGTGGAGTCAGAGAAGTATTAGCTGCCGAAGCTTTAGAGCGTTTGGGAGTCAAAACATCCCGATGTCTGAGTCTAATCGAAACGGGAGAAGGTTTGTATCGGGGAGATGAGCCTTCACCCACAAGATCTTCGGTAATGGTGAGATTTAGCCGATCGCATATTCGGTTTGGCACTTTTGAGCGACTGCATTACATCAACCGTGGTGACTTAGTTCGCAAACTTTTAGATCATGTAATTGAGTTTTACTATCCCCATTTAGGATTATCTCAACCTTACAACCAAGCCGAAATAGATGCTAGTTTCTATGCCGAATTAGTCGAACGAGTAGCTAGATTAACCGCGCAGTGGATGGTAGCTGGATTTTGTCATGCCGTCTTAAATACTGACAATATGTCGATTACAGGTGAAAGTTTTGATTACGGACCCTTCGCTTTTATCCCCACCTACGATCCTCAATTTACTGCGGCTTACTTTGATTATTACGGTCGTTATGCCTACTCTAATCAACCTGCGGTCTGTTATTGGAATTTAGAAATGCTGCAATATCCGCTCAAAATGGTGATGTCTCAAGCGAATCTAGATCTGGGATTGGCTAAATTTGCCGATTATTATCGCCAAGAGTACACTACTAAGTTTTGTTTGCGTTTGGGATTAGAATCACCCACACCGCCCGAATCGCCCGTACTAATTGAGGACTTAATTTCTTTAACTTTGCAACTCTTGTCAAAAAGTGGGGCTGAGACTAAAGGAGAAAACCAGATCGGCTATCATGACTTTTTTATCAAACTTAAAACTAGCTTTAATCCCAATTGGCGTGAAGATGTGCAAAATATAGTTATAGAGGCAAATCTAACTCCCGAACAAACTGAAATTTGGTACCAGTGGAGATCGCTTTACCATCAACTTTTAAATCAAATGCCTATTTCTCAAATCCCGCAAGTTCGGGATAAACTTCACATTTACAATCCCAGTAAGATTTTATTACGCCCTGAAATTGAAGCCGTCTGGGAAAAAATTACCATTGATGATAATTGGCAACCTTTTTACGACCTAATCGCCGAAATTCAGGCTTAATAATTAGCCAAACTTTTCAGGTAAATAGTTCGGGAGTATCTATAAATCCTCTGGAACTAGGATTAAAACTTAGTTTCGGTTAAGCCAACTTGGATAAATCGTCAATTTCAAAATACTGATGAAATTTATTTGTAATTTCTAGGTAAAACGATCGCCCGTCTCGGTGTTTCTGAATAAATCCTCGATCGACAAGTTCTTGAACCTGTAGATAAGCACTAGAACCCCGCAGTTGGATTAGATCGGCTTGGCTCATAGGGTTGTGGAGGGCGATCGCTGCCAAAGTTCTTAATGCCCCTCGTCCTAAATCAGTGGGAATCATTTTTTGAACTAAATCCGTAAAGCCAGACTTAAGCCGTAAACCAAACCCTTCATCCGTTTCGATAATTTCTAAGGCACTGTCACGGTGAGCATAGTCAGCTATTAGATCGACTAATCCATCTTCAATCGCCCCCCGATCGCATTCGGACACAGTAACGATCTCATCTATGGTCATGGGTTGCCCTTTGAGATATAAAATTGCTTCTATTCTTTGAGAGATATTAGTTTGAGAAATATTAGTTTGAGAGATATTAGTCATGAAATAATCAAAACATTCACAAGTAAATTGACACTCCTCGTGCTAGAGCACGGGGATTCCTAATTCAACGAGACAACTTACCAGATAGACTTACATCTGTTTGGCAGAGGTTGGACTCATCCAAAGGCGTAGAAATTTCGGTATGCCCTACCGTATTTTTTAATCCAATCGCCAGTATATTCAGTGCAGCATTTAAGTCTCTATCTAATCCATAGCCACATTTACAAATATGGGTACGGGTACTCAATGTTTTCTTAACCAATATTCCACAACTTGAACAGTTTTGACTTGTATAGTGAGGTGGCACTGCAACAGTGACCTTACCAAATACCTTGCCAAAATACTCAACCCATTGCCGAAACATTGACCAGCTTACATCACTGATACTCTTGGCTAATTTATGATTCTTAACCATATTCCGCACTTGCAAGTCTTCGTAGGCAATCAGGTCGTTAGACCGAACTACGCATCTCGCGGTTTTTACCGCAAAATCTTTGCGCTGCCTACTAACTTGTAAATGCTTTTTTGCTAATCGCTTAATTGCTTTTCTGCGATTGACTGAACCCTTTTTACGCTTAGAAACCTTGCGCTGTAGCTTTTTAAGTTTGCGTTCCGACTTTCTAAGGTATCTTGGATTTTCAACTGTCTGACCATTGGAATCAGTATAGAAATGGTTTAATCCAACATCTAAACCGATGGTCTTACGACTAGATTCTAATTCTTCCCTGCGGTTAACATCAACACAGAACTGAGCATAGTAACCATCAGCACGGCGAACCAATCTGACTCGTTTAATTTGCTCGATCTGATAGGAATTAAGGTCGCGGGAACCAACTAATTTCAATCTGCCAATTTTGAAACCATCGGTCAAAGTTAGATATTTTCGATCCTCAGAAAGTTTCCATCCAGCTTGTTTGTATTCAACTGAATTGCCGCGCTTCTTGAATTTTGGAAATCCTTTCTTACCTGATACTTTCTTTTTGCAATTGTCATAGAACCTAGAAATGCTAGACCATGCCCTACTCAGAGCCTGACTGTCTTGCTTGAGAACCTAACTT
>Ga0163154_10001038_pt1 | contig 43340 bp, 44 predicted proteins | sample OliLakLV19MP9P1_FD_148649 | JGI IMG/M metagenome (GOLD analysis project Ga0163154, IMG submission 148649) | Freshwater microbial mat bacterial communities from Lake Vanda, McMurdo Dry Valleys, Antarctica - Oligotrophic Lake LV.19.MP9.P1 | ecosystem: Environmental > Aquatic > Freshwater > Lake >... | reverse complement strand
GATTCGGCGTCAATTCAACCAAAGGCACGCCCGCATCCGCAATCGCCAACAAGACAACTCCACGCGCCATCCCCACCTTCATGGCTGTTTTGGCATTATTCGAAAAAAACAATTGCTCAACCGCCACGACTTCTGGTTTCGATTCTTCCAAAACCCTCTTCATCGCATCCCGAACCTGCTGCAATCGCAAAGAATAGTCATCGGACTTCGATGTCTGAAGACAACCATGCGAAATCCAGGTCGGCGTAGAACCGCGCAACTCAATTACCCCATAGCCGAGACGATCAAAACCAGGATCAATACCAAGTACGCGCATACAAAGAGTATACCCTGTCCAGCATCGTAGGGGCGAACCTTGCGTTCGCCCCACGGGTTCGGTCGATAAATCGACCGAAAGGTCGGTCGAATCGGTCGGTCGGTCGGTCGAATCGGTCGGTCGAATCGGTCGGTCGATCCATCGACCGGCATCGATCAAACCGGTCGATCGAACACGTGGGGCGAACGCAAGGTTCGCCCCTACGCCATATTCGAATACACCCTCCTCACATCATCAAGATCTTCAAGTTTCTCAATCAGCTCCTGCACAATCATCCCCGTCTCTTCATCCGTTTCAATGGTCATTTTTGGTATCCATTCAAACTCAGCACTCTCCACATTGAGTGGAATTTTTTGCACAAACTCCGTCAAACCCGCCAAATCACTTGGTATGCATTGAAGATCACTTCCGTCTTCATCATGAACAAGATGAGTGACACCAAGATCAATCAAAGACAATTCCATCTCATCGCGCTGATCAATCGGGATCGCTGGAGTCACACGAACAACACCAACCCGATCAAATGAATACGTCACGGCACCCGTACTCGCCAAACTCCCTCCAGCCTTTGTGAGCAAATTTTTCACATCATTCGTCGAACGATTCCGATTGTCGGTCAGACACTCCACAATCAAAGCCATCCCACCCGGAGCATACGCCTCATATGTCAGCGACTCGACTTGCGCCTCTCCCCCAACTCCCGCTCCACGCTGAACAGCCCGCTCAATATTATCTTTCGGCATGGAAGCCTTTCGCGCGCGCTCAATCGCCACGCGCAATCCAACATTCATCACCGGATCCGTCCCCTTGTCCCGTGCCGCAATCGTAATATCGCGCCCAAGCTTAGTAAATGAAGCTGAACGCTTCGCATCAATCGCGCCCTTAAATTGTCGGACCTTATGCCATTTGGAGTGACGAGCCATAGGGATGAAAAATAATAAACCATAGCTTAACCGGGAAATAGAAAAAGAACAAAAGAAACAAATTTTGTTAACTAAAAGATTAAATTCATTGACAATCCATAGCGTTCTTGATTTCCTATACGTGCTCAGCCATCTCAAACCCCCAACGGAGTCCCCATGGCAGCAACGGCAGAATTGATCTCATCATCAACCGAGTCCCTCTCGCTTTCGATCCTCTCGGATATGCTCCAAGTAGGGACTTGGAACTATTCTCCTGGAGGCAATGAACCCGCTCAACGGGTCCGCTCCAACTATCTACTCCCGAAACAAGATCCTCCCGTTCTGATCTTTTTTTACGCCACCGGAGAGACGGAACACGGAGACCCGGCCAAAGGGATTATCTTTGAAGACGGCATGACCGTCTCTCTGGAACGCGAAGATTCGCAGCTCAAGAGAATCGTCATCAGTTGCCTTGGATCTGAGCGAAAAAGCCAGTTGCTCGAAGCAAAGCGACAGCTGATCAGCACACACCCGCATGGCATCTTCCATGCAAAAAGTATCTTGCGGTCAACCAGCGCCTTGCATGTCGAAACGGAAGTAACTCCCTGGCTCAACTTTTTGAGGCCAGAAAACATCCACGACATCATCGGCGTCTTCACCCGCTAACTCCGATCCCCCTCACGACTCATCGAGTCGTTTTTTTTGTGCGAAAAACATTCCTCATCTGTCTGAGCCGTGCACCATACGGTGCACGGTGAACGAATCAAACAAAAACACCCCATCTCTGGGGTGTTTTTATTTCCATGAAACAGCTTTCGCTTATTTCACTTCTTCTTCCGCAACTTTTTCGATCACCGGATCTTCGCCTGGGATTCGTCCGCCGAGATAGGCTCCAAAGCCCGTACCCGCAGGAATCAAGCGACCGATAATCACATTTTCTTTCAAACCTTCGAGACGATCGATCTTTCCAGTAACTGCAGCGTTGATCAGAACCTTCGCTGTTTCTTGGAAAGATGCCGCAGACAGGAAGGATTCTGTGGACAATGACACCTTGGTCACACCCATGAACAATTCTTCCAATTCTGCACCCTGACCGCCCGTATCGAGCACGCGCTGAATTTCTTGCTCAGCACGCACACGCTCCACAACTTCACCCGGAAGAAGATCCGTATCACCGGAATCCTTCACATAAGCGCGGGAGAACATCTGACGCACAATGACTTCGATATGCTTCGCATTAATCTTTTGACCCTGCGAGGCGTAAATCGAGAGCACTTCACGCAAGATGTAACGCATAACGGCGTCACGACCACGAAGTTTGAAGAGCTGAAGCAAGTCGAGATGCCCTTCGGTAAGCTGATCACCGATCTGGACCTCTGTGCCTTCCTTCATATACACCTGGAAGCCGGACGGAATTGGATACTCCATGGTTCCTGGGCCTTCCCAAATCACCTTGAAGCCGCCTTCGATCATGGCAACGACGCCATCATGTTCAGCCACCGTTTCCTTCCCGCTCTTCTTGGCATACAGCACATCACCGACGCTGACCTTGCCACCTTCTTTGACCTTCATCTTGTCATTCTCGGTCAAAGCGTAGGTATCTTCTTGAATCGAGCTGTACTCAATGATAACGGTCTTCCCTGCGCCTGTCGTATCCATGACCTTTTGTCCGGATGCCGTTTCGATAATGCGACGTTCACCCTGGTGGATCTTAATCTTACCCGGGACTTCCGCAATAATGGCGCGATACTTTGGCGAACGAGCTTCGAACAATTCTTCCACACGAGGCAAACCTTGCGTAATGTCGGCTCCTGCCACACCACCGGAGTGAAAGGTACGCATCGTAAGCTGTGTACCTGGTTCACCAATGGATTGAGCGGCGATAATACCGACCGACGTTCCAAGTTTGACGGCCTCATTATAGGCGAGGTCATATCCATAACACGTTGCACACAATCCACGCTTCGCCTTACATGCAAGCGTCGTACGCACCCAGACTTCTTCAAGCGCTGGATTAAACTTTTGAATCATGGCGACCTGCTCTTCACGAATCAATGAACCCTTCTTCGCAACAACCTTCTTCGTTTCTGGATCCTTAATGTCCTTCATGGTCACGCGACCAAGGATACGCGTGAGGAGCGGTTCACCAATTTCTTCACATTCCTTTTGTGTGAGCTGCACACCATCCGTATCACCACAGTCTTCGACCGAGATCACAACGTCTTGTGCCACGTCCACCAAACGACGAGTCAGATACCCAGCATTCGCCGTTTTAAGAGCGGTGTCGGTCAAACCCTTACGCGTACCGTGGGATGAAATGAAGTACTCAAGCACAGTCAAACCATCGCGGAACGAGGACTTAATCGGAAGTTCGATAATGTCACCACGTGGATTCGACACCTGACCCTTCATACCGACCACCTGCGTGAGCTGACCGATCGAACCACGAGCACCAGAATCGATCATCGCAGACAATGGACCGGTCTTATCAAGGGCTTCCTTCGACAATTTCTGAATACGATCCTTAATATCTGTCCAAACTTTCACGATTTGATTATAGCGTTCCTTTTTGGTGAGCAAACCTTCCTTATACTGGTCTTCAATCAAGGCAATCTTTTCATCACCTTCTTGAATCAAAGCTGGTTTACCCTGAAGCACTGGCAAGTCACCCACACCATAGGAGAATCCGGACTTCGTAATTTGTTTGAAGCCCAAATTTTTCACATCGTCTAAGAACAATGCCGCGCGCTTAAATCCATCGGTGTCCAAAATCAAACGAGTGAGTTCACCCAATTGCTTGGTACCAATTGCTTCATTCTTATATCCAATTTCCTTTGGAAGAATGCGATTCAACAGAATACGACCCACATTGGTATCAATCACTGGCTCGCCAATCGCGATACGCGTCTTAATGCGTTCACGAATGTCCAAGCGACCAAGCTGATAGGCATACACGGCTTCTTCAGCTGTTCCAAAAGTCCGCATCTTCACATCCGGTGCCTGAACGATATTGGTCATGTAATACACACCCCAAGCAATGTCTTTGTCAGGATGGGCCACAGGTTGACCCGTCGCAGGACGAAGCAAATTGTTCGTCGACAACATGAGGTTCTTCGCTTCCTGACGAGCTTCTTCGGTCAAAGGCACATGAACAGCCATTTGGTCACCGTCAAAGTCAGCGTTAAAAGCGCGACACACCATCGGATGAATTTGGATCGCTTTTCCTTCAATCAATTTTGGATAGAAGCCTTGAATACCAAGACGATGCAATGTCGGAGCACGGTTCAAAAGCACCACGGAATCCGCAGCGATCTGTTCCAGAATATCCCAAACATCGGTGTTATCAGCTTCAATATACCGGTTCGCAGAACGAATATTATGCACGATTTCGCGCTTGATAAGTTCAGCGATAATAAATGGCTTGAACAATTCCAAAGCCATGATTTTCGGCAAACCACACTGGTCAATATTCAAGGTCGGACCAACGACGATAACCGAGCGACCAGAATAGTCGACGCGTTTACCGAGCAAGTTCTGACGGAAGCGACCTTGCTTCCCCTTCAAAATGTCGGCCAATGATTTGAGCTGACGCTTTTTACCCGTCGCCGCAATCACGGTCTTTGAATGACGTGCGCTATTGTCGATAAGAGAGTCAACCGCTTCCTGCAACATGCGCTTTTCATTGCGCGTGATGACTTCTGGAGCATTCAACTCAAGCAAACGCTTGAGACGATTATTGCGATTGATCACGCGACGATACAAGTCATTCAAGTCAGACGTGGCAAAACGACCACCATCCAAAGCCACCATCGGACGCAAATCCGGTGGAATAACTGGCAAAGCCTGCAACATCATCCACTCTGGATGAAGCGTATTCACATGGAACGATTTCAAAAGCTTCAAACGACGCATAATGCGATCCTTCTTCACTTCCGAAGCGCCCTTCAATTCAGATTGCAAGACCAACATCGTTCCACTCACATCGATCTTACCCAAGAGTTCAAGCACGGCTTCGGCACCGATCTTCGCTTCAAACACATGGCCACACTTGAGTGACATTTCATGGTATTCAGCTTCGGTCATGACCTTCAGCGGCTTCAATTCTTTCAACTCCTTTTCAGAGGTTGTGAATTCTTCTTCCAATTCTTCAAGTTTACGTTCCTTCGCACCATGAAGTTTATCGAGTTCAACCGTCACAGCGTCAGCATCCTTCTCCCCTGCTTTTTCATTGGTGCGTTTCACGGCCTGTTCATAGTCCGCTTCAATCGACTTCTTGCGACCCTTATATTCGGAGCGCAATTGTTCGACCGTCTGCAAACGCAACTCTTCATTCACATCCGTCACGATAAACGCAGCGAAGTAAATAACTTTTTCCAAAGCCTGCACCGACATATCGAGCACGGCACCAATCTTGGATGGCACGCCACGCAAGAACCAAATGTGAGCCACCGGAGCAGCCAATTCAATGTGGCCCATGCGTTCACGGCGCACCAAGCTATGGGTCACTTCGACTCCACACTTGTCACACACAATCCCCTTATAGCGGATCTTTTTATACTTACCACAATAACATTCCCAGTCCTTTGATGGACCAAAAATTTCTTCGGCAAACAGACCAGACTTTTCTGGTTTCTGTGTGCGATAGTTAATGGTTTCTGGCTTCGTCACCTCCCCATACGACCAGCCGCGGATCACGTCCGGTGAGGCTAGCTTGAGGCGGATGGCGTCGAAATCCGTCGTCTTGATGTTTTCCGATTGGAAGAACGTCATATGGGTGGTTATTTGAAGTCTTCATCCGACGGCATCGCATCCCAGTCTTCACTGGCCGCGGTTGGCGCCGGCTTTGGTTTAAGGTGATCTGGACGAGGTACAGAATCTTCGATGCGTTTTCCATCCTTCAACAACTCCACATCGAGAGCAAGACCCTTCAATTCACGAACCAACACATTAAAGGACTCTGGAACATTCACCTTGCGGATCGGCTCACCCTTAATGATAGATTCATAGGCTTTCGAACGGCCTGGCACGTCGTCAGACTTAATCGTGAGAATTTCTTGCAAGGTGTGCGCTGCGCCATAGGCTTCAAGCGCCCACACTTCCATTTCTCCAAAGCGCTGACCACCAGACTGTGCCTTACCACCCAAAGGTTGCTGGGTAATAAGCGAGTATGGACCAATTGAACGCTGGTGAATCTTATCTTCAACCATGTGATTCAATTTGAGCATGTAGATATAGCCGACCGTTGGTTTGTGATCGTAGGATTCACCCGTACGTCCATCAAACAATTGGATCTTGCCATCATCTGGGAAGCCACCCTTACGCAATTCTTCGCGAATAGTTTCTTCAGACACACCATCAAACACCGGAGTTGCCACGCGATAGCCCAAAGCATTCGCGGCCAAGCCCAAGTGGGTTTCCAAAATCTGACCCAAATTCATACGTGAAACCACACCCAGCGGCGACAAAATAATGTCGACCGAGGTTCCATCAGCCAAGAAAGGCATATCTTCAACTGGCACAACCTTGGAGATAACACCCTTGTTTCCGTGACGACCAGCCAACTTATCACCGACCTGAACCTTACGAAGGTCAGCAACGGAAACCACAATTTGGCGCATCACACCTGGCTGCAATTTATCGCCAGCTTCACGCGTAAACACGGTGACATCGACAACTTTTCCATGCTCACCATGCTCAAGATACAATGAAGAGTCACGCACATCGCGAGCCTTTTCACCGAAAATTGCACGCAACAATTTTTCTTCCGCCGACAAATCCGTTTCACCCTTTGGCGTAATCTTACCCACCAAAATGTCACCAGATTTCACTTCTGCACCAATACGAATGACACCGTTCTCATCCAAGTTCTTCAACTTTTCTTCAGAGACATTCGGAATATCGCTCGTCACGACTTCAGCACCAAGCTTGGTGTCGCGCACGTCGATGGTGTGATGCTCAATATGAATCGACGTGAAACGATCCTGCTGAACCAAACGTTCAGACAAAATAATTGCGTCTTCATAGTTGTAGCCATCCCATGACAAGAAGGCACACAACAAGTTTTGACCCAAAGCAATTTCACCATTCTGACAAGATGTACCGTCTGCCAACACTTCGCCGGCAAAGACCTTCTGGCCCTTGTTCACGCGAGGATGTTGGTTCACACAAGTCGAAGCATTCGAGCGATAGAACTTCACCAAATCATAGCGACGAATCTGTTTATCAGCCGTCTGCAATTCAACATGGTTTCCAGAAACCGACACGATCACACCATCATCTGGAGCCAAAATCACGTGACCCGCATCAACCGCCGCACGACGTTCAACACCGGTACCAACGATTGGCGCATCCGGCTTGATACAAGGCACCGCCTGACGTTGCATGTTCGTTCCCATCAAAGCACGCTGACCGTCATCATGTTCCACAAATGGAATCAAAGATGTACCAATCGACAAAATATGTTTCGAAGACACGTCGACATAATCGATCTCATGCACATCCACAATCGTCGGCTCACCATTCTTACGAGCAGAAGCACGTTCAACCAAGAAGCGACCATCACGGCTCATTGGAGTCGTAGCTGGAGCCGTTGTTCCACGTTCTTCTGTAAATGCATTCAAGTACTCAATTTCACCCGTCACAAGCGGAACGATCGGCAACTTGTCGATCGAAACTTCCTTCTGCAACTTTTCAGCCAATTTCTTATCAATTTCTACACCAGCCTTAGCCACCACGCTCCCCTTGCCATCACGCACTTCCACACGCAAGGTTTCGCCGATGCCATCTTTTCCATCATTCTTCACCCAATTCTTCACCTTTCGATATGGAGTTTCAATGAAACCAAAATCATTGATACGTGCATAACATGCCAAGTGACCCACGAGACCAATGTTTGGACCTTCAGGTGAAGCAATCGGACAAATGCGACCGTAGTGGGTGCGATGCACGTCACGAACGTCAAAGCCGGCACGTTCACGTGACAAACCACCCGGACCCATCGCAGACAAACGGCGTTTATGTTCAAGCTCAGACAAAGGATTTGTCTGGTCCATAAACTGCGACAACTGCGAAGACATAAAGAATTCGCGCACCGCACCAATCACAGGACGAGCATTAATCAATTTTGCAGGCGTCAGCAAAGTAATATCCTGCGTCGACATACGATCCTTCACGATACGCTCCATACGAGCGAGACCGATACGGAAACGTGATTGCAACAATTCACCAATCGCACGAATACGACGATTACCCAAGTGGTCAACGTCATCCGGTTCTTCCTGCGTATTGTTCAAACGAATAATTTCGCGAAGAATCAAGACCAAGTCTTCCTTCGACAAAATACGCGTGACTTCTTTTGGACCTTCTTCTGCCGAAGGCGTCAAACCAAAACGTTGATTGAATTTATAGCGACCCACAGCACCCAAGTCATACCGTTCAAACTTGAAGAACATCGAGTGAATCAAAGACTTCGCATTATCCGCCGTCGCCAAATCACCCGGACGAATACGTTTGTAGACTTCGATCAAACCCTCATCTTCATTGCTCGCCGCATCCTTCCCTAAGGTGGCTTCGATATAATGGTTCAAAGGATGAACATCAATGTCCGCGAATAGCGGAAGAATGTCTTCTTCGAGGCTATATCCAAAAGCACGCAGAAGGGACGTAGCCGCCACTTTGCGTTTGCGATCGATCTTCACCCAAATAACATGGTTGGCATCTGTTTCAAATTCGAGCCAAGCACCGCGGTTTGGAATCACCTTCGCACCGTAATACCGACGGTTGCGCAACAGCTCGGCCGTAAAAAAGGCACCAGCTGAACGGGCAAGCTGTGACACGATCACACGCTCAACACCGTTAATGATAAAAGTTCCGCGATCCGTCATCACTGGCAAATCGCCAAGATAAACTTCCTGCTCCTTCGTTTCCGCCGTACGCTTGTTCACAAGCTTGGTCTTCACACGCAACGGAGCATCATACGTGATGTTCTTGGCGCGCGAAGTTCGCTCATCAAACTTCGGTTCGTCAAAATAATAATCCGTAAAAGACAATTCAAGATCACGGCCGATAAAATCTTTGATCGGCGAGATCTCTTGGGTCAATTCACGAATACCGGTTTCTAAAAACCAACGGTAACTTTGCTTCTGGATTTCAATCAAATCCGGAAGAGCCATCGCATCGCGCGATGAAGTGAAATACCGACGTTCTTGTTCCTTAGGAACTTGTCGGCGAAATACCATCTGTGTCATGTGGGCCAAATCACACGTGCGATATCTGCCTCCCAGACCTGAAAACCGTGGACCGTGCGGGAGGATTGTCCAGGCGCCAGAAAGCGAAACATCGCAAATGATGGAACATGAATGAAAATAACTGAATCAATACGACCCTCAAGTAGACACGAAAACCCCCCGCGGCGAGCAGCTACGGAGGGTTTTCGGACTACAGGGAGGTTGCAACCATGGAGAAAATTCCTAGGAAGCGACCGGAGCTTCGACGGCTCTGCAGGGATGTCGTCGAAGACCAAGTCGTATCGTTCCGGCCGATTTTCTCAAGTTTTGAGCAAGATGTCAAGCGGAAACAACCTCCTCTTTCATCTCCTCCTTCCCGATGAGCTATCGGGACAGGTCGCTAGGAGGAGAGTATTCGATTTTGACTCTTTTCTTTATTTTTCAAACTTAGCCTTTTTAGAACCAATTCAGCATCTACATATATATGATTCGAAGAATCCAATAACCCCCTCCTAGCGAAGGAGGGGGCAAGGGGGAGGTTGCAGAATCCGACAGGCTCTTCCCGCTCCCTAAAGCCAATGAATCCCAACCAGAACTGTAAAGCATAAAAAACCGCTACATCAAGCGGTTTTTCCGTATTCAATGTCATAAATAGCTCTATACAGCGTTTTTAATACCACATATATAAGCTCTATTCTGTACACCATACACTTGACAAAACCGTCAAAGTATGGTATCTTCATTCGTCGCCATGAAACAGGTTCATTAGACGACATTTCAAATTCCGTCTCGCCTGACATGAAGGAGGAGCCCTTCGAGGAGCCGCTCAGCGGTAAACCTCGTGGAGGTCGTGGATCCCGGAAAGCTGGCGTGCCGCGTTCTACGCGGCTTACCCTGGCTTCCCCGGAAATTCGTGACCATGGATGGACCAAGCTTTTGCGCGGTACATCCCCTTCATATCAGGCGAGATGAGAAGACATTCTGACAAGCGTGGAGGAGAGAGACCTACTCCGGTCCCCACAGGGATCCCGAAGTGGACGAGAATCAAAATCATCTACAGCCGGTTTCGACTGGCTAACGACGAGAGTAAATTCTCATGGACGATCGCGCCTTCGGGCTTACATTGTCCCCTCTACACTTGTCGGAATGTCTCGACAAAATCATCTCGCAAGAAGGCAAAGTCGCCTTGCCCTAACCATGGGCCAAAACTCCTGGAACACGGGAGGAATTGATGGTGCAAATCCATCTCTTGCGACAAAGGAGACTAAGATGCTCGATTGGCTCATGAATGAGATCAGTAGCGCATTGCTCTCGTCCGTCCACAGGACAGATGAGAACAGATCATCACACAACGGTCGCAAGACCGCTCGGATGATTGATGTCTCAAGGATGTCCGAAGCAGAACTCGACGCCATTCTGGCCGAGCTCCGCAACGAACCACTCAGCAGGAGGCTCTGATGCGTCGAACGAGCAAGGTTTCACCCAAACTCAACAAGAAACTATCCAAGCTCAGCATGAAGGATCTTATCGGATCCTTCACCGAAGCGTTCGGAGTAGGTGAACCTCCAAAGTCCGACGAAGCTTCTCCGGAAGAGCAGACCCAAGAAAAGGCCTGCGCCGCAGAGTAAAAAAACACTCAGTGAAAAACAATCCAAAGAAAGAAAAAAATCCACAATAACACTATTTACCGGAAGACATTCATTCTAAAGACAAAAACACTGGTTCGACAGATCAATACAACATGCCCTGAACGGAGGGCCATTGAGATCACAAGATGGAAGCCGACTTCCTTCCAGCATCGTTCCTGCCTCATGAAGCAATTCGTGATTCAAGAACGATCCTTCGACAGACAACAATTCAACCCAAGGAAAGCGAGATTCTTCATGGAGCTCAGCAACGTCACCAACTCGACCATCACCAAGATGCGTCCGAGGAGGAAGATCAGCCTGAAATCGTTCCAGTCCGAACTCGCCGCGCTCAAGCAGCACGGAGTCGGGAACGTCGCGAAGAAGTGGGATGACAAGTTCAGCGTCGACTCAGAACTCGCGAAGCACAACCTCAAGCCGGCGCAGCCTCACGCACTGCGCAAGCCGCGGAAGGTCCTCCGCAAGGAACCGCAGAAGCAATTCTGTTGGATGTGCAAGCGCCACGACGAGAAGCTGTGGTATTGCAGGGATAAAGAGTGCACCGGTCAGATCCTCCGGATCAAGCTGGTGCTCAAGCGCCGATCCTACCTCACCAATCACGAGGACGGAGAGACGCCCCGCAGCCTCAAAAAGACCGAGCGAGCCTATCTCGACTCGATGGCGTACAAGCACCTGCTCCACATCGAGAGCAGTTACAAGACCCACAACGCGGGACGCAAGCCCCGCTACAAGGATCACGCATGATGACGCTCGCCAAACTCGGCATCAACTGAAATACAACGCAGCAATGCGTTGACACCCAAACCTCCATCGCTAGAGAAGACTGACCTCTTCTCTAGCATCGCCCTGCACCAAATGGTAGCAGGGCATCGATCCTGCCTCATGAAGCAATTCGTGACGCAAGATCGATCCTTCGACAACAACCTCAAACAAAAGGTAAACGGATGACCCAGTTCTCCCCCGTCTCAATCAAGCACAGCACGAAGTGCTGCTGTATCGACTGCGACAAGGAGTTCCTCCGGGGACTCCAACCTTACATCGGAATGATCGACATCGATGTGGCCGCTCAGGCAGCCGCATTGATCGGAGATCTTCAAGGCGACAGCCTCGCCGAGACCTACATGGTGGCGTAAAAAATGGACATCCAAAATCCGGAGTCCATCGGAGGCCTCATGGTTTCCGTTCTCGTCCTCATGATCATGACCCTCGGCCTCGCGCACATGGTGCGAGGATCTGCCGGGTCACGATGGTTGGCCACCCAGTACTGGCGAATCTTTCGCTGGACGGTAGGCCTGCCCTTCATTCTTGCCGGTTACCTCTTCTCCTACGCGGGTCAAAAAATCCGCGGCGGTAGAAGCGGTCAAAAACAACGAGGTCGTCGCAACCGATGAATAACAAACCAACGCCCCCTCCCGGAAGGAAGCGCATGTGCAAGATTTACAATCTCGCTGCGTAAAGCGTCGACCTGCTTATATGCCGGTCGTCGCAAACACAAAAAAGGTGCCGGCACTTTATACCGGTAACAACATCCGCCCTACATCACTTGATCGTAGGGCACCTCTCCTGCCTCATGACGCAAGTCGTGCTGCAGGACTGGTCATACACCAGTCTGAAAGAACCCAAACAAAAAGAGGAACTCGATGCATCGAATATCACGTCAGGGATACGGTGGTGGCATTATGCTGGTCTTATCAACCAGCACGGGCGAAACCCTCGCCCTTAGAACTACCTATGGCAAAGAAACTCCAGCTCGTTCGCTTCAACGAAGTCGACCCCAACCATGTTGGGACAATTTCGCTGCGTGAAATCGAGGCGCGAGTACGCAAAGCTTTGCCTCCTCCATCGCAACTTCATCAGTCGAAAGTGAAATACCGCCGGCGCCCAAAGCACCGCGGTCAACCCGTCGACTGACCCTCGCCGGAGCAAAGCAGAAACGCCCAAAACGTTTCTCTGCTCCGGCTCCGATTCCAGGCTCCAAGAACCGCTGGACCGCCCTCATCACGTTTTACGTGAAGAGCCATGTTCTCGGAACCTGAAATCGGAGATACAAATCCGACAAGTTGTCATTTGGACAGATGTGGAGGAGAGACCATCGACTCTCGCAAGAGATATCGGTGTGTGGGGATTCAATTTGGGACGGGCGGTTTCGACTGCCTTCTCCCAAAACGGAATTCACATGGATGGATACCAGCCTCGGCTGGAGAAATCCCCTTCACATCCGTCCAAAGGACAACGCTCAAATCAAGGAGATCAACAATGATCGCAAATTTCCCAGAGTGCAAGATGCCAAAAACAGAAACGGATCGTCAAACGATTCGCCGCCAAGCCGCACGTCGCGCTTCGGCTAGGGCATCAGCTCAAGCTTACCTCAGGATCTCTCGCGCCATTCGCGAGAGCCTCCAAGACTCCTGGGGTCCCTCGGATCCAATCGGTCCCCTCGATAGCTCGAACATCGCCCTATCAGAGAGGAACTTCTCAACCAGAAACGAGGAAATCCTGCGCATGCAGATCCCCGCGATCTGGGAAGAAATGATCGCGGAAGACCTCCGCGATCACCCCATTGAGATCGTCGCGATCTCGGCATGATCTCTCCCTTCGCCCCGCTCTTTTCCTCAACCCTTACCGGCGTCTCATCACATAGACGCCACTCCTCCGTAATCGACGAGAACAATCGCCTCTTGCGGAGGGGGACCCGTTCGGATAATGATAAACCCGGGAGTTCCCCCAACTCCCGGTATTTGCGTTAAAACCTTAAACAAAAAAGAAGGTGTCCCATGGATCTCGCAGAGCTCGCCAATGCGCTCTACCAGGTCGATGTGCACCTGGATTGGCTAAAACAAATACGGATAAGCCTATTTGCGAATGAATACATCAACGTTGTGGGCGTGTTTTGTCCAAAGTGCGGGAAAAAAGCGCTCCACATTCGAAGCGTACGACGTCTCCACATAGCCACCTTGAAAGAACCCTGGCGGCACATCAAAGATTTCACACATCAAACCATTGTCGATGGCCAATGCTACAACCCCTCTTGCCGACATTCTCTGTGGCCCTTCGCGGTACGCATAGAGCCAGAACTGGCAAAAGTCGCTCCGGCACAAGCTCGAGCAAGGATCGGCGACACCCTCTGGTGCACGCGCTGTAAAAGATATGGTGTTGAAGGCATCGAGAGATGGGGCCAAGTCACCGTGGGCCATTGCATGCTCTGCCGTCGAGTCATCCTCCATGGCGAAATTGCAATCGAGCGTTGGCGTTTCATCCGAGCATTTGAATGCCATTTCAAAAAATTGACACGGTACAAGGAGGTTCTAGAAACCCAAATCCTTAAACTTCAACTCACACCTTAAGGCGAGCAGCACTCATCCCCTGCTCGCCTCGTCCCCAATGCTTCCGATCACTCGGAGCCATCGGGGGCGTTTACCCCAAGAGACATGGAGGACTCTCGCAAGTATGTGCGCTTCGGCGAAGCTGAACCACACAGAAAGCACCCCCCCTCCAGCTCCCTTGGGGCAATCCCCGAAAGGATGGAAACCGTGAAATACATCATGCTCCGTCTAAGTCAGATCATGATCGCGCTATGCGCAATAAGGTACTGCAAAAATTGGTGGGACCAAACCCACGACGGATCCGGCATTCTCGCCATCTTCGTCGCGGTCATCATTCTCTTCGTAACCTACAAGGTCGGGGAATTCTTTAACCACCGATTTCACCGGTACGATGCATCCACCGATGAATACGAAAACATCGCGGATGAGTACGGCACCCAACGCGATCGATTCGAACAAGACAAGATCGAACGACGCAAGTAAAAACGTCTGAAAAAAAGGAACGACAGATGACCGACTTCGTAGATCCTCGGAAGAAAAATCCGGACTATCTGCTCAAGCAGATCTGCTATGCCGCTCCTCCGATCGGCAGAAAAAAAACCTGGATGTTCGACCTGGGAAGGTTCGAAAAAAACTGGGACTATCCACCGGTGGCTCCCGTACCCGGGATCAGGTTCCAGATAACCAACATCCCAAGCATCGACAAACAAACCGGAACCCTGAGCACGGTTCCGATTACCGATTACTTCCAGGCTTTCGCCGAAGGAGCCAAGAACAAGCGAGATCTCTCCCCTCATCACCTCAAGCACGAAGGCGTGCGCAGGGCCATGCAAAACGGCCTAGCCCTGGTAGAATTCCAACATCTCATCAGGATTTCTTTTCTCGCCTCCGAGCTCCTGACGAATGAAGTAGCCCATCGACACGCCGCCATCGAAGGAATTGAGGAAATCTTTTCCGGTTTGATCGAAAACACTTGCAAGGTCTACGATCTAACCAGCCGAACGAGCAAGACCCAGATGGCATTCGGAGAAGTAAAAGACGGTGAAGACCCTATTGGCACGATGGAAATCGACGGCCAATACTTCCGCAAAATCATACGCGGAGATAGAGAGGGCATCATCGATGATTCGCACACCAAAAAATCAGACGATATCACCTTCGGCCGCATGTCTGCCGATGGTCAGAGTCTGATGGTGGCGAAAGCAAAAAAAAGCACCCGAGAACCGCACACGGTGCTGATCCTCCCGAGCTGGGTCGCGGACAATATCCGTGAGACCTATCTCAAGATCCTGATCAGCGCCGTCCCCGGAATCATCCAACTCTACCCAGCGCCGGATCTGTGGGCATCAGAAACTCCCTGAGCCTCAACCGACCGCTACTCTCACCCGCCGACACCTGCCCAAGCAAGTGTTTGGCGGGTGTTTTTGTTCGCCCTTGACCTAACAAAGTTTCAGTTGTAAAGTAGCAACCCTTTCCCATTTTTATTCTGCGAATCGTGGCATGCATCTTCAATGACTTGTCCTGCACGTGCCGAGCATTTATGCTCGACTACCTCTCTCCTCTGTGCAGAACATTTCATCTCTCGCATGGCCACGCTTCGCAGACTAAAGCTGGGAATTTTTATTTTGTGTAGTTCTACATTTACGGCTGCGTACTCGTAACGGGTCCCATAACTGCCGTTCTTTCGACTCGATCAGAAATCACATGTCTCTCTAAAAAAGTTGCCTGACCTTGTCGCCGCTTTGCTTCAATACGCAGCGTATTCAAACCAATCGGCATATCAAAACGAGCTTCAAAATGACCTGAAGGATCCACCAATACCCGCGCACCATTCACCGTAACCGTTGCCGAACCTTCGGTTTGCCCCGATAAAACAACAGCCGATCCAGTAATATGCGCCCCTTCTTCCGGGGAAGTTACATGCAATATCGGAGGAGCCGAAACCTGCAAAACATGCCAACCCACAAAACCCCCAATAGAAGCCAGGATAATCAATACACCAACCACAATCGGTGTTCGCGAAAAAACAAAAAAATCACGCTTACGCACACAAGGATGCAATAACACATCCTGAGACGATGTCCGACCACTTGCACTCAAAATTGCACGATATTTTGCTCGAAAAAACGCCTCTTTGCCCTCTAAAGCATGGACCAAGCAAACAACATGGCGTTCATCATAAACCGGATCAGCGAGCTCATTCAATCGCTCCTCTTCAAAAATCGCGATAACTAAAGCATGAATCCCGGTTAAACGAGACAAATCAGATCGAGTCAGACCGCGCAATTCACGCAAAGCCTTAAGCTCTTGGCCAAAGCCAAATTCATTTTCCGCAACGCGTTTCTGTAGAAAACCCATGTACTACCTATTCTACTCCTTTTCCTCCTCATTTTCGATATCTGGAATCTCCTCATTCACTTGATCCAAAGCCGGATGCGCTAAAGGCAAAGGAACTTGATCCATTCCCTTCGTAAATTCAACCTTCAAAATTTCACGCGGCTTCGCTCCATCCGCCGGGCCAATAAAGCCTTCCTGCTCAAGCAAATCAAGAATACGCGCAGCTCGAGCATATCCAACCTTCAAACGTCTCTGCAGAAGCGATGCCGAAGCTTTTCCAGCACGAATAATCTCTTCTTTTGCATCAGGCAACATCGGATCAGTATCCTCACTAATCGGGAATCCATTCGTCAAACCACCTCCACTGCCTCCACGAACTCTCTCAACCACCGATACATCATATTCAGCTGGTTCATACTTCGACTTGAGATATTCAACCACGCGACGGATTTCATCATCAGAAATAAAACACCCTTGAACACGTCTCGGCGTAGACATGTCCGCAGTTTGAAACAACATATCACCACGACCCAACAATTTCTCTGCACCCACCTGATCGATAATCGTACGCGAGTCCATGGATGAAGCCACCGCAAATGCCGTTCGCGCCGGAATATTGGCCTTAATAAGCCCCGTAATAACATCAACCGATGGACGCTGTGTCGCCAAAACAAGATGAATACCCACAGCACGAGCCATTTGAGCCAAACGCACGATTGGACCTTCCACCTCCTGCATGGCCGTAATCATAAGATCAGCCAACTCATCAATAATGATCACCAAGAAAGGCAATTTCTCCTCCGCCCTTTGATTATACGTCACAATATCGCGCGCACCGAACTTAGACAAGACATCAAAACGGCGATCCATCTCACGCAAAGCCCATTTCAATGCATTAACCGTTTTTTCAACATCCGTAATCACCGGTGTGATCAAATGCGGAATCCCATTATAAACCTGCAATTCCACACGCTTTGGGTCAACCATGATGAATTTCAAATCATCCGGACCATTCGCATACAACATCGACATGATCAAGGTATTCAAACACACCGACTTACCCGAACCTGTCGCTCCAGCCACCAATAAATGTGGCATCTTCCCGACATCTGCGATCCAAGGCTTCCCACTCACATCCTTACCCAAAGCAAAAGACACATCAGATTTACGCTCTTTCCACTCCTTCGTTTCCAAAATTTCACGCAAACCCACCGTCGCAATTGTTTGATTCGGAACTTCAATACCAACCAGTGATTTCCCAGGGATCGGAGCTTCAATACGAATCGGATGCGCAGCTAAAGCCAAAGCCAAGTCATTATGCAAAGCCGTAATCTTAATAAGCTTCACCCCTTCAGACGGCTTCAAGGTAAATTGCGTCACCGTCGGACCAACAGCCACATCTCCCATCTCAACAGGAATCCCAAATGTTTCTAATGTCCTCTGAATAACATGCAAATTATGCTGAATATCTCCCGAAGTCGGCTTCGCATCGCGACGAGTCAATAACTCAAATGGCACCGAAATCATCGGATGCTTCTTTTTCGGTTTCGGAGGTGGCGCAACTGCCTTCACTCTCACTGGCGCTTCCTCCTCTTCACCTTCCTCCTCTTCGCTCTCTTCCTCACCGCCTTCTTCAGATTCCTCTTCTTCCTCGCCCTCCTCTTCTTCACCTTCTTCAGACAACTCCTCACCTCCAACCTGCACCGGTACTTCTACCCCAGACCGAACACGCTCTTCCATACGCTCAGCTCGCTTCGCTAGAATCCATTGATACGGAACGGTGAAAACAATAGCCAGTCGCTTCAAAAGGGAAAAAATCTTTGCAAAGAAATCAACAACACTTCTCAATGACGTATTGAAAATGAGCAAAAATGCAATCGTAAACAATGCAATAAACACTGTCATTGCACCCGGTCGACCTAAAATTAAAGTCAAAGGATCAGCAATCAGCGCACCTACCGTCCCACCTAAACGAGATAAAAGTTCATCCGAAACATTCATTTGCCCAGCCGTTGCCGCCGCATGAACTAAAGGATTTAACGAACAGAAAACGAGGAGGAAACCAACATAATTCGTCGCTTTCAAAGGTAAACGCTCAGGAGAAAGCTCATGAATACCAATCATGATCAAGACAAATGGAACAATGATGCGCGTAAACCCAAAGGCTCTCGCCATCGCTCCATCTACCGCAACCCCTAAGCGACCAGCTAAGACCAATAAAGACAAAAGCAATAAGGCAGCGATCGCAAAAAGAACGACTGTAAAAATCCCATGCGCGGTTTCAGGATCCAATGACCAATTAATTGGAAATCCCTTGTTTCTACGTCGTCTTGCCATGTCAATTTCCTCCCTATTCTATCGAACGCGAATCAGAAAGTCACGAACAACCTGGATTCAATGCAAAACGGTACACAATTCGCCCCAATCACCTGCTATTCTTCCGGTGGCGCTTCATCCTCTTCTTCATCTCCAGCGGGACGGACAATAACACCCGCAGCCTCACGCGCTCTCCAAGCCTCAATCGTCTGTTCACGAATAATCTTCATAAGGTCTGGACGTTCACGCAAAGTACTCTTTGCATTCTCACGTCCTACGCCCAATTTTTCTTCACCATAGGTATAAGAATTTCCAGACTTTTTGATAATGCCGTATTCGGTTGAGGTGTCGAGAACATCTCCAGCCAAAGAAATACCCTCATTATACATAATGTCGAATTCTGTGGTCGTAAACGGAGGGGCCACTTTATTCTTCACCACCTTCACTTTTACCCGATTTCCAATAATCTTTTCTCCCTGTTTAATCTGGGCACTTCGACGAACTTCAATACGCATCGAAGCATAGAACTTCAAAGCCACGCCACCAGTCGTTGTTTCTGGGTTCCCATACACCACACCAATCTTTTGACGGATCTGATTAATAAATACCACCACCGCCTTCGACTTCGAAATAACCGATGTTAACTTGCGCAAAGCTTGGCTCATCAAACGAGCTTGCAAACCCATATGACTATCCCCCATTTCACCTTCAATTTCAGCTCGTGGAGTCAAAGCAGCTACCGAGTCAATCACGATCACATCCACAGCATTTGATCGAACCAACGTTTCAACGATATCCAAAGCTTGCTCACCCGTATCCGGCTGCGAAATCAACATTTGATCAATATCAACCCCAACTTTACGAGCATACGCCGGATCTAAGGCATGCTCAGCGTCTACAAAAGCCGCAATCCCACCCAACTTCTGAACCTCGGCGATAATATGCTGTGCCAAAGTTGTCTTACCCGAAGATTCTGGTCCAAAAATTTCAACCACCCGACCACGCGGAACTCCCATCACACCTAAAGCAATGTCTAAAGATAAACAACCGGTCGGTACGGTTTCAACCTGCATCTTCTTCGCTTCTCCCAAACGCATAATGCTCCCTTCACCGAACTTCTCTTTAATCTGATCAATCGCCTCCTGCGCTGCCGAGCGACGCTCGTCGCGTTCATCATTTTTTTTAGCCATACCTGGTTTGAATGTAGATGTAAAAAATTAGAAGTGTTCTATTTCTGTTCTATTTTGTCATGACTTATCCAAAGGCACAAGAGGACAATGTGGATAACCTCTATTCTACAAAAAATGTCCCGATATCTAGTGTTTTATTTTAGACATCGGGACATCAAGAAGTCTTCAAGGAATCCAACTCACATGCGCTTTAAGATATGGCTCACCGGGTTTATTCGGAATGAGCTCATATGCAATCGGCACATTCGTTTCCGCTTGAAACAAAGTCACCGTTCCATTTGTCTTGCCACAGCCACCCTTGAGATAACACGAGGTATCACCCCAATAGCCACCATTCGGCAAATCCAATTGGAATTCAAGCGAAGTTGTTCCATGCGGCAAAGGAAGCACACAATCAAGCGCACCATCCCCGGGAATCGGATCTGCGCATTCAAGCACAGGACCCCAAGCTCGTGGTGCATCTGCCGGTGGCTGCCACCAAGCATTCATCACGATCAATCCCGGCATCAACTCGCCCACATACTGCAAACGCAGCAGGAACATCATCGAAGCTTGCCCATCAGAACCGCCATCACCCACCGAACCTCCAACGCCAACCGAGTCACCAGACCCAGCAGATCCCGATATTCCAGCAGATCCGGACAAGCCCATCGCCCCTCCGTCTCCACCGATACCACCAGATCCAGCCTCACTAACCTGGCCCATCATTCCCGCTTGACCTCCACCGCCTCCTCCCGCCGCACCCGGCATCGACCATGAGCATATCGATGTGGCTGCGCAGGACGAATCCTGACAATCTATCGCTCCATTACAATCATTATCGACCCCATCACCGCAGAGCTCCGGCACGCTGGGCTTAAAACAAGCCGACCAGGTACAATTCACCGTCGAACATGTCCGTGTTCCAAAAACATTCGGACAAGCCTGACAAGCTTCGGAGGATCCAGCGATGCATTCCCCGACACACACAGATGAGGAAGCAGCAGGCGCAATACACTCCACTTTCCCCTCTGTCATCAAGGTACAAATCTCCCCAACCTTACAGCTAACCAGATCGCACGGATCCACCGCGCCCCCGCCACCGCAATTTCCACCATTTTGGCAGGACATCGGTGCATGGCACGCATGAATACCCGTCCAATCAATCAACACAGGCATTCGCACACCAGCCACCGCATCAATCACGGATGCCGGCACCGAATAAACCTGCTCCCACCGAAACCCGAGCGCTTCAAACACTTCGCCCGAAACGATCGGCTGACGCTTCCCATCGGGGCGAACGATGCAAACCTCGCTCGCTTCATCCGCCTTCACCAAACTCCCAGGACGCAGACGACGCAAACCCTGCGGCGTATACAAGGCATCATAACTCGCTCCCAAAATTGGATTCGTCTCGATATCATTCATTGTAAAACCCCATGACAACAGGGCTTCCCAACGTACAAAATCCTGACGATCAAACGTCGAAGCTGATGCGATCGTAACCGCCAAAGACCCTTCCCGCTTATAGAGCAAAACCGATCCCTCAGACGACATCTGCGGCCCTTGCGTATAGCAAGAAATTTCCTCGCTACTCACAAGCACCGTCTTCGTCGCATCATATCGGTCAGCTGCAAAAACAGCTGGAGAAATCTTCGCAATCGTCTGCTCATCCAAAACCATCCACCTCTCCTGATCAGAGGTTCGCAGCACCGTTCCCGGTGGATGATGACGAACATTCAAATTCGCCATCATCTCAGGATCGCTATTCGCTGCCTGAACGGTAAACGGATCAAGCCAAGTTGCATGCGACTTTGCATGCGACTGAGCATCAAAAGAAAACTCTTGCGGCAAAGCATAACCCACCACAAATTTTCCTTTGTCTGACACCTGATAGGGGCCGACGCGCATACCCCAATGCAAGTGATGCCAATCCACGGCTTGATCCACCCCGGACCAATAATGGGCCACATGAGCCACATATTGATTGCGGCGAACAACCGTACCAACCGAAGGGTTTCCGGATCGCGTCATCGGATCATACGTGATGCCCGATTCGCACTGGACATGACCCAACAGAGTCATCACCGGCTGCCCATTCGGAAACTCATGCTCAAGCAAAATGAGACAACCCTTGTACAAAGGATTCTTCGACGAATCGGAGCCATAGCCCCCAAACATCTCACTCGTCGAAATGCGCACAATCCCATCCGCCGGAGCCAAGACCGGAGTACCAACTGGCGTTCTATTCACCCGTGAATCTCGACCAAGATGAGCGCCAAACGCGCTACACATCCCATTCGAGAAGGCCAAACAGAAATGGTCATTCACGCTCCCAAACCCGAATCCAAAATCCGACGAATCGAATCCCTGAATCGGAAATTGAAAGGTAACCGCATACGGAACGCCCGTCTTCGGATCCACGCTCAAACGATCTTCAAACTGTTCGACCTGCTGATCACGAAGCGTTTTCCCCTCAGCCTTCGGCTCTCCTTCGGAGCCCACACAACCAACACACAGCAAACACAGAACAAAGAAAAACCATGACATGACCCTACTCCTTTATTCCATCCGCGATGCATAACCCGGATGGAATCCAGGAACCGACCTCAAAAAAATTTATGGAATACGAACGCTAGCAATATACGTCGCGACCACTTCCGGAAGTTTTTGTTTCCAATCAATTAACGGACTTGGAGTAATCAACACAATCGTCGTCTGACCAGCCAAGAGTAAACGAGAGCTCCCATCTTTACCCAAAACAAGCCGAGCTTCACGCTCCCCAATTTTCACCATCTCATGCTTCGATCGGGCAGCATCAAAAACCACATCATCCGAAATCCGCGCTTCATGCAAAGCCATCTGTTGATCTCCCTCAATGGCTTTCAAACGGGACTGACGAGTCGGAGTCGTTCCTGCGATTAATGGAGCTTCTTTGCCCGTCAATGTTGATTGTTCAATATAGGTCCAATTTCCACCAACCCCAACCAACGCATCTCCCACCGTAAATGTAGAGCTATCCAATTGCGGCTCAACCTGATTCTGATTTGCCACATACTCCTCCATCATTCGATACTCCTCCTCAGAGATACGCATGTGAACAACCGGTTTAACCGTCATTCGAACCACCACAGCACCAATAAGAAGAAGCACACCGGCTAAAACAAACACGACAAGAACAGGTGAAAAAGTTGGACGACGAGCCATAGTCCGAACATTGTAACGCACAGAACACAATCCGAGAACACGAAGAGACCGGAAATTTTAGATATGAGAGCCATCCGAGGTCGGACGGATGAACTCAGCATCGGAAAGCCGCATAAAGCAGCCCAATAAATGACACATATCAGTGGCAATTGCCGTGCAAAATCTCAGTTTTCATGGAATACCCGCACGATCCAGTCGCCCAACCAGATCGGGGAAGATAAAAGGCCGCACGTTAGTCCCTCCCCTCATCTTCCAAGGCATCTCTGACATTTTGTCGAAAGGCTACCAGTCTCTTCAGTTGTCGAGGTGCGGGGCGTTTCAAGCCCACATATACAGACTACGATTGATCGCTCTCCACCGCAAAAAAACCTGTGTGTTTACTTCGACATAAATCGCGAGAAGAATGAAAAAGCCCTGAAAAAACTTTTTTTCTGTCGGGGTATTTTCTGTTCAACACGATCAACATCAAGTCTTTGATATACACAATCGATATCCCCACTGTGGATAGTTTCTCGCAAGCTTCTCATCCATTTCCATAAAAAAATATAGGTTGTGAGCATCAAAGGAAATGAAAATGTAATCGCTCCCGATAAAAACGGAAACACATCCGCCAATATTGCGACCGATAATATCCCTTTCAAAAAACCACTCGCCACCATCGTACACGGCTGACTCAACACCTCAATCGAAATCACCGCCGAACAAGCTCCGCTCGCCATCACCCAAGGAATAAGCGGTACAGCAAACACATTCGTCAGCAATCCAGCCAGTGACATCGTTCCAAAAGTCCAAGCCGAATAGGGCAAAGTACACATCGTCGCCGAAATAGTCGTCACCACTGTCTCTCGCAAAGCAAACCGTTCCGGAATCCATTTCAAACGCTCCGACAAAGGGGGTGTCAAAAACAATAATCCAATCATCGCCAAAAAAGACAAAATAAATCCCGGATCAAAAGCCGATTGCCAAGGATTCCAAGCATTCATCACCACCGCACACAGCAATAAAAGGTATTTCGAATCTGCAATCCGCCCCACATCTCGTCCCAATAACAGAAGCCATGCCATAATCGCTGCCCGAATAACAGAAGCTCCCAAACCTACAAAAACGACATAAACCAAAACAAAAAAACTAGAAATCCAAAAAGCGATCCGTCGTCGGCAACCCATTCGCAACAACACAAAAAACAACACCGTCACCACAATACTTACATTCGACCCCGACACCGCCACTAAATGCATGAGCCCCGCCCGCCGAAATCGATCCAATTCCTCCGGCGAAAAAGATGGCGATCCATACAAAACCCCAATCAACAATTCCGCCTGATCTCCAGGTAATCGATGCCGAATCCGTTTCGAAATGAATTCCTTCCAAGCCGCCAATCGCGGAATCGGATCCCAAACCGAAGGTTTCGCAATAACTCTCGCTTCAACCGCCGTACACTCAAAAAACACCCCATACCGCGCAAACCATGTCCTCCGATCAAACCCCGGCGTCTTCAAAACCCGCCGTGGAGCACATTCAAAAGAAATTCGGGAATGGATCAGCGCTTTCGGCAAACCTTTCACCGCAATCGGAACTGTCGATCCGGGCGCATGACCATGCGCCCCTACGCGAACAACGGTCCAAGACGACAAAGAACGGACAATAACACCCTCAAACTGAGCTCTCCCATCTTCAAAAGAATCCCCATTCGGCAAACTCACTTCAAATCTCCACAACCCCAATAACAAACACAAAACTAATCCAATCCAACGACGAAAACGCGAACGCCTCATCACCCCAATCGTACAAACCACAATCGACAATCCAATCCATCGAATATCAAACGGAACAAAAGGAAAAAGCGAATGGACAAAAACGCCCACTAAAAAAGCAAACAAAAAGAAAATCGGTCCACCCACCTCTATACCGCTACGCTATTTTTTCCCAACCCGCAAATACTCAAACCCATGCTTCGCGACAATCTCAGGATCCAACATATTCCGCGCATCCACAATCAAAGTCCGCGCCATCACTGCTTTCAATTTTGAAAAATCCAAATTCTTAAACTCATCCCATTCCGTCGCAATCACCAAAGCTTCCACACCTTCCGCAATTTCATACGGAGACGACCCTCGTACCAATTCAAATCCATGCTGATCCGCATGAAACTCCGCAATCGGATCATACGCGGAGACATCCGCTCCCCGCTCTTTCAACATTTGAACAACGGCTACGGCCGCCGATTCACGCGTATCATCCGTATTTGGCTTGAACGCAATTCCTAAAACCCCAACCTTCTTGCCCTCTAGTCCCCCCAAAACAACTTGAAGACGATCAACAACACGCGCACGAGCCAACTGATTCATATCCAAAGTCGCATTGATAATCGGCAAAGGTACACCCAACTCATCCCCCAAGCTTTTCACCGCCCGCACATCTTTCGGAAAACAACTCCCACCCCAACCCAAACCCGCTCGCAAAAAATCCTTCCCAATTCGTGGATCCAAACCAATCCCTTCCGCGACCTCATCCACATCTGCCCCAATCTGCTCACACAAAGATGCAATCTCATTAATAAAACCAATCTTCATCGCCAAAAAAGAATTCGCCGCGTACTTCGTAAGCTCCGAACTTCGCGGATCCATCGCAATTTTCGGACAATCAAAAGCCTGAAACAACTCCATCATCTTCTCGGTCGCGATCAATGAATCAGATCCGATCACAATCCGATGCGGCTGCATAAAATCGCTTAAAGCATGACCTTCTCGCAAAAATTCCGGAACCGAAACCACATCAAACTTCATGTCCGTCTCCTCATTGATCACCGATCTCACCCATTCCGCCGTCCCAACCGGGACCGTGCTCTTATCGACGACGACCGTATACGCCAAAAGATTTTTCCCAATGCTCCGCGCCGCCGATTCCACATAAGACATATTCACCGACCCATCCGACAAGGAAGGCGTCCCCACCGCAATCATCGCCACCTGCGCATCACGCATCGCCTCCTCCATCGACACCGTAAAAGACAAACGACCCAAAGCAACATTCCGCTTCACCACCTCTTCCAATCCAGGTTCATAAATCGGCATGATTCCCTGACACAAACGATCGACCTTAGACTGATCGATATCAACGCACACGACTTCATGTCCAACATCTGCCAAACAAGCTCCAGAAACAAGACCAACATAGCCCGTTCCAACAACAGCAAGTTTCATAAAAATATCTTTCTCAGAGATTCTTCATCCGCTCATACTCAGCAATAAAAACCTGATAAATCTTACGCATCTCTTGAGGTGTAATCGACAATTCCGGCTTTTGCCCCTGACTTAACAAAGCATTAGCACGTAAATAGAGATCTAAAAGAGCATATCGACGCTTTTCATCCGCCTGAGGAAAGGCCAATGCAATACAAGAAACAAAATCTGGATGAATCCGTCTCGTAGACAAGCTATCCATATGCAGTCGCAACTCCGAAAGTTGCTTCAAAACTTCCGGCGTCCAAACCAAATCCTCCTCCTCTTCCCCCTCAACCCCACTCGCGAAACCATCAAAGTCCTTTTCAGAAGGAACTTTTCGTTCAGACGGGTTCGAAAACTTTGGGAATTCAGAAGACATATCAAACAAAGCCTAACAAAGAAAAAAATAAACCGCAAAGAAACAAAAAACCTCGCAGATAGCGAGGGAGACACATTGACTAACAATTAAGCAGAAGGAACCTGTTCAATGCGCAGCGATGCACTTCACTCAGAGAGTCTCCGAACTTGATCCTTATCGACAGTCTTTACACCTGCGATGCCGCGAACATCATCCAATGTCGCTTCATCAACTATGCATGTAAGAATTCCGAAACGGCCGAGCCTTTTCTCATTCAAATCTCGCCCATTCCCGATACGAAGAACTTGATCAACAACAGCCTGACGCTGTTCAGCATCCTTCCAAACCGCATCATCCAAAACGACATGAACAAGAATAAAAGGAACGGATTTATCATCTTTTTGAGCCATGGCAACCTCCAGATCGAGGGACAGTAACACAGATTGAGAAATCAACAAGCCCGGATCGGCCTGCATGCCAACCGAATGGATCCATATTGATTCCGGAACCTTGTTCGGACGAGACCCCCTCTAACTCCCCCTTGCTAAGGGGGAGAATATAAAAAACAAAAAAGACGAGCTCGCAGCCCGTCCTTTTATTGGAATTACACCGAAATACTCACCAACTTTCCTTTCACATATATCACCTTCTGCGGCGCTGCATCTCCCATAAACGATCGAACCTTCTCCGAAGCCAAAGCCATCGCCTTTGCCTCTTCTTCCGAAATCGACGCATCCACCGTCATCTTATCCCGCACCTTTCCATTCACCTGCACCACCATTTCAAATGAAGCCTGTCGCAACTTCGAAGAATCGAACACCGGCCAACCCGAACGATGAATTGATTCTGAATGTCCCAATTGAGACCACAACTCTTCTGTCACATGCGGCGCAAATGGAGCCAAAATCTTTAAGAACGATTCCCACTCCGCCTGAGGGATATTCGTTTCTTCCAACAATCCATTCACCAAAATCATCATCGCCGAAACCGCCGTATTGAAGTGCATCCCCTCAATATCTTCCGTCACTTTCTTAATCGTCTGATGCAACAACACTTCCGTCTCAAAACGCATCGAAGAAACAGGAACTGACGATCCGGACGCATGACCATGCGCCCCTACGCGGTCGGACAATTTCCAAACCTTTTCCAAGAAACGCTTCACCCCTTCAATCCCATTCGTATCCCAAGGCGCATCCTGATCGAATGGTCCAATAAACATTTCATACATACGAAACACATCCGCACCGTATTGCCCGACCACATCATCTGGATTCACCACATTCCCCTTCGATTTCGACATTTTAATCCCACCCTCACCCATGATCAATGCATGTGATCGACGCTTCATGTACGGCTCACTTCCACATTGATGCGGAATCAAACCCAAATCCCACATAAACTTGTACCAGAAACGCGAATACAACAAATGCAATGTCGTATGCTCCATTCCACCATTGTACAAGTCGACCGGCATCCAATATTTCAATTTCTCAGCAGATGCAAATTCCTGATCATTATTCGGATCGCAATAACGCAAAAAATACCAAGAAGATCCCGCCCAAGATGGCATCGTATCCGTCTCACGTTCCGCCTTTCCATGACAAGACGGACACTCCACCTCAACCCAAGAACGGATCGCGGCCAAAGGCGATTCACCCGTATCCGTCGGCTCATATTCCTTCACCTCCGGCAAAATCACCGGCAATTGCGATTCTGAAACAGGAACATAACCACAAGTCGGACAATCAATAATCGGAATCGGCTCACCCCAATAACGCTGACGAGAAAACACCCAATCGCGTAAACGATAGGTCGTCATGTATTGACCCTTCGCATTCAATTCCAACCATTCAATCATTTTTTCTTTGGCTTCACCTGAAGACAACCCATTTAGAAAATCAGAATTCATTATTAAGCCTTCATGCGTCCAACAAATTTCACCATTACAAACATCTTTAACAAAGATTTGATATTCAGAATCTAATCGTTCCTGCCAAGTAGCTTCTTCAGCCGGACTTTCAATTCTTTGAGGAGATTGAGGAAGCTTTTTACCAACAGCACTATAATGCTCACGCCAAATATTACCCTCTGGGCTTATAACAGCTTTAATCGGCAGCTTAAACATCTTTGCAAATGCAAAATCACGCTCATCATGCGCCGGCACCGCCATAATCGCTCCCGTCCCATATCCACCCAACACATAATCCGCAATCCAAATCGATAAAGATTTTCCATTCGCCGGATTCATTACCGACAAACCTTTCAAAACAACTCCCGTCTTTTCTTTATTCTCCTGTCTTTGCAGATCGCTCTTCAATTTCGTTCCTTCTTGATACGCAACAACTTCATCCGCATTTTCAATTCGCCCTTCCTTCATCCAAGTTTCAATCAAAGGATGCTCCGGCGCCAAAACCAAATAGGTCGCCCCAAACAATGTGTCCGGACGCGTCGTAAATACCGTCACTTTATCAATCAAAGACGTCTCCCCACTCTTCAGCGAAAAATCCACATACGCCCCTTTGCTCCGACCAATCCAATTAATTTGTTGAGATTTAATCTTCTCCAAATAATCGACATGCAATAAATCATCGATCAAGCGATCAGCATAACTCGTAATCCGAATCATCCATTGTTTTTTGATCCGTTGCTCAACCGCATTGCCACAACGTTCACACACACCACCCTGCGCCTCTTCATTCGCCAATCCAATCTTACAACGCGGACACCAATTAATCGTCGACTCCGACTTGTATGCCATGCGACGTGAATCAATAAACTCACGCACCGCCTGCTCACCCCTTGCACTCACGCTCGAAGGAATCGCCATCTGCGAAATCGGCTTAGCCCGTCCTTCAATCTCATCAAAATAGGATTCAAAAAATTTCAAAAACATCCACTGTGTCCACTTATAATATTTTGGATCCGTGGTATCAACTTCACGCGACCAATCAAACCCAATCCCAATCGACTGAATCTGTCGACGAAAATTCGCAATATTCTTGACCGTCGCATCCTGAGGTCGAATCTTATGCTTGATTGCAAAATTCTCCGTCGGCAGCCCAAAAGCATCCCAACCCATCGGATATAAAACATTCTTCCCAGCCATCCGCTGTTTGCGCGTCATGATATCGATCGCCGTATACGACCGCGGATGCCCCACATGCAAACCCTCCCCGGATGGATACGGAAACTCGACCAAACCATAAAACTTCCGGTCTTTTTCAGATACCGGAAGGTCTTCAGCTCGATATGTCCCCTGCGACAACCATTCTGCCTGCCACTTCGCATCAATCTGTTTGGGGTCAAAAGCTTGCGCCATAGTGGAAGTAAACTAACAATTTTACGGGGAACGGACAAGGAGGGACCTACGGAATCAACCCCCTCTTGATCTCCCCCTTCGCTAGGGGGAGAAAGGTGGATGTTTCTCTTATTTTTTTGAGAACTGAGGGGAGGGCATCAAAAATCTGTTGATTTTTGAATCTTAGGGTATAGATACCTATAGCAAGCAAAACTTGATCACGCTCTTCATCTTTTAAACGAATTTCGTTTTCATCATGGATCGACCCATCAACTTCAATTGCCAATCGAAGACTAGGACAGTAAAAATCTAAGATATACCGATCAACGCCATATTGCCGACGAAAACGAAGACCATCAAGCTGTTTATTGGAAATAAACTTCCACAAGACAATCTCAGCCGTCGTCATATCGCCCCTCAACCGCTTCCGATCTCCCACAAATTTCCTTTTATTAAAAATCTCCGTCATACACAAAAAATAATACACCCAAATCCATCAACCCCCTCCTAGCGAAGGAGGGGGCAGGGGGAGGTTGTTACCCACCACCCAATCCATCCCCTCATCCCATTCCTCCCGTTTTAATTGATTTTCCGACCACTGTCCCTCCCCAACGATTCCAATCCGCAGCCACTCCCTCGGCACCCGCGACAAAAACCGATCCATCCATCCCACCCCGCGCCCATGCCGCGTCCCAAAACGATCAAATAAACGTCCAGGAATAAACAAATAAACCTGCGGACGAGACTCGCCCATCTCCCTCCATTCCAAGACCAATGTATCGGCGAATTCAAAAGGATCAACCTCCATCGATCGCGGAAACTCTCGCCAAGGGATAAGACCCAAGTCACGCACAATCCGCAAACGACCAGGATCCGGCTCCTTCCCGATCGGTCGAAACCAAACCCCCAGCCAACCTTGCGCAATCGGCGGATTCCCGATAGGAATAGGGTTAAACACACACATATGGAGATCATAGCCCACAAACTCCCCCTTTTTAAAGAAGATGAAAGTCTAACCAACTATCTCCAAACTCATCTCACCGAAGTAAAGAATGGCGACATTATTGTCATTACTTCAAAGATCATCGCCCTGTCCGAAGGAAGAACCGTCTCCAACCCAACCCCCGACATCAAAAAAGCTCAAGCTAAAATCGAAAGCGAAGAGATCGTCGAAACCCCTTGGTGCCTTCTCACCCGCCGCGGAAATGACTGGTCCGCCAATGCCGGAATCGACGAGAGCAATGCACAAGGAAAATTAATCCTCCTTCCAAAGAACTCCCAAGAGACCGCAATACTCATTCGACAGCAGCTTCTGAAGAAATTCAATTTCCAACAACTCGGAGTCATCATAAGTGACACCCGCCTCGTTCCTCTGCGCATTGGAACGCTCGGCATCGCCCTCGCCTGGTCAGGAATCGAAGCTCTCATCGACTATCGCGGCACCAAAGATCTCTACGGCCGCGAATTAAAGATGACTCAAGCAAATATCGTTCATGCACTCGCCAGTGCAGCAGTGCTAGCAATGGGAGAAGGCTCAGAACAAAAACCCATCGCACTCATTCGAAATGCACCGGTGAACTTCAAAGAAACATCCGGCACTATTTCCGACCTCAGCGTTTTGCCGCAGGACGATTTGTACGCGCCGCTATATCAAAAATAGAAATTCAAAAAAGATCCCATGAAACCCTGCTTCATCTCCCCCATCCTATCCCAACTCGCTCAAGAGATGGAAATCGATCTTCACGTCGAAGATCGCTACGGCTATGTCGGCCAAATCCGCCTCCCCGACGGCCGCACACGCTACTTCCGCAGCACCGTCTTCGACGTAAACGGCTCCGGCGCCACCGAAGTTGCGAAAGACAAAGACTACGCCACCTATTTTTTAAAAAGACTCGGCTATCCCGTCCCCACCGGGGATTCTTTTCATACCCGCCGCTGGTGCAAAGCCATCAAAAGCAATCGCACCCCTGAACTCGCCTGGGAATTCGCCCAATCCCTCGGCCTCCCCGTCATCGTCAAACCAAATAGCAAAAGCCAAGGCAGCGGCGTTGCCATCGTCCACAATCAAAAAGAATTCTTCCAAGCCGTCACCAAAGCCTCCGGCGGTGAACGTGTCTTTCTCGTTCAAAAACCTGTCATCGGCAAAGACTATCGCATCGTCGTCCTCGATGGAGAAATCATTTCCGCCTATGAACGCCGCCCCCTATCCATTAGCGGAGACGGAACCTCAACAATCCGTGAACTCCTCATCACAAAACAAATCTACTTTGAAAAAATCGGTCGCGATACTGTTCTCAATCTCGAAGATACGCGCATCAAAGCAACCCTACGAAGAAATAAGTTGAATTTAGACAGCATCCTACCGATCGACAAAACCATCCAACTCCTCCCAAACGCCAATCTTTCCACCGGCGGCGATGCGATCGACGTCACGCCAAATGTCCACCCAGAATGGAAAACACTCGCCATCCAAATCGCCAGAGACATGAATCTACGCTACATCGGTATCGACGTAATGACGCCATTCAATCTAGACGAGACGCCAAACAACTACGTCATTATTGAAATAAACGCTGCTCCAGGTCTAGACAACTACGCAACGATCGGCGACACGCAAATGAATATCGTCAAAGAACTCTATAGAAAGGTTCTCTTAGCACTCATCGCATAACCCGCCCAATCCACCCCCTAAACAACTCTCCCATCTCCAATCCCGCCACCTTCACCGCCTTCGGCAAAAGCGATGCACGCGTCATCCCCGGAATCGTATTGATCTCCAAAAACCAAACTCGCCCTTGCTCGTCCACCATAAAATCACTCCGACTCAAATCCCGCGCCCCAATTGCAAGATGCGCTTTCAAAGCCGCATCCTGAAGCCGCTGCGCAAGTTCCACCCCAATCTCCGCCGGACAAATCTCATCCGCTAAATTCGGATCATATTTACTTTCCAAATCAAAAAATGCATTCTTGCTTTTAATTTCAATCACCGGCAAAGCCTGAGCTTCTCCGTCAATTTCAACAATCGGCACCGTAAATTCCCGTCCAACAATAAAATCTTCGATAAGAATCGTCTCCGACATCGCAAACGCCTTTTCCAAAGCTTCCGCAAACATCGCCTCATCTTTTACAAGAAACACGCCAACCGAACTCCCCGCATCCGGAACTTTCACCACCGACGGACATTCAAAAGAAACCATATCACCTCGACGAATCGTCTTCCACGTCGCCGTCCGCACCCCCTCACAAGCCATCACCGATTTCGTCCAGGCCTTCTCCATCCCCAATGCATGTGCCCCAACTCCGGAAAAAATAAATGGAATTCCCAGCGTCTGCAAAAATCCCTGCACCGTCCCATCCTCTCCACCGCGACCATGAAAGACTGGAATCACTACATCAATTTTTTTGTACTCATTCAAAAAACGAGGCAACTCAGCCGAAAAATCATACACCGAAATTTCATCGAATAAAGGAGTGATCCATTCTTTCACCGCCGCCGCCGACTTCAAAGAAATCTCCCGTTCGGAACTGGAACCGCCCATGAGGATAGCAATGCGTGACATATGATTTGTAAACGCGCATCACAGCACTCAATGACATACCCGGCCGGCCGATCGACAGACCTCCCTCCTTAGCAAGGAGGGAATGAGGGAGGTCTCGTTCGAGCAATGTTCCGAAATCAAAACGGTTTGACTCGGCCGGCCGAATCGATCCGTTTTGATTTTGGCCCCTTATTCGGAGGAGACCCCCTCTAACTCCCCCTTGCTAAGGGGGAGAATATACCGATCTGCATTGACTTTCCCCATGCATCAGGCACCATCCCTATAAACCTATGTCTAAACTCCTCAAAATTCTTGGAATTGCCTTTGTTGCCCTCATTGCCATTATCATCCTCCTTCCTTTCGGCACCATTAACGCCGGTGAACGTGGCGTCCGCCTTCGCTTCGGTGCCGTTTCCGGCGACATCGTCGGCGAAGGTCTCTATTTCCGCATTCCTTTAATTGAAAGCGTCGTTCCGGTCGACGTCAAAATCCTCAAAGAACAAGTCGATTCCACCGCCGCCTCAAAAGACCTTCAAACCGTGAACACCACGGTCGCCGTCAACTTCCACCTCGAACCAGAAAAAGTCACCCAAATCTACAAAGAAATCGGTACCGACTATAAATCTCGCTTGATCGACCCCGCTCTCCAAGAAGCCGTCAAAGCTTCCACCGCCAAGTACACTGCCGAAGAACTCATCACCAAACGCGAACTTGTCCGCGATGACATCAAATCCCACTTGATCGACAAATTGAACCCACGCGGCATTCTCGTCGACGACTTCAACATCGTAAACTTCGATTTTTCCCAAGCTTTTAACGAAGCGATCGAAGCCAAAGTCACCGCCGAACAATCCGCACTTGCCGCCAAAAACAAACTCGAACAAATCAAATTCGAAGCCGAACAAAACATCGCCGAAGCTCGCGGTAAAGCTGAAGCGCTCCGTGTCGAATCTGAAGCCCTCAAATCCAACCCACAAATCATCCAACTTCGTGCAATTGAAAAGTGGGATGGTGTTCTACCAAAAGTTACCGGAGGAGCAACGCCGCTTGTCGACATTAAAACGATCGGACAATAAACAGAATACGGTTCATCCAAAAAACCCATATACTCATGGGTTTTTTGTTGTAAAAAATCTTTTCAAAATTGACAAAGTAGACTCCATAAACTAAAACCCAGCTTGAGGCGAACCCGTGCTAAAGCTCTTTCTATGGCTAAATAACTGGTTTGGTAAACTCTGTCCCTCCAAAACACCAACCCAAGAAAGATCGCAAAATTTTGCCGATCTCACGGAATGGGAACGCGTCTTTATAAGAAAAAACTGGATGCACTGTCCAGATTGTCGCACCGGAAGACTCCTCGCCTATGCTGAAGGCGCAGCATGCGTAAATGTCCGCTGCAACCAATGCAAAGCAAGATTCAACATCATCATCCTCCCCGGAAATAATATCTCCGGCGAACGCCTCCCTCGGCCTCCTCTCAGGAAAGATCTCAATTGATCCCTCTCCAAACTCACCCTCACGGTGAGTATTTTTGTGTCTAAAAATTAGTGACCAATATTCATCACATCAATGCCTTCCGTCTTCCGAAACCCAATCCGATCCGGCGCCTCATCTCCCAAACCCATCATCCCACCAAACATAATCGACCGATCACCATATCGATCACGAATTACATCCACCGCATCTGACACTAACCGCCGATGATCATCCTTTCCGCGCCAAGACGGAACCCCTCGATCCAATCGCATCTGTGCCGAAGGCAAAGACAAGCCACACAAAGTAACCGCTAAAAAATTCACACTCTGCCCCTGCCAAACCTCACGCAATCCCTCCAAAGCTGACCCAACCAACACAAATGAATCCGCCGCCGGTTCCGGCAAATGAACAACTATCGATCCACCTTGCCCAGCCAATGGCGACCAAAAAGGCCCCTGCGGCGAAGCAAATCCCGGACCCCGAAAACCCACCGTCACCGCCACGCTCGAAGCCAACATTCCCAAACTTCGCATCCGCCGTCCCGCTCTTTCCGTCAGTTTCATAAACGTTGCTTCAACATGGTGTTCACGATTGACCTTATCCGGCACACAATAAGAATGCCCAATAGATTTAGGGCTAGAAGACTCCGGACTGACGACCTTTTCAAACTCCAACCCATGCAATTTGCACCATAAGAACAATCCTTGCTTCCCAAAAGCCCGCATCAAATTCCCCACCGACGCTCGCTTCACCTCAAGCAAAGTCCGATACCCTAAACGCTCCAATCGCTTCCGCGTCCGTGGTCCAACTCCACACACATCCTCCAAATCCAAACGCGCCAGCATCTCATCCAAGTTCTCATGATCAATAACAACGAGCCCATTCGGCTTTTCCATATCGCTCGCCGTCTTCGCTAAAAATCGTGTCGGCGCAATCCCGATCGAACATCGCAACCACTCCCCCACTTCATCCCGAATTCGCCGTCGCACCTTCGTCAAAACCCAAGCCGCTTCTGCCGCATCCCGATACCAACCCGTCACATCCAAAAACGCCTCATCAATCGAATAATGCTCCATCCGATCCGTCAGCCCATGCAAAATCGCAAACACCCGCGACGTCACCGCTCGATATTTCGGCGGATCATTCTCCACAAACACCGCTCCCGGAACTTTCTCCCGCGCTTTCTTCACTGTCATCCCCACCTTCATCCCTAAACGTTTCGCCTCAATCGAAGCCGCAATCACACACCCATACTCCCGAAGATACGCACACACTCCCAAAGGCCTTCCCCGCAAAAACGGATTCGCCTGCTGTTCCACCGACGCAAAATACGAGTTCATATCAAGATGAACAATCAATTTGCGAGAAATCGGCGGAAGCATATAGAACAAAAATAGAACACTTGATCAAGGATTGTCAAACGAACAAAGTCACGCAAATTACAGTCCTATAAAAAACTACTTTAATCCAAACAACGTATTCAAAATACCATCAACTTGTTTTGTATTTTTTGACTCCAGAAACCCTAATTCTCCAAGAATGATTTTCTTTTGCAAGGTCGCAATCTTTTCTACTTTAATAACCGAATCTACTTTCAAACCATTCCCTTTAGAAGGCTTCACCAAAACATCAAACTCCCCCAAACGCTTCTGTTTTTGGGAAGAAATACACAAAACGATACAATCCTCACCCTTTTTTGATCCATGCAATACCAAACAAGGTCGAACTTTATTGCCAGACAAATCGGTAAACGGAAAAGGAACAAGAACAACCGTTCCTTTAAACATACCGTTTTTTAAGGTCAGTCAACGAATAAATTTCAGGTTCATCTTTTAAGAAATCAAAGCTATGCGATATCGCATTAATATTCGTAATCTCATTCAAATCTTGATTATATTGGCTCGGAAATTGAATAAGCAGTGCATCAATCGAATGGCGACGGCCAATACCAAACACCTCTCCATGGACCTTTACCCGGTCAATGAGTTGCGCCATATTCTTTCGCGCATCCGTTGTCGTAATAACCTTCATATGTACAAATTGTACAAAACAAAGACAGAAAAGTCAATCAAATACCCAACACCGAGCACCGAATGGGCAAAAAGTTCTAAAGGATCGCAAAACTCAAACCGATGCGCATCGGATAGAACTTCGAACAAGAAATCAAAAGAGAAAAGTTGAAACGCCCTCGCTTCAGCAAGACCCATTCAATGCTCGGTATAAGAAACTCAATGTTTAGACATCATTCCTAAAGCCTCCTTCGCACACATGAATACATTTGCTGGCATCTTCGCTTGCTCAAGCTCTTCCAAAGAATACCAGTGCCAACGTTCAATCTCCCCTTCTTCCGGCTGTAATTCTGCCGTCGAAGCCTTCGCAAAATAAACAAAATCAATATGCTGATGGAACGGATTAATATTCTCAAGCAGCAAATACCTTGGACGAAGCAATGAACGTGCATTCTCATCATCTAAACCCGATTCCTCGTCCCTCAAAAACTCAATTTCTAATCCCGTCTCTTCCTTCACCTCACGTCGAGCCGCATCTTCTGGTAATTCATCTCGCTCAACATGTCCACCTGGTGGCAAAACCAGTCCCAATTTTTTATGCACATGCAATAACACCTTATCAACATGCACGATATAAACAGTGGATACAAAGTGTTTGGTAATTTCCATAAAATAAGATGAGTCTACCTACAATGTCGCCATATCCTCCAACTCCCATTTCATCGCCTCCGACGAATAGACTAATCGAAACGCATTCGCATCATCCGACACCGAAAAAAACGTCAGCTTTTCACGACCTCGTCTCTCTGAGTGAACAAGATTAATCTTCCGCACTTGGTAATATCGATTCCCCCATTTAAATGTCATCGGCTCCACCTTCCCCTGACGGAAAGCGACCAAAACATCAACAGGTTCAGAAACTTTAGAATACATACGCGTTCGAAGAAGAGACCTGACTTCCTATTCCCGCACAGGCAGGAGTTCAGACACCGAGAAACTCGGTTCCAAACCCCCACCCGTACAGGAATAGAAAAACTACCCTTCAATGATTAATGAAAGACATGGCTCTAGAATTAGATTTTCTTAAACTCCCCGAAACTGCCGGATCACCGCCCTTACCACTCCCTGAATCAACGGGTCAAAACAATAAATCGGCTTCATTGTAGAGTTTGCCGGCTGCAGACGAATCCGATCCTTCTCCCGATAAAATCTTTTCAAGGTTGCGAACTCATTATCCAGTAAAGCAACCACGACATCTCCATTCTTCGGCGATGGATTCCGTTCGACGATCACAAAGTCGCCATCAAAAATCCCATCCTCAATCATCGATTCACCCTTCACCCGCAGCACATACGAATTCGCCGCATCCGGAGCGATCTCAATTGGCACCGCAAAGGTCTCACGCTCCTCTACCGCCTCAATTGGCTGGCCCGCCGTAATAATTCCCATCAAAGGCAAGACCACGCTCTTACCCCAACGTACCGCCTTATCCGTCGGCTCCAAATTCCGCGCGCTCGGATCCCCACCCGTGCTTCCACGCAAATACCCACGCTCTTTCAAAGCTTGAATATGAACATGCACCGTGGACGGTGAAGCCAAATCCAAACCAGACGCAATCTCACGAAACGACGGCGGAAACCCACGGTCTTGGATAAAATTCACGATATAATCGAGAACTTCTTTTTGTTTTGGTGTGAGAGGAAGCATAGGCGTTAATGAGCTTATAGAACAAAAATAGAACATAAATAGAACGCTGTCAAATGTCCTAAATTTGCCCCACTTCTCTTGACTCTAGATCCAATCTCTGGCAGCGGTATAGAGAGGACGACGCGCGCCGTCAAAAAATTTATTCATCAAACTCAAACGCAATCTATGAAAAAAATGCGGTTGGTTAGATGTGTCTCGCTCATTTTCAATCTGGTCTTTCTCGGAAATATTCCGAGTCTTCAAGCCGCAATGCCGTCTCCGGTCATGCTTGGCGAAATCTCTTGGGCCGGCTCTTCGCGTTCAACCTCAGATGAATGGATCGAGCTTTGGAATCAAAGCGATCAACCCATCCAAATCGGACAATGGACGCTACACGGCGCAGCCGACAATGGAAAAACGCTCACGCTTCCTGCAGACGCGATCATTCCTCCACAAGGAACCTTCATCATTTCAAATTATGCCGCCAATGATCTCAAAAGTGTCCTCCTCTCAACACCCAATGTCGTAACCACCACGGTTTCTTTATCAAATTCGGTTTTCAAAATTCAACTCATTGATTCAAACGGCGTCCTCGTGGACGAAGTCGGCGATTCCACAACCCCTCCAGCCGGAAGCAGTCTCCCAATTAAAATAAGCATGATTCGCGACCGCATATCTGGAGACTGGAAAAACGCGAGTGTCGCGACCAATCTCATACAAGGTATCACCGACCTTGCGACACCGGGCTTCTGCGACGATTGCCAAACATCCGACCCTGTTCAAACGGAACCTCCGACAGATCTTCCCACCGAAATTCCAACCGAAGCTCCGATCGAGGTTCCAATCGAAATTCCAACCGAAACTCCGTCCGCTACAACAACAGCAGAAGTACAAGAACCGCCATCATCAACCACAACAGAAAATATCCCTCCACCAATAACCGATACCCCATCAACCACAGAAACCATTCCACCCCCAGAAACCCCATCAAATTCCACAACCACCGAAGAAACAATTCCAGAAGTCCCAGAAAATACATCAACAGGGACAACCCCCCAACCAACAGAAACACCGCCCGTCGAAGAAAACGAAACGACTCTCAATCCAGTAATTCTAAACAGCTCAACAACATCTATCTCTTCGCCAATCATAGAATCAAATCCTCCAAAACTTTTCAGCCTCCTCCGTTTAAATGAATTCATGCCTGATCCACAAACCGGAAAAGAATGGATCGAAATCGCCTTCCTAGACGCTTCAAATCCAATCTCTCTCAAAAACTGCGAACTCCGAGACGCGACTGGAACAATCTTCAAATTCACCGAACTTCACTCCATCGCTCCAACCTCAACCCCCTATCTCTACATCGAACTCCCCAGCGCCAAATTAAATAATGCCGGCGACAACCTCAGCCTCTATGGCCCGGATGGGCAGCTCATCGACACCATCACCTACACCGAGTCCGAAAAAGGCTCAAGCTGGATTCGTTTTCCAGACATGTCAGGCAATTGGGAAATGAGTCTAGAGCCAACTCCTCAACAAATCAACGAACGAAAATTACATGAACCAGAAACTCAAACCCCCACAACAATTGCAGCTTCAGTATCAGCTACAACCGTTCCCATCCTTTCAATCAATACCCCCGCTCCAACCTCAATCATCAAACCAATCAATACCCCAAAGACAACAAGCGCCACGACGACAACGAAAACCGTAAAAACCCAAAACACTCCTATAAAAGCACTCAACCTTGCATCGTCTTCGACAACTCAAAAAGGAGAAAAACCAAAAACAACCAAAGCTCCAACGGCAACAAAAGCAAAAATAACCACAAAAAAAGCGGCACCAAAAACCGCTACCGTAAAAAAAACGGTTCCCATCATTCTTCTAACCGAAGATATGCTTACCAACCCTCCAGAACAAACCTTTCGCGTAAAAGTAAACGGATTCGTAGCCAGCCCACCAGAACTCCTAACCACCCACAGCTTCATCCTCATGAATGCCGAAGGTCGCGGACTAAAAATCAATCTTCCGAAGAAATTTTTACTCCCAAAAATGGGAACATTCGTCACCGTGATCGGAAAATTAGAATTCGACAATGGGAATGTCCCACATATTACCGTCAGCGCTACCGACTCCGTCACCGAAAACAAACAAGCATCAGAAGTCCCAAAATATCGTGCCCTAGACCTCATGACCTACACCAATGAAGACGTCTGGGGCTTAGTCCATGTCAGCGGCACGGTCTTAAAAATCCAAGGAAAACGAATCCACATCGACATTAACGGCATCGAAACCGACATCATAATCCGTCCACCCGTAAATTATCGCGCCGGCCGCTTACTCCCCGGCGACATCATCGATGTCATTGGAATTCTGGATCCAACAGGAGAGGATCCACGAATTCTCCCAAGAACATTCGATGAAATTCAATTACTCAAACATGTTCAACCAAAACTTTCTGCAACAAATTCCCCAACCCCTCAATACCCATCCTGGACTCCCGTCGGTGCCGCCGCCGGAGTCGTCCTCATGACGGAGGGAGCAAAAAGTTACAAAAAACGAAGAGACATTAAAAAGCTTGAAGCAAAATTAGCGGAGTTCTAAAAAACATCCGATCATTATCGTATATATTCCGGATATCGTAGGGGCAATTCATGAATTGCTCCTACGATATCTCTCGCACCCACGTCATCCCGAACGGAACAGTCGCGCAGTGAAGAATCCTGCAACCGACCGGTCGATCAATCGAGCCCTACCAAGAATCAATACTCCGATCAAAAGCCGGCGCCAATGAGATCAAATTTTTCTTTTCATCAAAATCCGCTTTCCACGCCATCCCCCGATAAAATGGAACGCGATGAATTTTTTCCAATGACTCACCCTGCAGCGCTAACAGCGCCGACACCAATGGTTCACGATGCGACACAATCAAAATTTCTTTATTCGCGTGCAAATCAACAATCTCACGAACAACATCCACGACTCGATCCGCCAATGTATTCAATGATTCAATCCCTGTTGGAAGCACATCCGGTGGCGGATCAGCTCGATATCCCGTCGCCTCATAAAATTCCGCGATCGGACGATTGAACCAAGAACCAACATCCCATTCACGCAATCGTTCATCCATTTCAATACAAGAAACACCTAAAATCTTTGCCGCAATATCCGCCGTCTGCCGTGTCCGTAAAAATGGTGAAGCAAACATGCACTGCGGCTTCACCCCAGCCTGCGCCATATCTTGAGCTAAAAGTCGGATCTGCTCCTTCCCCCGCTCAGACAACGAAAACTCCCGTCCGTAAAAAAGATTATTCGGATTATCAACAAATCCATGCCGCATCAAATACAGTGTCGTCATGACTTATAGATTAAAGGAAAAGACCGGTTCTTGCCAGGAAAAATGAATAAGGTAAGGCACGGGCGTTCAACAACCTCCCATCAGGAGATGTCTCATGGTCCAACGAAACGCGCTCTGTGAACAGGCTGCCAAAACAGCCGCCAAGCACCTTATCGAATTCAGCAACGACATCCCTACCACGGGACTCGTACTCGGCACCGGTTGGGGTGACGCTCTTCAGCTCGACAAGAAAGCCGTAGCGAGCCTCGGCGCCAACCTGATCGGCATGAGCACGCTCCCCGAAGCCTGCATCGCGGCGCTCTATGACGTGCACATGCTCGCACTCGCGATCGTCACAAACAGCGCTAGTGAGATCCACTCACACGAAGAAAACGTCGCTCGTGTAAAAGCCGTCTCACCCAAACTCGGACAGCTCCTTAGCAATATCGTGAAGCGCCTGCCCGAATAAACCTCAACTCAGATGCCACCCCCTCGCCCCTTCCGGCGAGGTTTTTTGTTGCGAATAATCGAACAGACGGTCGGGTACAGAACCAATCGACCAGGGCGCGCCAGCGGCGCGCCCCTACCAAACCTCCCAACCTTCCGCTACCGTACCCACATGCCCAAAACTCTGACCCTCGTCTCCTGGAACGTAAACGGTATCCGCGCCGCCGAGAAAAAAGGCCTCTTTGAATGGCTTCACAAAACCAAGCCAGATATCCTCTGTCTCCAAGAAACCAAGGCCCATATCGATCAACTCACCCCAAAAATCCTCCATCCAGAAGGCTACGAATCCTATTGGAATTCCGGCGTCCGCCGCGGCTATAGCGGCACCGTCACCTACACCAAACAATCCCCCATCATGTCGATGACCGATTTCGGTACGGGCAATCTCGACGGCGAGGGCCGCATCGTCCTGACCGAATTCGAAAAATTTTTCCTATTCAATGTCTACTTCCCAAATGGTGGTAG
>Ga0163154_10001035_pt1 | contig 43368 bp, 34 predicted proteins | sample OliLakLV19MP9P1_FD_148649 | JGI IMG/M metagenome (GOLD analysis project Ga0163154, IMG submission 148649) | Freshwater microbial mat bacterial communities from Lake Vanda, McMurdo Dry Valleys, Antarctica - Oligotrophic Lake LV.19.MP9.P1 | ecosystem: Environmental > Aquatic > Freshwater > Lake >... | reverse complement strand
ACCCCAAACCGCCCAATGTTAAAATAATGTCTATAATATCCGAAAAGGTGTATTTTTTCTCGTTGCTCATAATTTTTTCAAAAACTTGTCTGCAAATATAGCAGAAAAATAACAAAATAAGTAATGCTTCGACAATTTTGGTGGAGTAAGGTATAAATCATATAGCAAGATATGGAACATAGTGTTTCGGGCTATGTTCTCTATGTTTCTATGTGGTTCAACACTAAAATTGTCGGAGCACCAAATGTTTTATTTATTTGCCCCACGTAAACGCATTATTAAATTGTATTTGGCATCGTGCAAATTGCTTTCAAGCCCGACAGGATAGCTGTGTGGATTTACAAAACGTTTGATACCTTGATGGAAATTTGCTAGTTGCGCATTTACGCGGTTTTTTATTTCGGGCAGGGTAGGCAAGGCATAAACCAGCTTCCCTTTTTCGAAAATCGGCACAAGCAAATCTTCACTTTCCCAATCTTGCCCGCCGAGTGGCTTTTGGCGTGTTACATCTATTTGGTCTATCATTATGGGTGTGGCAGGCAAGGCATTGACTTCGTCGTAAATCATGTCAGCACGATATTCACCATTTTCGGTATAGCGCCTTACCTGCAAAATGCCGGGATTAGAAACCTTGATAGCCTGTTCTGAAAGTTTCACTTTATAGTCCCATTCGTTGTTTGGATTGCGGATAGCCGATATTTTGTAAACGCCGCCAAGCGCGGGCTGGTCATAGGCAGTTACTAATTTTGTACCCACGCCCCAAACGTTTATAGTCGCCCCTTGTTCTTTCAAACTCATGATGATGTTTTCGTCAAGGTCGTTGCTGGCTACTATGGTCGCGTCTGGAAATCCGCCCTCGTCTAATATTTTCCTTGCCTGAATACTCAGATAGGCCAAATCGCCTGAGTCTAAGCGTATGCCCATCATCTCGAAGCCTTTGGCGCGAAGCGTCTTGCCTACCTCAACGGCATGGCGCACGCCTTCGACTGTGTCGTATGTGTCCACTAAAAACACGCAATTATTCGGCAAATATTTTGCATACGTGTCAAATGCCTCTAATTCAGTATCAAATGACATTACCCAGCTATGCGCATGTGTGCCTTTTACGGGTATGCCAAAGAGCTTGCCTGCCAATACGTTTGAAGTGGAGCTACAGCCTCCTATATAAGCGGCGCGGCTTGCGCCTAACGCGCCATCTACGCCTTGCGCTCTGCGCAGACCGAATTCCAGCACGGGTTCGCCTTTGGTAGCAATAATCATGCGTGCTGCTTTGGTGGCTATCAATGTTTGAAAATTGATGATATTCAACAAAGCCGTTTCAATGATTTGGCATTGAATGATAGGGCCTTGTATGCGTACCATAGGCTCATGCGGAAAAACCACTGTGCCTTCAGGAATTGCTTTTACATCACAAGTGAACTCCATGTTTGCCAAATATTCCAAAAACGCAGGTTCGAAAAGTGGTTTATCATCATTGCCTTGCAAGGTATGTAGGTAAGCTACGTCATCAGCTGAAAGTTTTAGGTCTTGCAAATAATGGACAACCATTTCTAATCCGCAGGCTACAGTAAACCCGCCTTTGAAAGGGTGTTTACGAAAAAACATATTGAAAACAGCTTCTTGTTCGCCTTTTCCTGACTTCCAATAACCATACGCCATAGTGAGTTGGTAGAGGTCGGTCAGCAAAGAGAGTGAGCTGTGGTAAAGGTCGCGCGTAAGGTGCATGAGGTGTCGTATTTTAAGGTTTCTGAAAAATTACTTTTATTTGCTACGTATTTTGAGGCACTTTTTTATACCAATTTCACTTCATGTGCCAGCGGTTGCGCCAAAAAGATTACGTTTACGATTTGCTTTTGTGAGTTAAATATGGGGTAATATACACCAAAAAGTTGTAAGTGTTCACCTTTTGAAGTAGCATGGTAGTAGTTGCCTATTTGGGCTTTGCCTTGCGATATTTCGTGCCAAAACTCTTGGTTGTGTGGTGCTTGTATGCCGTTGGTAGGCAATAAAATATTGTGTGGGTGGTTGCGGATTTGCCCCAATGTGCGCCCTACTACTTTTAAATAGGCTTGGTTTGCCTCTTGTATGATACCAAAAGGCGTAAATTCAATATAATAAAAAATTTGCCTGATAGCCGTCCATCTAGTCTGCGCCTTTTCGAGAGATATTTGTACGCTTGTGATATCCGTTGCAATAGCGACCACATGCGTTACAATATCTTTTTCGTCGCGCAGAGGCACAAAATGCACCCAAAAAGTAAGCATTGTGCCATTCAAAGTGTAAAATGTAAGTTGTTGATTTTGAGAAATGCCTTCTAATACATTTTGCCACAAGTGTTGAAATGCTGTGCTTTGGAAAGTTCTATCGCCTATAAATTTAGCAAAGTTTTCATTAAAAACGGCTTCTTCTTCGTACCCGAGCATCTCAAGTATCAGTTCGTTAGCTCTGAATATCAACCCTTTGTTATCCAATTCAATGATAGCTAAACTTTTATCAAAGTCTTGAAATCTGTTTTGGAGAAGCTGATTTTGGGATAGAAGTTGCTGACGTGCATTTTGTATATTTTGCATATCTTGCTTGGTAGTTTCTTCTTGTTTTTGTATCTTATCGCTGATGTGTTGCGCTTCTGCGAGGAGCATTTGGGTTCGTTCATTGCCTTTTATAGATGCGATGGCAGACACAATCATTTCGCCTATGCTTCGCACAAATTCAATTTCATACGGGGCAAATTGTTTTAAGGAAGCGACTTCCAACACACCCAATACTTGCCCTTCATTGTTTATCATAGGCATCAGCAATACAGCACGTGGCGCGGCGCCGCCTAAACCTGATACAATTTGGGTATAATTTTCGGCTACTTGTTGCATATAGATGTGGGTTTTCTCGAGCCAGATTTGCCCAATAAGCCCTTGCCCTCGTTGTACATATTTGTCTATGAATCTTTTGCGGTCATACGCATAGACGGATTTTAGTGCCAAGACTTCCTGTTTATCTACTTCCTGCAAAATAAAGATACAGCCTTGACTTGCCTGCAAATATTTCACTAAGTTTTTGATAAGGTCATCGTACAAGGCTTGTGCATCATGGTATTCACGCAAGAGGTTGCTGAAAAGTGCGATACCTTCGTTGGTGCGGTTTCGCTCCACGTCACGGATAGCAATTTCGTTCAAGCCCTTATACATTTCGCTCAAGGCAATGCCCAACTCGCTGTGTTCGTGAAAAAAGGGTGTTTCGTGTGAAAACTCTCCTATCTTAATTTTTTCGGTAAACTCCTTAAGTTGTTTGAGTTGGTTGGTAAGTAGTTGTAAATTAGTAGAAACTATTCCTGTTTCATCATTTTGAAACACGATGTCTTTCGGCAAATTGCCGTCTGCGAGCATTTTGGTATAGCTTGCTAAGGCATTCGCTCTGCTCGCTATCCGCCCCGCTAAAGTAATAGCCAACACAATTCCAAAAGCTATCGCAATAAAACCGCCGAGTGTGGTTGTGAACCATATTTGTGCAAAGGCGTTATCAAATTCTTTTCTTTTCTCAGCGTAATATTCATTGAATATATGGTGTATTTCGTTCATATTTACACGCACGACACCATACAGCGTTTTTCCTCGTTGTTGGTACAGACGTTGCGGGGAGATTTCAAGCTTTTCGCTTTTATTCATATTATCTTCTCTCAACGCCTTTATGACCTCGTCTTGAACATGCTGAAATTTGCGCAAGTTCAGGCGCATTTCTTCAAACTTCTTGAGCAAAGAATTTTGCCCCCATTGTTTCTTATGTGCCTCTAAAGAGTCTAAAGCTGGCATTACCTCATTTTGCCAGACGTTCCGTCTAATATTATCAATATCGGCTTTGCGCTCCATAAGCTGGTCTTGCCAATGGTGCATAGATTGTTGAACAGCCGCTTGCAAATCAATCATGAATCCCAAACTGATATACGAACCCGTTTCCATCTCGGTTTTTTGTCGATTGGTTTTATTGATTTGTTGATAGTTTATCCATGCCAAAAACAGCATCAGACACAACAAACCCACCACAATAAAAGTCAAGCGACTTTTGAGGGTATTGAGCATCTGCCAAAGACGTTGTAGAAAAGGTTGTGCCATTTTTTTTTATTTAAAAGGGTGAGCGGTGAGTGTGTTGTCAAATTTTGCAGTGTTTTGGTAGGCAAGGGCGCAAAGTATTAGCAACTTGCCTGCCATCAACTTTCTTCGCTCAACCCTCATTAGTTTTTTTTCTTAGCTGTATATTTAATATTTTGCAGCATTTTGGTAGGCAAGGGCGCAAAGTATTGGCAACTTGCCTACGCTAATCCCTCAACCCTCAACCCTCATCTTTCAACAATTATGCCTAATTTATTTTTATGTCAAACAGGAAAATGCTTATCAAAGTTACGATAAAGTAAGGTACAAGCCCTGCTGCTCCAGCATAATCTTGCGCAATACGTTGTCCAAAAAAGAGCATTACAAGAACGGCTGCGGCAATTTCCGCCCCCAATAAGGCGAAAAAAGAGGTTTTCCAAAATACTATTTCAACGAGTCCGATAGCACAGCATGTACCCGAAGCGACTTCAAGCAGGGTTATCACGCCCAACATCAAGGGTACTGAGCCACTTAAGAATGTTTTAGCAAAATGTCCCGTCAACCATGCTAAATTGCCTTTCCATTGAAAGACTTTATCCAAACCCGATTGCAAGAAAAGAATAGCCAGAAAAGCGGCTATAACCAGCTGCACAAATGTTTCAGGGGAGGCAAGTGCGAGTATGTAGGTTAAAAAACTTGTGTCTTTGAGTAAAAGCATATAGTAAGCTGAGTATTTTGTTTCAAAGTTCTTCTTTTATTGTAACATTTCAAAGTTTTAAGGTCATTTTAAAAAAAAATCTTTTTTTTTTAGAAAAAATTTGGATATTTAAAAAAACAAGCCTAATTTTGCACAATAATTAGGAATGCACTTAGTCGAATGTGTAATGGTAGCACAATAGTTTTTGGTACTTTTAGTCAGGGTTCGAATCCTTGCTCGACTACTTTTGTTTTTTTTAGTTTTGTTTGTTTATCAATTAGTCGAATGGTGTAATGGTAGCACAATAGTTTTTGGTACTTTTAGTCAGGGTTCGAATCCTTGCTCGACTACAAAAAAGCCTTTTCCATCATTTGGGAAAGGTTTTTTGCTTTTTATAGGCTTTTATGTCTTTTCAGGTTTTGAAAAATTTTCAAGTGTGGAAAGGGCGAAGACTTACCCGCAATGCAGGCAAGAACCAATCTGCATCTTATCGCGTCTTGGTCCATCTTTTGGGCATCTAAAAACACAATAACGCCCTTGCCTACTATGCAGGCAAGGGCGTTTTGTAAAGTGTCTGTTGTATTTTGCTAATTTTTTAGGTACTCTGACAAATTTTGTGTTGAACCACATAGAAACATAGCGAACATAGCCCGAAACACTATGTGCCATATCTTTCTGTGTGATTTATACCTTACTCCACTAAAATTGTCGGAGCACCATTTTTTATTCCTACTCGTTTACAACTTCTATTGCCTTCTCGTTTTCTATAGTCATTGATGGCATGTTATTAAAAAGCGTTACTTTGCCTTTCACGTATATTTTCTTGCCCATCAGGAATTCTTCGGGAGAATACGAAAAATTGGCTACCTTGTCTTTGAAAATCGTGATAGAAAATATTTGATTAGGGAAACGTTTATCGAGGTTTAAAAAAATGTTCCCTTTTGAAGATAGTTTTGTCGATACAACTGTGCCACAAACGGTTATCTTTTCGCCTTTATCAGCATAAATCTTAGCCTGAATGGTGTTGAACATACCTCTTGGAAGATTTGCAGGGTAGATTGGTTCTATATCTTCCTGCTCAGTAGGCGAAAGGAAAGGCTTACTAGCAGTTTGCGCCTCTAATTCATTTTCTAATTTATCATCAAGTTGGTAAAAAAAGTCAAGCCCTGTCAATTTTTCAATCTCATCTATCGAAGTTGCATAACTTTCGTGAGGATAATCCGCCTTCTTGTTGGGCATCAAAAAGGCAATAGCGCGTTTGTTTTGCAAGTCCACTGCTATTTTGTAGTATTTTTCAGGTATTGAAACTTTGTTTACTCCCTCATTTATTTTGGGGAGATTGTCTGTAAGTATTGCACCTGTTATTATATAGAGTTGTGCGGTAGGATTTCGATAGATGTAACCACGCATCATGTCCTCCAGCTTTGCCCAAGAGTCGCGGTTGAACTCACCTCTTTGAGGCGACATATTAGAGTAGTAATAGCTTTCCGATAAAGCTCGTTGCGACCACCTAAAATCGGCAGATGGCGCAAGATGCCTTCTATCAAATCCATATCCTTTGTATTCAAACTTGCCATCATCAGGCTTTTGAGTTTTGATAAAATAATCTCTATCAACTGCTGAACCTGTTTTGATAAGAGGGTCGGGGCGAAAGTCGTTGGTTCTCCCTTCACTCCCTTTCACCACGTCAGGCGTTATGATGTGTGCTACCCATTTCGCTTGTTCATGTTTTTCGCTATAAACAAGCGACATAGCAAGGTGTTCTATCAGTTCCTCGCCTTGTTCAAATTTTGGCAACGCTATAGTTTTAAGCTCTTGCCTTATTTTTAGAAACTTCAAGTCTTCGATGCTATGCTCTATGGCTTTAATCTTTGTAGCATAAAGGTTTATGCTGTCTTGTTTTATTTTTATCTGTGTGTTGAGGTCTGATTGTGCAAAGGCACAAAGGCAAGTAAAACAAGTGAGGGCAACAAGTAAGATTGATTTCATACAACATAAATTGATTTTATAATATACGTTTTCTAATCTTATATGTTCTTGTTGATTGATTACCAAATCGGTATTAAATAAAACGCTTTGAAATTTCAAGCCTATTTGTAAATTTCAACTCAATTTTTAATAAATGCTTCTTTTGAAAAACACGCTGGGAAATGTCGGCTATAATCTGCGCCTCCCTCCAAATTGAAGGTTGGGAGGCAGAACTGTTAAGTTCTCATTTTGGGCAGGCAAGTTGCCAAATATTTAACCAATCGCCTTGCCCACCCGCCTTTTAAAAAGGGCTAAAAACCATATCATCTGCTCCTCTCTCCAAATTGGAGAGAGGGCAGATGGCAGGGTGTAAGGTTTTGAGAAACACTTTAGCAAGAAGTCTATTCAAAAAAGGCATTGGAAAACTGTATATAGCCTGATGGTTTTGCCACGCGTGGGCTTGCAAGACCTATTCACAAAACATTAACAAGCTATTTTTTAACTAATTTTGTAAGTAAAAATAAATAGACAAATAAAAAAAATGCGCGCCTATTTTTATATTAGCCATATAAAAATAGGTGTTAATCTTTTTACTATCAATGACATAGTATTTTTATAGATGCTTTTTAAGCATATCAGACTACATGTAATTCAGAGATGCATAGCCGTTTTATAGGCAACTTGCCTGCCCAGCTACACAGATATAATTTTTCTTTGTATAGATATAACTAATTTTGCCTTAAATTTGCACGTTTAAAGAGTGTATAGGTTATCATATACCATATCATCTTAGAACTTACTATTTTATTATGTCCTACCCAATGCCTGTTTTAAAAGATTATTTGCAATTACATTTCATTATATTGATTTGGGGTTTTACTGCCATTCTTGGACTGTATATCAGCGTTAGTTCGCTCGCCCTTGTATTTTATAGAACTTTGATAGCAAGCGCATTGCTTGTGATAGTCTTATGGCTGAAGGGCAAAAATTTCCAAATTTCAAGAAAAGAACTTTTGAAAATACTTGGCACAGGCGTTTTGATAGCCTTACATTGGATATTTTTCTTTGGTTCAGCCAAAATTTCCAACGCTTCAGTTTGTTTAGCAGGCATGACGACTACCACGCTTTGGACAAGCCTTTTAGAACCTATATGGTTGCGCAGAAAAATCAGCACCTTTGAAATCGCGCTCGGTTTGGTTATCATTGGAGGGCTGTATGTCATTTTTCGTTTTGAGTTCAACCATGTATTGGGGTTGCTTATGGCGGTTATTTCTGCTTTTTTGGGAACGCTGTTTAGCCTTGCCAATGCCCGCCTTATCCAACGACATGACCATTGGGTTATTACTTTTTATGAAATGATAGGCGCGTGTATTACTGCCTCTTTATTTCTTGGATTTTACATGTTGTATGTGCCTTCGCAAGCCTTTCCTGTATTGCCCGACATGCAAGATTGGTTATACTTGTTTTTGCTTGGCGGTGTGTGTACTGTTTATGCCTACTCAATAGGTGTAAAATTGATGAAGAAGTTTACACCATTTGCTATCAATCTTACTATCAATCTTGAGCCTGTCTATGGCATTATGCTTGCCTTTTTCCTGTTTAAAAAAACGGAGCAAATGGGAACAGGGTTTTATATAGGAACGGCTATCATCTTGTTGGCGGTGTTTAGCTATCCCCTTTTAAAAAATTATTTTGCTCAAATCAAACGAAAACATCTTCAAAAAGCTATCAAAGCACGCAAGATGCTCAAAGAAAAAAGCGCGGTTGCGGCAATTTTTGTAGGTTGTTTGGTGTTTTTCGGGCAGTGTACAAATGTTTCTGAAACCTATTTGAAGGAAGGAAGGCTATCGTTACAAAATCAAAAATTTGAAGAAGCGAAAGAATACTTTAACAAAGCTATAGCACAAAACACGCAAAATGCTGAAGCCTTCAACGGGCGCGGCGTAGCGTATTTTAACCTAAATGACATCGAAAATGCCTTGTTAGATTACAATCAGGCAATAAAAATCAGCGATAAAAACTACAAAGCATATCACAATCGCGCTATGCTACATACAGTTAAAAATCAATTTGATGAAGCCCTGCAAGATTACAACAAAGCGATTGCCTTAAAAACGGATACGTCGAGTCTATATAGTAGTCGTGGCGCCTTGTATTATCGGTTGAAAAGTTATGAAAAAGCCCTTGCAGATTTTGAAGAGGCTATCAAGCGCAATCCCAAAGACAAGGAAGCCATTTTTAATCGCGCCAGTATTTATTATGAACAAGGGAATTTTAAAACTGCCGCTACAGAATTCAACAACTGTCTAAAACTTGACCCCGATTTTCCGCGCACTTATTATGCCTTAGGTTTGGCACAAATTTATGCAGGTGATAAGTTAAAAGGCTGTGAGAACCTTGTCAGAGCGCAAAAAATGAACGTGAAAGAAGCCCGAAGTGCTATAGAAAAACATTGTCATTGATTTGAAAATAGCTACATTGTGTCAAATTGCCGACATTTCCCAGCGTGTTTTTCAAAAGAAGCATTTATTAAAAATTGAGCTGAAAAATGAGGGCTTCAATGGGCGCAATCTAGTTTTGTCCCCTTTTAGGAGCATTGCAGAGGCATTTAAGCGGGTAAACAAGTCAGTTTTCTCATAAACTTGCAAATTTTCAATGCAGGCAAGGATTTTTACACATGTTGCCAATCTCAATAAACTGCCACAACGCCTTATTTACGCATAAACCGCCTCTAAATGCCTTTTACAAAGTGGGGACAAAACTAGATTGCGCCCTGTTTCAATGTACTTTTAAAGGTTTTATAGTAGAAATATTTGGTGCTCCGACAATTTTAGTGGCGCAAGGTATAAACCACATAGGAAGATATGGCACACAGTGTTTCGGGCTATGTCCTCTATGTTTCTATGTAGTTCAACACAAAATTTGTCAGAGTACCGATTGTCTGCGTCAGTTATTTTTGAGCGTGTTCAACATTGTTTTGGCTTCTTGATTATCTGCATCAAGTCGCAATATTTTTTGAAGGTCAATACGAGCAGAATCTATTTGTTTTTGTGCTATCCAAATTTTTGCACTGTTGATGCGTGTGTAGGGTTCGTTAGGGTTTATTTGAATAGCCTTTTGCATCAATTTACGTGCTGCTATGCCATCTTTCTCACTGTTTTTTAGCAGTGCGAGGTTCGCATAAGCAAGGTCTTGTGCTGGATTTAAAGCGATGGCTTTGTTTAAGTCTTGTTCCGCTTCCTTTAATTTTCCCAACATAAAATACAAAAAGCCTCTGCTATCATAGGCGTTGGCATTATTGGGTTCATGCTTCAATACAGCGTGGATTTGTAGTATAGCTCTGTCATATTTTTGGAGCTTGAGTTGTGTTTTTGCCAAACTAAACAATACTTTGGTAGAGTCAGGATACGCTTTTTGTGCCTTCAACAAATCTGTTTCGCTTGCTGCATATTGTTCAAGGCTATAAAATAAGTTACCACGATTGTAAAAAACGTCTACAAAATTAGGGTTTAAAAGCAGCGCCTTGTTGTAGTCAAGCAATGCTTTCTCATAGTCGCCTTGTTGAAAAAATATGACGCCTCTGTTATGAAAAATATCAGCAAACGAAGAGTCTATCGATATTCCTTGATTGTAATATCGGAGAGCTTCGTTGTAGCGTTCTTTTTTCCAAGATGTGTTGCCTTTTACAAAAAAGCGTATCATGCGTTCATTTGCGGTGTTTGAACAACTTGTTGTTGTCAATAGGATAGTTGTTATGGCGTATAATAAGAATTTCACTGTATTTTTTCTCTGATGTTTTGTTCTTTTTCTCTATTTTCCTTATAGGTACGGTCGAGCATTGCCTTTTGGCGCATGATAGCGTCTTTTATACGGTCTTCAGGGAGCAGACCATTTTCATCTTTGTCCAAAGACTGTAAAACACGGTCGGACTGTTGGTTTTGTATTTGCCCATGTAGTAGTATGTCCAATTTTTCTTGTCGCAGCCGCATTTCTTCTTGAGTAGCCATGAGTTCTTCAAAATTTTGGCGCATTTCTTCTTCTTGTTGTCGTAGCTGTTCGGTAGAGCGTTGTGATTCTTGTAGGAGCTTGCGCGTTTCCTCAGTAGTATTGATACGCGCTATCGTAACCGCGATATTTTCGCACATATCTTGCGCAAATTTTATTTTTAGTTGGGTTATTTTTTCGAGGGAGGCAAGTTCAATAACGCCATAAACATTGTCATTTGCTTTCACAGGTACTACCAACACAGAGCGGGGGCGTGCATACCCCAGTCCAGATGTGATTTTAGAATAACTTTCAGGCACATCAGTCAAATAAACAAAACCGCCTTCTAAGAAGACTTGCCCTGCTAAACCTTCGCCCGGCTCAATAACTTTCTTCCAGTACTTTTGTTTCTCGTGTGCATAAGTGCCAGCCGCTTCCAGTACTTTTTTATCTTCGTTGTAATAAAAGAATACCCCTTGATTAGCACCCAAATATTTTACCAGTGCTGCGATAGAGGCATTTACAAGGTGATGAATGTCGTCACTATTTTCACGAAGGATATTAGCAAACATAGCCGTGCCTGTATTTACCCAGCTACGCGCTTGGTCTTCGATGGATAGTTTTTTTAAGCTATCACGCATCACTACAAGTGAATTACTAAGCACGTCTTGCTCATTTTTGGCTTGGAAGGGAGAGTCAAAATTGCCCTTGCCTATGTCTTCCGCAAACTTGGCTACTTCGCGCATGTTGTTAATCAGCACATTCAGGGCTTCATCTATCTTGCCCAATTCGTCATTGTAAACACGAGAGGATATTTTAGGAAAGACACCTTCGGAAAGCATTGTGATTTCAAGTTGGATTTTGCGCATAGGGCTTGAGAGGCTTCGCGCCAAATACGTGCCTAGTACAGTTACCAATACAAACAAAATAACAGAGATGAGTAGCAAATTGCCTCTAAAAACTTCTGTAGAGCTAAACATTTCTGTACCGTCCATTTCTGTAATCATAGCCCAACGTGTGCCTAAAATATTGATCGGTGTGTACACATCAAGCACCTCGCTACCCAAAAAGTCTGTTGCATTTTCTGTGCCTTTCTTTCCATTGATGGCGTTCATGGTGGCTTGTGTCAAATACTCTCTGTGCAGTATAGTTGTTTTCTGCCGCTTGATACGCTCTACAAGCAATGTATCTTTTTTACTATTGAGCAGTGCATTTTGATAAAATGCAGGGTCTTCCAAGAAACGGCGCGTGTTGTTTCGGAGTTTAAAATCAGGACCTACAAGTGCTATTTCTCCCGACACACCCAGCCCGTCGTCTGCCCAATTTTGATTGTTGGTCAATAGATTGGAAAGTTTTGTATTGGAAAGTTGAAAAATGATAGCCCCAATTTTTTCTTTTCCGTCTTTTCTTTCCGCATTTCGTATATATATAGGCGTACCTATGAAGCAAGACGGCACATAATAATTCGGAATATAATGTTCATAATCTCTAAAAACAACATCTTCTTCTTCGTGTGATTGTAGCAAGCGTTTGAACAATGCGCCAGCCCCGTTGTGTTGCAAAGGGCTTGTCAGGAGGTTTTGCGCAAAATCTATCTTCTTATTAACAGAATAAACCACGTTGCCTTTTCGGTCAATCAGCAATATGTCATTGATTTCGAATTCGTCACGGACTTTAATAAAAGACCCATGGTATTTCTGGTGTATATTATCATAAAGCTCTGGAAAATCTATAGATTTATCCAATAAGTGTTTGAAATTCAATGGTTTGGCATTGTTTACAATGTATTTGTATTGTAAGGCTTGAGCTTGGGTTTTGGCAGGAACATAATTTTCAGGCCATTCTTTTTGTAAAGCGTTGAAGCGCAAAGGGTCTAGCACTTGCTGTTCATAATACCGTTCTAAAGTTTTGGTATAGGTCTCGTTTGGCAATGGCGCGTGCGATAAAAAGCTTTGGTGAAAAGCCTCCAATGCTTCAGCTGTGCTTGGGTTTTCTGAAAGTGTACTTACTTGACTTTTCAAAGTTTGAAAATACGACTCTATCGATTTGCGTTTGCTCGTAGTAATATTCTCAAGCAATTTGAAAGAGTTTTTCCGAAGCAAATTCTTACCTTCTGTATAACCAAAATAGCCCATAACTGAAAGCGTAATGGTAGATACAAAGAATAAGGCTATTTGGAACTTAAAAAACAGGTTTAAGTTCTTAAAAGATTCACGAAAATAATGAATGATATTCATACGCTAAGACGATACAAAGTTAGTGTTGCAATAACCAAACCAAGTTTTGCAACAATTTTCCCTATGCAAATATCTATAAAAAAATGAAATAAGCAATTTTTTTAGCAAAACAAAAATAGTTTTTAGGGCAGGCAAGTGCAAACCTTGCCTGCCAAAACCAAGACGCACACCGTTTTTGGTAGGCAGGCAAGTGCAAACCTTGCCTGCCAAAACCAAGACGGCAAAACTAATTCGGCATATTCCAACCTGTAATTTGCTCTATAATAACGGTTGTTATGGTAAGCAATGCCCCAAAAGCGAATGCCCAAAATAAGTGGAACAGCGTGTCGCCAAATATCACAAAATCCTTTACAAAATGCGACACTACCAATACAAAAATAGTATTGAGCAAGAGTGGGAAAAGTCCCATAGTCATCAATGTAACAGGGAAGGCAAGGATTTTGATGATGGGTTTGATAAATAAATTGATGACGGCCATACACCCTGACACCAAAATACCCGCCTCAATAGTGCGGAACTTAATGCCGTCTAAAAACCAATCAATGGCGAAGACGACCAAAACATACACTGCAATTTTAATAATAAAGTTCATAATGTTGCTTTTTTAATATAATAAAGGAAAAGATTACACTCGAAAAATGCCTAATCATACTGCCCCGTCGCCAACATGACCAACGTACAAGCCTCTATCACTTCTATACCTTGCGCGGCAGCAAGGGTAGCAAGTTCTTCATTCTCAGTATTTGGGTTAAAAATAATCCGTTTTGGCTTCCACGCCAAAATATCTTCATACCATGCTTGTTGGTTTGAAGGGCTAAGATATAGTGTAACTGTATGAATATCAGCATTGCCATCAGCAACAAAGTCAGTAAGGATAGGGACTCCTTGTATCTCGCCTGCTTGTTTACCTATCAAAAGCACTTCATGCGCGTGAGCCAATAAACGCAAAGCTGCTTTATGAGCATACCTTTCTGGGTTTGTAGAAGCACCCAATACTATTGTTTTCATAACCCAAATAACAAGCTAAGTTTATTAAACGTTCAAAAATACCATCTTTTTTGGTACTAATTTTGCCTATTCAAAAAAGAGTTGTAAATTTGTTGAAAATTCACAACATTATCAATACAATATAATATTATGTGGAAACGCCTTGCCCGTTTATTTTCGTTACAAAGCATCAGCCAAAAGATTGTAGCAGGCTTCCTGTTCATCTACTTCTTCTTTATCGCCAATGGTTTGATAAGCATTGTTACTATCCAAAATAGTAGCAAAGAGCTTAATTATATATCTCAAATAGACAACCCTTCTATTTTTAAAATAAACGAGTTCCGACTTAAAGTAGCCAATAGCATCAGCTATACACAGGCATGGATATACGAGCCTACCTTTACACGTAGAGTCGAAACCGAAGCATTGAAAAAACTACACTTGGGCTTCCCTGAATTTAAAGCGAATTTGGTGGAGCTACAAAAAAAATGGAGCAATAAGAAACAAGCCGAACGCATGGATGTGCTTTGGAACAAATTTGCCGAGCTAAAAAGCCACCAAGAAACCGTTATGCAAGTGCTTTCAGAGGCATCTGACTATCAAGACGAAAGACACATCAAACAAGTCAATACCTTGCTGCTTCGTAAAATACTACCCATAGGCGAAGATATACAAACACAAGTCAATGCACTTGTAGAAGAACTCACAAAAAGCCGCGCAAACAAAGGAAGCGAAATCACGAAAGCATTTCAATGGCTCACCAACCTGACACTCGCGCTGGGGCTGCTCCTCATTTTCGTTGGTTTTTTTGTTTCGTGGTGGACACGCCGCCAAATAGTAAACCCTATCAAATACATCAACAGCGTCTTTGTAAGATTAGGCGCGGGTGAACTACCAGACGATAGACACTACAAATTTAACAATGACGAAATTGGAGAAATGGCAATATCAGCCGACAAACTCGTGTACGGCTTGCGCTCTACATCTGTATTTGCCGAAAATATAGGCAAGGGCAAATATGACGCAGTCTATACTCCTCTCAGCGAAAAAGACCTGCTGGGAAACGCCCTCTTGGAAATGCGTTTGAACCTTGCAAAAGTTGCCGAAGGAGAAAGAAGAAGGAGTTGGGCAAATGAAGGACTTGTAAAATTTAGTGAATTGCTTAAGCAAAATACAGAAATCGAAGTACTCAGCGAGTCTATCATCAGCAATCTTGTAAGATACATGAAAGCCAACCAAGGCGGACTTTTTATTGTAGAAGAAGGAAATATCCAAACAAACGGACTGATGCAAGAACCTTACCTGAAACTTGTAGCCTGTTATGCATGGGATAGAAAAAAATACCTCGAGCAAAAAATATTCAAAGGAGACGGACTAACAGGACAAGCATGGCAAGAAAAAGGCACTATTTACCTCACTCAAGTGCCTGAAGGATATGTCCGTATTACATCAGGCTTAGGCGAATCCAACCCCGACAGTATATTGATAGTGCCATTAAAAATCAATGACGAAATATTCGGCGTTATTGAAATAGCTTCTTTTCACAAACTCGACCAATACGAAATAGAATTCGTGGAAAAAGTAGCAGAAAGCATTGCCTCTACTCTCGCCTCAGTAAAAATAAATGAACGTACACAACGCCTGCTCACAGAATCAACTTTCATAACTGAACAAATGAAAAGCCAAGAAGAGGAAATGCGCCAAAATATGGAGCAGCTGCAAATTGACAAAGAACGCATGGACGTGTACCAACAAGAATACCTGCAAAAAGAAAAGCTGTTTAACTTTGCATACCTCGTACTTGAAACGGACAAACGATTCGCTATCAAAAATGCCAATGAAATTGCAGAAGCTAAACTAAAATATGATATGGCAGACCTCGAAGGTATGCCCATCGACTATATCTTTGCAAATTATGATAAGTTTGAAGAAACTAAAAACAAAATAGAAAAAGGCAATAAACACGTAGATTTTCTCTATATTAAAAATAAACAAAACCAAAAACTTTTTGTCCGCCTTAGTGCTACCACTATACGCGATAAAGCAGGTATCGCCCAAAAATATTTGTTCATTATGGACGATATCACTGAAGCAAAAAGCTAAAGGATGCATCTCAAAACCTTTTCCAATTTGAAGAGGGTTCTGAAATGCACCAAGCTAACTGTACTTTAAACAATTTAATCAAACTAATTTTTATGACTGATCAAAAAAAAGAAGTAACTGAAATGTTGCACAAGTACATCGAGTCGTTGGGACTTACTCGCGAACAAATATACAACGAAGCCAAAATGGTTTGGCATTGGACGAGAGGCTCTGCGAATATCCAAGTCTATATCGAATCAATTGCCTTTGCCAACGGCAACACACGCGACTACCTGCGCATCTTCTCGCCTCTGCTTGAGATACCTTCGCAAAATCAAATCGGTTTTTATCGCCACTTATTAGAACTGAACGATAAAAATCTAGGCATGAAACTTACCATTATGCCCAATAGCAATTGGATATATGCCACCTACGAACGCGATATCCGTGGCATAGACTATGACGAGCTGGCAACTTGCGTTTATGACCTTGAATATTGGGCAGACAAACTTGATGACGAACTAAAAAGCAAGTTCCCTGCTTAGTTTTTTAAACCTAAAAAACGCCTGTTTCTTTTCTTAAGAAATAGGCGTTTTACTTTTTAGAGGCTATTGTTATGTAAAACCCAAATGGGTGCATTTCAAAATCGTGGTACTCTGACAAATTTTGTGTTGAACCACATAGAAACATAGTCCGAAACACTGTGTGCCATATCTTTCTATGTGGTTTATACCCTGCTCCACTAAAATTGTCGGAGCACCAAAATCGTTCTATATACCCTTGTCCAAATTAGAGAGAGCAAGGGGCAGAGCTGTTAAAGTTCTAATTTTGGGCAGGCAAGTTGCCAAATATTTAACCAATCACCTTGCCTGCCCGCCCTTTAAAAAGGGCTAAAAACCATGGGAGGTTTCTGGAGAATTTAACAGTTCTGGGGAAGGGCGAGGTTTTAAGGAAAGGCTTTGAAATGCACCCACCCAAACAACAAGCTAAAAGCCCTTTGCCATAGGATTACAAATATAATAACACAAAAAAAAAGACTTACAAATATTTGCAAGTCTTTTTTTTAGGCAAACTAGAGCCTCCTGCCGGGATCGAACCAGCGACCTACTGATTACAAGTCAGTTGCTCTACCAGCTGAGCTAAGGAGGCGTTACTAATTATGTTGCAAAGGTAGAGGGTTATTTTACAACTACCAAATTTTTTGCTGTTTTTTTTTATTTTTTTTTCAAAAAAAATATAAGTCATTGTTTTTCAACACATTACAAATACATAAAAAGTGCGTAACTACTTCATATTTATTTTGTACCTTTGCCACAAAGTTTAGAAGTATGCAAATTCAATTTTCTGTCAAACAATTAGGCAAAAAACGCCCTTTCATTGATGCTACAAGCATCGAAGTGGTAGGCAAGCATGGCGAACCTTGCCTGCTAAAAGACCTGCTGGAGCGCATTGTAGTGCAACAAGTTACGACATTCAATGAGAAAACGAACGAAAAAACGCTTTTCACCTTCTTCCAAGAACACGAGATAGCCACAGAAGCGGAAACGGGCAAGGTGCGTTTTGGAGCTATTTACAATGACAATCAAGCGAATATGGAAAAAGCTATCGAAACGGTTTTACTTGCTTTTCAAGATGGGTTGATAGCCGTTTTTGTAGATGACGAGCAATTGGAAGCCCTTGCCTGCCCTATCATTTTGCAAGAAACATCTCTTGTTACATTTGTAAGACTTACGTTTTTAGTGGGAAGCAGTTTTTAGGAAAAATTATTTTTGATGTTTCAAACAAATAGCACACATGAGTTTACAACCTATAGGTATATTTGATTCAGGACTCGGAGGCTTATCAGTTTGGAAAGAAATCAGGCAAGTTCTCCCGCATGAGTCTATGCTGTATTATGCTGATAGTGCCAACTGCCCGTATGGTACTCGAAGTACCAACGAAATCATTGACTTCTGCGAACATATCGTAAAAAATCTTTTAAACAAAGGCGCGAAAGCTATTGTAGTAGCTTGCAATACAGCCACTGCGGCGGCCATTACCCATTTGAGAGTGCATTATGAAGTGCCTTTTATCGGTATGGAGCCTGCTATAAAACCAGCCGCACACAACACCAAAACAGGCAACATAGGCGTTTTGGCTACGCAAAGCACACTCAAAGGAGATAAATTTCAAGATACACGCCAGCGATTTGCTTCTCACGTACAAGTATTCACACAAATAGGCTATGGTTTGGTGGAAGCTGTCGAAAATCAAACTATGCACAGCCCCGAAACTGTACACTTACTGGAACAGTATTTGGGATATATGGTAGCCAATAAAGTCGACCAAATCGTATTAGGTTGTACACATTACCCTTTCTTGTTGCCCCAAATGCAAAGCATTATTGATGGTAAAGTTACGTTTATCAATCCTGCTATCGCGGTAGCGAGGCACACACAACACATATTGCAACAACATGGATTGTTGAATGACTCACAAGAAACGCCCATTTATACCTTTGAAACTTCAGGCGATAATAATATATTACAACAATTTGTTGAAAACGTAATGAATGATGTTTATTAGACTTCCAGACTTTTACTGCTTAAATTCCAGAGGTAGTGCTATATTTGTAATGCTGTATTGACAGGCTTTAGCCTGTGATTGGGTTTTACAACAGGCTAAAGCCCACTGTTATGTAGCATTACAAATGTAACACTGCCCTATTTTTTTTTACATTTTGTCGATTAAATTTGGTTATTACATATTTAGTATATATATTAGCACCATCAAATTCACTTAAACCAATAGCTGATATGAGCGCGCAAAGCACCAAGCAACTTATGCAAGACCTTCAAGCTACACTAAAAGACCTCAAAAATCTTCAAACAGACCGTAGCAAGATGCTCCAAAATTTGAAAACAAAGCCTGAAGTTGAAACAACTTACGAAAAAAAGTAATTCCTTTTTTTCTCGTTTTCTTGCGAAAGAGCAAGCGTTTCTGTAGAAACGCTTGCTTTTTATGCTTTTTACAAATAAAGAGCGTTGTCGCGAAAGCGCTTTTGCTTTGAGTGCAATTTTACAACGTAACAAACATGACACTGCCATAAAGTTTTATCCATTTTTCAAAAATTCTAAAATACAATGTTAATGTTGTCTAACTACTTGACTATGAGAAATATATTTTTCAGGTGCTTTCTTCTATTATTTGTTTGTTGTAACAACGCTCAAGCATGGGGCTTCTTTGGGCATGAGCATATCAATCGTTTGGCGGTCTTCACCTTGCCTCCCGAAATGCTTGTTTTTTACAAATTCCATATTGGTTATATAACCCAAAATGCTGTAAACCCAGATAAACGCCGATATGCTGTAAAAGACGAAGCTCCGCGTCATTATCTTGATGTAGATATTTATGACAAAATATACAATGATAGTGCGGTTTATAAAATGCCACGTTATTGGAACGAGGCTGTAGCCAAGTTCACAGAAGATACACTGATGGCGTATGGCGTAGTGCCTTGGCATATCTTTCGTATGAAAAACCAACTGACCAATGCCTTTAAACAACGCAATGCCGCAAGTATCTTACGCATTTCTGCTGATTTAGGGCATTACATCGCTGATGCGAATGTGCCATTACATACAACAGAAAACTATAATGGGCAACTTACTAACCAAATAGGCATACACGGTTTTTGGGAATCGCGCTTGCCCGAATTATTCTTAGAGAATTACGAACTGTGGGTAGGGCAGGCTACTTATTTGCCCAGTCCGCAACTTACTGCATGGGAAGCGGTAACAAATGCACATCAAGCATTGGATTCTGTATTTAGGTTTGAGCGAGAACTTTCTGCCTCCTTTCCTGAAGACAAAAAATACGCATTCGAGCAACGCAACCGTGCCAATATACGCACTTATTCAAAAGACTTTTCAAAAGCATACCATGAACGGCTTGCGGGGCAGGTAGAAAGACGTATGAAAGCGTCCATCAAAATGGTAGGTGATTTTTGGTTCACCTGCTGGCTAGATGCAGGAAGTCCAAATTTACGTGATTTGTTGGATAAAAAGTACGAAGAAGACCCCATGCTAAATCCTGAACTTGATGTGCCGAACAAGTCCAAACCACGCTCACACGAAGGCGATACAGGGCAACGCATTTATTCGCCTCGCGAAATGCGCAACATGTATGCTACAAAAAAAGAATGGTGAAATTAGGTGCAAATAAAAAGCTGTTTCAAAATTACTTTTGAAACAGCTTTTGTTTTGTTTTGTTATGCAGTAGTTGAAATGGGTAGTATAGATACGTATGAGCGATTTTCTTTGCTCTTTTTGAAAGTAACAACTCCAGCCGTCAATGCAAAAAGTGTGTGGTCTTTTCCTATGCCTACGTTTTCAGCAGGATAGTGTTTTGTACCACGTTGACGTATGATGATGCTGCCAGCTTTTGCAAGCTGTCCACCAAAAATTTTCACGCCTAAGCGTTTACTATGCGATTCGCGTCCGTTCTTTGAACTACCCGCGCCTTTCTTGTGTGCCATGGCTTATCAGGGGTTAGTGTTAAAAATAAAAATGTTTATGCAATTATGCTTTCGATAAGCAATTTGGTAAATTTTTGGCGGTGTCCGTTTAGCTTTTGATAGCTTTTACGTCTTTTTTTCTTAAATACCAATACAGTATCTCCAGAAAGGTGTTTAAGAATTTTAGCAGTGATGCTTGCGCCTGCTATCGTGGGTGCGCCTACTTGTATAGCGCCTTCATTATCGATAAGTAATACTTTGTCAAAAGTAATGCTGTCGCCTTCGTTTGCTTGGAGGCGGTGTGCATAAATAAACTTATCTTGTTCTACTTTAAATTGTTGTCCAGCAACATCTACTATAGCGTACATAGTATATTCAGAATGATATTTTTCAAAATTGAGTGCAAAGATAGCCTTTTCTTTTTAATAAAACTAATTTTTATTGCTTTTATTAAAAATATTTTTAAATATTGATGCCTATCTTCTTTAATTGTGCTTTGACAAAATTCTTGGCGGTTTCTTTGAGTGTGGTAGTTATTTTTTTGGCAGTTGTATCAGTCGGTTTGCTACGAAAAACGGTATCGTGATAGCCTTTTGAGTCTTCGCGCTTATTGGTGTAGAAATATGTATAAAACGATTTGCGTGTAACACCTTCAGGCAAGGTTGTTTTGGAATAGCCGTGATAGGATATTTCGTTGGTTTCAAAAACAACACAGCGATTCAGTAACGGGGCTACTTTTTTTTCGCATTTGGTCATTTTCGCGTCCCACATTTCAAGGTCGCCGCCATATTCGGGCTTCCAATCTTGATTCATGTAGATAAGCATGTTCAGTCTTCGATGCACATCGAGTGTGCCGTGGATATTGAAATCGATGTGAATGTCTAAGAAGCTGCCGTTGCTTCCTTGGTGCAAGCCTGTGCCGAGTTTGTCAGGAGTTACAAAAATATCTGCTATATTTGTAACATTCGCCAGCCATTCATTGAAGGCGGGACTCATTACGAGTTCGCGGACTTGAGTGAAAGATGCGTCAAAGTCTTGAAAGTTTGAACCCTCCGACTTTTGTTCGTTCAGTCCTTTGTAGTGCTTATTTAGCTTATCGATGCTTGGAAAAGTGTCGTGTAAAGTTTGGGCGAACTCGGCAACCAAGAAGTTATCCATAACGATATGTTTGTATGGAAAACCCGTTGCAAACTCATTTTGGAGGTTTTTGATACCTTCTGCTGAAGTATATTGTGGATTGATTTGTGCTAACATAAATAATTTGATAAAGAGATGGGCGCAAAGTTAGGAACGAAAGTTAAATAAGGTGGTAGTTTTAGGACTTACGCAATGTTAGAATAAAAAAAATACGCCTATTTGGTGCACACGCTAGCCGCGTGTGGCACATTGCCTGGGTCCTATCAGTAAAAGTAGAGACGAGGCATGCCTTGTCTGTACAATTTGAAAATACTGCTTGTTTTCTCAAAAACACCTGCGTGTGGACTTTGAGTTTGTAAATGGGTGTATTATTTTTTAGTGCATCTGTATTTGTCGGAGCACCAAAGTATTTTATTTTCTTATAAAAAAAGCTGACCTGCGTCAGCTTCTTACGTCTTTAATTTTTTAACTAGAACTCGTTATCATCATAGCGTTTTTTGTATCCGCCTCCGTTGTTGCTACCTCCATTGTTATAGCTACCGCTATTATTATAGGGTTTATTGTACGGTTTATTGTACGAACCACCTTGGTTGTTACCACCGCGTTGCTGTTTGATAGCTTGCATTTCTTCACGTGGGCGTGCTTCTTGTACTACCATTGCTTTGCCGTCGATTTCATACGCATTTAGCGCGCTAATTGCTTGATGTCCCTGTTCGTCAGCAGACATTTCCACAAATCCGAATCCGCGTGAGCGTCCTGTTTCGTGGTCGAGGATAACCTTAGCTGAAGTTACTTCACCATAAGCTTCAAACATTTCACGAAGTTGGTCTGTTTGAACCTTAAAACTCAAATTGGTTACAAAAATATTCATTGAAATTATAAAATAAAAAGAGAATAATGCTTTTATAGTGTTTGGGGTTCTTTTATAAAGGGTACCACAAGCCTACAGTGCAAAATTACAATTTGTTTTCGAAATAACAAATTTTTCTTTGCTTTTTTGAAAATAAATATATTTACAGTAGAAAGCAGCAATTTGGAGCTTGTGAAAGCTGTTTTTATGCTTGTGGAGTGGCGACTTGCAGGTTGATATTGGCTATATAATCCAGCACATTGCTACATCCGCGTCCGTCTTGGGCAGAAGTAACAAAATAGGAAGGCATTTCTTCCCAAACGTGCAGAAGTGCTTGGTGCCATTTTGAGAGATGGGCGTTTATTTGGTTATTTGATAGCTTATCGGCTTTTGTGAAACAGATAGCGAATGGGATTTCCTTTTCCCCCAAATATTCCAAGAAGGCGAGGTCTATTTTTTGGGGCTCAAGGCGCAGGTCGACCAATACAAAGAGGTTGGTAAGTTGTTTGCGTTTCAGAATATAGTTCTGAATCATTTTGCCGAAGCTTTCCCTTTGTGTTTGGCTTACTTTTGCCCAGCCGTAGCCTGGCAAGTCGACTAAATGCCAAGCATTGTTGACGATAAAGTGGTTGATGAGTTGGGTTTTGCCTGGCCGTTGTGAGGTTTTAGCCAGCGTTTTGATGCCTACTAATTTATTGATAAGCGAGGACTTGCCTACGTTGGACCTTCCGATAAAGGCATATTCTAATATTTCGTCTTCGGGGCAGTCTTTAAAATTGGAGCTGCTTTTTACGAATTTGGCAGATTTGATATTCATAATTTATCTATGGTTACGATTTTGAAGCCTACGCGGTGAATGTTGACTATCTCCACTTGCGGGTCGAGCTTGAGGTATCGCCGCAGGCGTGAAATGAATACGTCGAGGCTTCGTCCATTAAAATAATTTTCATCGCCCCAAATGACACTTAAGATAGTGTCGCGTTCTACTACTTGGTTCTTGCTCATACACAAAAGGCGTAAAAGTTCGCCGTCCCGTTGTGTCATTTCTTGAGTGTGGGTAGGGTGAATGATGAGCAAGTTTTTGAAATCAAATGTGAATTCCCCTACTATAAAAGAATCATTGTTTTGTGAAGGGCGCACACCTTTTTTGCTTCGTTTCAAGATAGCCTCTACTCGAAGTATCATTTCCTCGATGCTGAAAGGTTTGGTAAGGTAGTCGTCTGCTCCTAATTGAAAGCCTTTTATTCTATCTTCTTTAAGCGATTTGGCGGTTACAAAAATAATTGGTATGTCGGCATTGGTTTTGCGGATGGCTTGTGCTACACTGAAGCCGTCTTTTTTAGGCATCATGACATCGAGGATACAAAGGTCGTACTCGCCATGTTGGTAGGCAAGCAAGGCTGTTTCTCCGTCTGTATAAAGCTCTACTTGAAAGCCGCTGTCCTCTAAATTGTCCTTGACTACAAAGCCGAGATTAGCATCATCTTCTGCGAATAAAATTTTCCCTTTGTGAATCATGGTGCAAAGATAGGGGTTCTTATCTGAAAAAGCAAACTTGCTTATCCGAAAAGCAGGCAAGGTTTCATTGAAAAAGCAAACTTGCCTACCCGAAAAGCAGGCACGGTCTCACTGAAAAAGCAAACTTGCCTGCGTGGTTTCTAACCAAAAAAACAGTTTCATAACGTTAAAAGTCTGTTAAAACTGCTTTCTATCACAGAAAGTGTAGTACCTTTGCCAAAAATATTTGATGCAAATGTTAAAAAAAATCTGTGTTTTGTGTTGTTTGTGTTTGTTTGTGCAACTTGCCTACACACAATCTCCGCGCACTTACCATGCAGGTGAGCTACAACTTGCCCTCAAAAAACTGAATGTAGTTGGCTCAGCTTTGTACCTTGCGGCACATCCTGATGACGAAAATACCGCGCTTATTGCGTATTTTGCCAATGAACGTTTGCTACGTACAGGCTATCTTTCGCTCACACGTGGAGATGGTGGACAGAATCTTATAGGTGTTGAGCAACGCGAACTGATGGGACTTATACGAACTCAAGAACTTATACAAGCCCGTAGAACAGATGGAGGCGAGCAGTTTTTTACCCGTGCCAACGATTTTGGGTTTTCGAAAAGTGCTAAAGAAGCACAAAAAATTTGGGACAAAGAACAAGTTTTGGCTGATATGGTGTGGGTGATTCGCAACTTTCGCCCTGATATTATTGTTACACGTTTTCCGCCTTCGCGTGATGCAGGGCATGGGCATCATGAGGCTTCCGCTATTTTGGCTGAAGAGGCTTTTCGTGCGGCCGCTGATGCTTCGCGCTTTCCTGAGCAACTTGCCTACGTACAAGTGTGGCAGGCAAAACGGCTGGTCTGGAACGTTTTTTCAAGACGCAATGGGCAGTTTTCGAGCTTGCCCAACGACACCACAGCTAAAATAGTAGGGGTGCAATTGGGCAATTACAATCCGCTTTTAGGTAAAACGAACCTTACAATACAAGCCGAAAGTAGAAGCATGCACAAGTCGCAAGGCTTCGGAACAGCAAAAAACCAAGGATTGAGAAGCGATAATATGCAACATACTTTGGGCACACCTGCCACAAAAGATGTTTTAGATGATATGACTATGACGTGGAAGCGTTTTGTGGGAACTCAAGGTTTTGCTGTTTTATTGGAGGAAGCCTATAAAACTTACCTGCCCGAACAGCCGCAATTAACCGCACCTATTTTGCTCGAAGCCTATCAAAAAATGATGGCCTTTCAAGCTAAAACGCAAGACCAGGAAGCGAAGTTTTGGGTGAAAAATAAAGCAGAAGAAACCAAAAACTTGTTACTTGCCTGCATAGGGTTTTGGGCGGAAGGCAATGCGACTGAATACAGCATCGCAGTTGGCGACACTGTAGGATTGAAAATAGAAGTCGCGTTGCGTTTGGGAAACTTGCCTATCACGATAGAAAAGGCAACCATTCAGTCCATCGCAGGCAAGGTGCTTGAAATAGATAGCCTGCCCAAAACCTTAAACGCGCCTGTACTTTGGACAAAAAGAACAAAAGTGCGTATCCAGCCCGAGGAAGCTATTACACAACCCTATTGGCTTACCGAAAAACCCACGCAAGGGCTTTACAATGTAAAAGACCAACTTTTACGCGGAAAACCTGAAAATGAACCCGCCCTGAAACTCATTTTGCAGTTGCGGTTTAAAGAAACACTTTTGACTATTGAACGCCCTATCACGTACAAATGGGTGAAGCCTGAAGATACTGAAATTTATAGACCATTGGAAGTTACGCCTCAAGTAATGGTCAATATAGCGCAAGATGCCTATTTATTTGCAGGGCAACAAAGTAAAAACCTTACTTTCAAACTCTTTGCAGGCGCACAGAGTCGTAAGGGTGTATTGAGTATAAAATTGCCTGATGGCTGGACAGCTGAACCTGCACAACAAAACTTTTCACTCAAAAACAAAGAAGCAGAACAAGGTTTGACTTTTAAAATAACGCCCACAGCAAACAGCAAAGCTGGCACGGCACAACTTTTCTTGCAACTCGAAGGCGAAACAGAACCCAAGCTCGCAGTAGGCATACAGCGCATTGATTATCGGCATATTCCCATGCAAACCGTATTTCCTACAGCCGAAGTGTTTTTGGATAAATTCGACATGCAAATGGCAGGCAAGAAGATTGGTTACATAGAAGGCGCAGGCGATGAAATAGCACAATGCCTCGAACAAGTGGGTTATGAGGTAGCGCGCTTGAAAGCAGACGCATTAGCCGAAAACCTTACTCAATTTGATGCCATAGTATTGGGTGTACGCGCCTACAATACCCAAAACGATTTGAAAAATGGCAACATACATCTGAAGAAATATGTAGAACAAGGCGGTACAGTTATCGTGCAGTACAATACCAATCATAGTTTGGTAACAAAAGATTTGGGCGTATATCCGCTTACGCTTGGGCGCGAAAGGGTTACGGTAGAAGATGCACCTATCAAATTCCTTTTGCCTGAACATGCCTTGTTAAATAAGCCTAATAAAATTTCGCAAACTGATTTTGAAGGTTGGGTGCAGGAGAGAGGACTGTATTTTGCACAAGATTGGGACACGAAATATGAGGCTATACTCGCCTCGGCAGACCCTGAAGAACCCGAACTAAAAGGCGGATTGCTCTATGCCAAATACGGCAAAGGCAAGTTTATTTATACAGGGCTTGCCTTCTTTCGCCAACTCCCCGCAGGTGTGAAAGGCGCGTATCGTTTATTTGCAAATTTATTGGCAACAGAAAAGAAATAGAATTGTCTATATCAATATGTTTGCCACATCTAATTTCCACACATTTAAGTAGGGTTGCCACTACAAAATATATTTGGCAGAAATATTTAAATATGATCAAAATGTTTGGTACGCTGACAAATTTTGTGCTGAACCACACAGAAACATAGCCCGAAACACTGTGTTCCACATCTCTCTATGTGGTTTATACCTTGCTCCACTAAAATCGTCGGAGCGCCAAATGTTTTGTAAATGCGAAATTCAAAAAAGTTGCTGGGGAGTGTCGAGCAAGCAATATAACAACCAAATTTAATCAATAAAATGTAAAAAAAGCCTTCAATGGCTAAAAAACGGTAGATAGAAATAGCATATTTCTTGAAAAGAAGGCAAATCTATGTTGTGTAGTTTTTGCAGCACATATTTTTCCTAAAAAGTGTGTATATTTGCAACCTAAAATAGGTTTCACAAAGATGAAAAATACTACTTCTGCTGTCCTCTTATTGGAAGACGGTACACTTTTACAAGGCTGTGCTTTGGGCAAAATAGGCAGCACTACCGGCGAACTTTGCTTTAATACAGGCATGACAGGCTATCAAGAAATCTATACAGACCCGTCCTATTTTGGACAAATAGTTATAAATACGAATACACACATTGGCAACTACGGTACGATTGATGCTGATAACGAGTCGGGCAAAGTACAGATAGCAGGTATGATTTGTACAGCGTTTTCCCCTCAATATTCACGCCATACAGCGCAGGCTTCTCTCCAAACGTATCTTGAGGAATCCGGTATTGTGGGTCTGCATGGCATTGATGCACGATTTTTGGTGCAACACATTCGCATCAAGGGTGCTATGAATGGCATCATTTCTTCAGAAACAAAAGATGTGGAAGAGCTTCGCAAGCAACTCGAACAAACGCCTTCTATGAAAGGCTTGGAACTTGCCTCCCGAGTGAGTACTGCCACACCATATTTTGTGGGCGATCCAAATGCACGTTACAAAGTAGCATGTTTGGATTTGGGTATCAAACGCAATATATTGAATTGTTTGGCAGAGCGTGATGTATATTGCCAAATCTTCCCTGCCAAAACTTCTTACCAAGAAATGTCGCAATGGAATCCAGACGGCTATTTTATATCCAATGGGCCTGGCGACCCCGCCGCTATGCCCTATGCTGTGGAAACAGTGAAAATAGTACTCAAAGAAGATAAACCTGTGTTTGGAATATGCTTGGGGCATCAACTTTTAGCACTTGCCGCCAATATCTCTACTTACAAAATGCACCATGGACACCGTGGTTTGAATCACCCAGTAAAAAACTTGCTTACAGGTCGTTGTGAAATCACTTCGCAAAATCATGGGTTTGGTATCAGTGAGTTTGATGTAGCCAAAAGCAACAACGTAGTCGCTACACACATTAACTTAAACGATAATTCGATAGAGGGATTGAAATTGAAAGACCGCAAAGCCTTCTCTGTCCAATATCACCCTGAGTCTTCACCAGGCCCACACGACTCGCGCTACTTGTTTGATGACTTTGTGGGCATGCTGTCCTAATTGTTATAAAATAAGCTTGCATTTGTAATTCTCTATTTTTTTGCTTAACTTTGATTGTTTAAACGCTAATTTTATGCTGACCAAAATACTTTTAGAGATTTTTCAGGCTATCTCTGAAGATCCTTTTGTAAAAAGAATGTTGGGGAACTATAACCTCGCAGGCAAGGAAAACCTTGACCTTGAAGCCCTCATGAATGAACTCGGGTTGAGTCCTGAAGAAAAGGTGAAGTTTCGACAAGCGCACAAAGAATATGGGCAAAACCCATCGGAAACCTATCAAAATTATAAATATAAGTACGAACCTAAATCAGACAGCGCGTTTGATAAATTTGACGCTTATACCAGAAAATTTGACGATAAAGCCAAAGAATACGAAGAAAAACACGGGCAAGGAACAGGCGATTGGAGCCATAGGCAATACCAAAAACACCGTCCTGACAATAATACTAACAGTAATAACAACAATAATCAAACGTCTTCAACCTCTGCTGAAGAAAAGAAAAACCTCGAAACATTAGAAATGAGAGAGGGGGCAACTTTTGATGAAATAAAGGCGGGCTATAAAAAACTCATGAAAAAATACCACCCCGATAAATTTCAAGACGAGGAGAAAAAGAAATACGCAGAAAGTATTTCGGCTAAACTGAATGTAGCTTTTGATTATTTTAAAAAGAAGTACAATGGTTGAGTTTGATATTATTGCTTCTTTTTATGGTGGTAAAATAGCCCAACGAAGCCGAGTGCCTTTGTTAAATCATATCGAAGAAGGTCTTTTTATTTTGCAACATGAAAAAGCAAGCTTGCCTGCCCAACGTGCATACTGTTTGCACCCGCTCTTGCAAAGTGATGAGGCATTGCAGGAAAATTATGCAACCTTGGCTTATGCAAAAATAGACTCAAAAGTGATGCTACTCGCTCTTGAATATAGAAATATTGCCAACCAATATCTTTCACGCAGGCAAGTGCAAAATATAGATGAAATACAACTCAGTCCGCTTGATGAAGTAAATCAAATGCTTGTAGCCGATAAAATACAAAACTGTAAAGATTTTGAATTGCATCACAAGACTACCCATCTACGTAGCAAAGAACTCACAATATACTTTGCTAACTGGTTCATGCGACTCGGCATAAGTGATGAAAAATATCAGCATTATAAATGCACTAACCTGCTTGAAAATATTATTTTTCAAAAATAATTTAACAAAACAATAGCTATGTTTATCGCCAATCCTATATACGACACTGTTTTTAAATACCTCATGGAAGATTTGGAAGTAGCCAAAAGGCTTATTTCCATTATTATTGATGAGCAGATACTCGACCTCGAAGTAAAGCCACAAGAATTTACCACGTTTTATCAACGACTAGGAGTAAGTATTTTGCGTTTAGATTTTAAGGCTATCATTAAAACAAAAGAAGGCAATGCGAAAAAGGTTTTGATAGAATTGCAAAAAAGCAAGAACGCCTTAGATATTCGCAGGTTTAGGCGTTATTTGGGCGAAAATTATACAAAAGTAGATGGACTAGGCAAGCAAAAAGAAGACTTGCCTATCATTACTATTTACTTTTTGGGTTTTACGTTATCGATCAATGTGCCTATTATTCATGTGAATAGGGTTTATAAAAACAGGGTTACAGGCTTGGAAATCAAAGGGAAAGATGCATTTATTGAAAAATTAACGCATGATAGTTATATCATTCAAATTCCGCTCTTGCCTGCCAAAACGCAAACAAAAGTAGAGAAAATACTATCGGTATTTAATCAAAAATGGGTGCAAGATGAAGACAATCGTTGGCTCATGATTTATGATGACGCTGAGATAGATGATGTTGATTTAGAAATGATAGCCAAACGTTTGGAACACGCAGCGCAAGATACTGAAACACGCGACCAAACCGAAATTGAAAATGAACTCGAAGAGGGGCTTGACAAAAAATTTTATGAAAAGGAATCAAAAATAGAACTTTTGGAAAATGAATTGGAGGAAGCCCAACAACGCGGAGCCGAAGCTCAACAACGCGAAGCCGAAGCCCAACAACGCGAAGCCGAAGCCCAACAACTTGCCTCCCAACAAGCCAAAGAAATAGAAATATTACGTGAGCAATTAGCTAAATTAAACCCAAAAATATAAATGTTAGACTTTTTCCAAAGCCTTTTCCGATACAATCCTGAAAGCCCCATGTTTTTTAATAAAGCCGAATTCTGGCTTTTTTTCGGGGCTATTATTGTCATTTATCAATTCATATATAATCGCACTGTTTTACGCAATTTATTTATATTTGCATTCAGCCTCTTTTTTTATTATAAATCAAGCGGTTTGTATTTAGTTATTTTATTGTTTTCTATTGTTTTAGATTATTATGTTGCATTATATTTACATAAATCTGAAAATAAAACAAAACGAAAAGTTATATTGATAGTATCCATTACTGCTAATTTAGCGTTGTTAGCCTATTTTAAATACACCAATTTCATATTGGAAAATATATTTTATTTGGTGCAAGCAGACTTTAAAAAATTAGATATATTCTTGCCTATTGGTATTTCATTTTACACTTTTCAGACTATAAGTTATGTAGTTGATGTTTACAAACGTGAGATAACACCCTGTGAAAATTTTTTAGATTATGCTTTTTACATGGCATTTTTCCCGCATTTGGTAGCAGGACCCATAGTGCGTGCAAGCGACTTTAAAGCGCAAATACATGCGCAATATGAAATTGCATACGCAGAGTACGGAACGGCTATTTATATGATAATGGGGGGACTAATAAAAAAAATCCTTATATCAGATTATATTTCGCAGAACTTTGTGGACAGGGTTTTTGCAGACCCGACACGCTATTCGGGTTTTGAGAATTTAATGGCTTCTTATGGGTATGCTATTCAAATTTATTGTGATTTTTCGGGTTATACAGACATTGCTATTGGTATTGCTTTGTTATTGGGTTTTAGGTTAAAGTTAAATTTTAATTCGCCTTATGTTGCTATTAGTATTACTGATTTTTGGCGAAGATGGCACATTTCACTTTCAAGTTGGTTGCGTGATTATTTGTATATTGCTTTAGGTGGAAATAGGCGCGGAAAATTGTTTACATATATCAATTTAATGATTACTATGCTGTTGGGGGGCTTGTGGCATGGCGCACACATTAAGTTTATTATTTGGGGCGCATTGCATGGCGGAGCATTGGCTGTTCATAAATTTTACATGGATTATATCTTGCGCAGTAAGGCAGAGCCGACAGGGTTTCGCAGGTTCTTGGGGCAAGTATTGACATTTCATTTTGTTTGTTTCTGTTGGTTATATTTTCGAGCTGTGAATGTAGATACAGTTAATAATATGCTGTATCAAATCGTATTTAGTTTCCAGATACAAGCCGTTCCGCAAATGATAGTAGGTTATCAGCAAGTTTTTTCTTTGATGTTGATTGCATATTTGATACATTGGATACCACGTTCATTCAAAGATGAATTAGCGCATTTCTTTGGGGCTATACCCGATGTAGCTAAAGCTTTTGTGATAGCATGTATTGTTATGCTTGTTTTTCAGTTTCAAACATCTAAGATTGTTCCTTTTATTTATTTTGATTTTTAGTAGAATATGTTCCAAGAAAAATTTAAAATATACAGTTCTTCTGCAGGTTCGGGCAAAACTTACACACTTACCAAAGAATACCTAAAACTTGCGTTGAATACACCAAATCCGCATTATTTTAAAAGCATTCTTGCAATAACTTTCACCAATGATGCCGCAACAGAGATGAAGTCGCGTATTATTGAAATGTTACAAGGTTTTGTCTTTCCTTCTGAAGACGCAAAAGAGCGCGAAAAAACAGAAGGTTTGTTACAAGTTATCGCAGAAGAATTGCGTGAAAGTATAGATGTGCTTCGCGCCCGTGCTGAACAAGTTTTTATGAAAGTGCTTTATAATTACTCAGATTTTGCAGTAAGCACGATTGATAAATTCGTCAATAAAATAACCGCCGCCTTTACACGTGAGTTAGAAATCCCTTATAATTATGAAGTAGATTTGAATACGCAACAGCTTTTGCAAAATGCTATAGACCGTGTAATAGAAAAAGTAGGACAAGAACAAAAAACACATTTGTCGGGCTTTGTGGTAGATTGGGTAAATCAAAAAGTAGAAGAGGGGAAAAATTCAGGTAAAATTGCTGAAGATTTGGTTAGCTTTTCAAAAGAATTGATGAACGAAAATGCCTATCCATTTATTCAATTGATAAAGCATTTGGATATTCAGAACTTTAAAAATATACACACAACTTTAAATAAAACTCAGGAAGATATAGAAAAAAAAATTATCGCTATTGCTAAAAAAGGACAATATATACTGGACACATGTGGAGCAGATGACAAAGATTTTACAGGCATGTCGAAAGGTGTTTATGGATATTTCAAACCGTATTCAGAAAACCCCGATATTAATAAATCTATTCCAGTGAGTGTAAAAGAAGCCCTAGATGCAGGTACTTTCGCACACAAAAAAAGTAGAAATTTGCAAAGTGTGCAAGCTATTGATGCTGATTTGCTGGCTTGTGTTAATCAAATAGAGGAAATAAAAAATACGCAGAAAGGGCATTATCAACTTATACATTGTATCAAACCGCACTTGTATAAACTTGCACTTATACACGAAATTGAGCAAGAACTTGCGCAAGTGAAACGCGAAAATAATACAATTCACATCTCAGATACTAATAAAAAAATTGCTGAAATTATACGACAAGAACCCGTGCCATATATTTATGAAAGGGTAGGCGAGAAATACAATCATTTGTTGATAGATGAATTTCAAGACACTTCTATTTTGCAGTGGCATAATCTCATGCCGTTGGTAGAAAATAACTTGAGTGAAGGGCATTTTAACCTCATAGTAGGAGATAGCAAACAAGCTATTTATCGTTGGCGGGGAGGTGAAATGGAGCAGTTGGTTTATTTGCACAAAAATAAAATGGAAAAATTGCTTGAACTCGAACCGAATGACAGCGATATTTTAAGAGAACGCTATGAAGTATTAAGATATAATCATCAAGCAGAAAACTTGGCTACCAACTATAGAAGTACGCGCCAAGTAATAGAATTTAACAATGATTTTTTTCGAAAAATTGTAGAAAGCCCAATAGGCGCAAAATATGAACTTCTACCGTTGATTTACGATGAAAATTTTGCCCAAAAAACACCTGCAGGAAGCGATAAATCAGGTGGGCATATTCAAATAAATTTTATCGAAAAAGGTAATTTATACCAACAACAAACTTTAGATAAAATATTAGAAATCATACTTAAACTGACCGAAGATGGTTTTGTTTGGCGCGATATCGCTGTGCTTGTCCGAAGCAATTTGAATGGTTCGCTCATAGCTAATTTCTTAAAAGAAAATGGCATAGAGGTCATTTCACAAGATTCACTTGTATTGGTTTCTGATGAAAAAGTACGTCTGCTTATCGCGCTCCTGAAAGTGATTTATCGACCAGAAGACAGGCTTTCAAAGGCGGAAAGCTTGTATAGTTTTTATCGAATAGTGAAAGGCAAAAACCCAAATGAGGAGTTAAATTTTCAAATACAAAATATTGTAAGCCAGCCTATTACTGCATTATTTGAAAAAATAACAGAAGAAGGTTATCCTGTGAGTTTGCCTAAATTACAATCTTTAAATTTATACGAATTAACCGAAAAACTAATAGGTGTTTTTAAATTGTTAGACACTCAACCGCGCTTAGAATATCTATTCAGGTTGTTGGATATTATGCTCGAATTCACAAAACAAAATAACGCAACGTTAGGAGATTTTATTGATTATTGGGAGCAAAATAAATCCAAATTGAGCATCAATAGCCCGCGTGGTTTGAATGCTATTACTGTTACGACTATTCATAAATCGAAAGGTTTGGAATATCCGGCAGTAATTGCGCCGTTTACAGACTCAACACATGAGCCAAGAACGGGTGCCAATATGTGGGTACGGCTTCCTGAAAATGACTTTACTTTTGATGTGGGAGGCAAGAAAATTGTATTGCCTGCCGCACTCGTAAATATACAAAAAGCGTTGGCGGATACTTCCATAGCCGAGCAATACCAAAGCGAAATGCAAAAGACATTTATTGAAAGTTTGAATGTGCTATATGTTGCTTTTACAAGACCTATTCATCGACTTTATATCCTTACAAAAACAGGCGACTTTGATAAACCGTCGGGGCAAAATCGTGCGAATTACCTGCTTTATCTTTACTTGGTGTATGCTCAACAATGGAATCCCGATAAGCAGGAATATGTATTGAACGAAGGAACGCCCTTGCCTACCAAAAAAAATACTACCGAAAACGAGGAGGAAGACGAAGACGAAGATAGTGATGTTTTTTGGGTGGAGGATTTGGTTACCACTGATATTCATAAAAAACTAAAAATTAAGAGGCGAGGGCGATAAATTTTTTGCGCCCTTTTTTTAGCATTTTGCCCTGTTTTTAACGGCAAAATGCTAAAAAAACTATACCTTTGCTTATCTTTTCAAATAGGCATGCAACATAAACCTTTTTTGGCTCATTATCAAATTCAACGTGTGCTTGGGCGCGGCGGCATGGGTGTGGTGTATCTTGCCAAACATACGCAGATTGGTAGGCAAGTGGCTATTAAAGAACTCGCGCCTAATTTTAGTAAGGACATTGCTTTGCGCCTGCGCTTCAAAAATGAAGCGGCATTGATGGCAAACTTGAACCACCCAAACATTGTAACTTTGCATGATTATATAGAAACCCCCGAAGGTGTTTATCTCATCATGGAGTACGTGGAAGGTACGACTTTAGAACATTATATTCAAAATATATCGGGACCTATAACTGAAGACCGCGCCATTCTCATCTTCAAACAAATACTGGAAGGCGTTGGTTATGCGCATAGCAAAGGCATCATTCACCGCGATTTGAAACCTGCTAATATCATGCTTGCGGCTGATGGCACAGTGAAAATACTGGATTTTGGTATCGCCAAAAACCTGTATGCCTCTGAACGCGCACACACTCAAGCTGGACTCAAAATCGGGACTATTTATTATATGAGTCCCGAACAAGTATTGGCGAAAGAACTCGACCGCAGAAGCGACATTTATAATTTAGGCGTGCTGTTTTTTGAAATGCTAACGGGACAAAACCCTTACCAAACTTTGGATTCTGAATATGAAATTAGCCACAAGATAGTACATGAAGCCTTGCCTGCCCTGCGCGAATATTACCCAAACATTCACCCCTATTGGCAGAAAGTTATCAGCAAAGCCACACAAAAAGCAGTAACGGCGCGCTATCAACGTATTGCAGAATTTGCCGAGGCACTCACAGTTACGCTTGAGCCTGTCGTACCCGCATTTTTGAAAGAGATAGCTAATACTGTAGAATGGAAAATACAAAAAAAAACCTTGCCTGAAACCAAACAAACGGAAAGTAACTTTGCCGAAAACTCGGCTATAGCGGACGCGCTTCGCGAGCCTGTAGTCAAGCAAGAGCCTGAAGTCTTGTTGTTTGAGAATGAATTTGGAAAACTCACTAATCGCAAACTTGCCTACCTGAAAGGACGCGACTATTTTGAAAAAGGGAAAGAAGAAACTATAGCTTTGCACAAAATAACCCAAATACAACTCCAAACTAACCGCGAAATAGCAAGCGGCGTTTTCTTTAGTTTTTTGATATTAGGCTTTCTGATAGGCTCGTTTTGGAGTTTATGGGCATTGCTTTTTGTGCTTATGCTCTTGCCTGTAGCAGGTATTTGCTTTACAGAATTCCCCGCCATCATACTCACAAAGCAAGACGGTAAAAAGTCTGTTATGCGTGGTTGGTATTGGCACAGCGAAAATGCAAGGGATTTTACAGAACAAGTGCAAAAAGAATTGAAAGCTAAAAATTAAAACACAACACGACTTTTGCTTTGTCCAGAGTGGTTAATTTTTCGCCCAAAGCCGCCTTTTATTCCTTTCTTTCTAATCTCCCAAGATTTTATTTTAAATTTTCTCCCTTTGTTGCTTTTCAGGAACGAAAGTTAAATAAGGCGACAGTTTTAGGACTTACGCAATGTTCAAGAATAAACAAACAGTGCGCCTATTTGTACCACACGCGAGCCGCATGTAGTACGTCGCGTAAGTCCTAAAACACCATGTTATTTAATTTCTGACACTTCTCAGCAACTTTTTTGAATTTTACATTTACAAAACATAGGGTACTCTGACAAATTTTGTGTTGAACCACATGGAAACATAGAGAACATAGCCCGAAACACTATGTGCCACATCTTTTTATGTAGTTTATACCTTACTCCACTAAAATTGTCGGAGCACCAGTTTATTTAATTTTCATTCTCAAGAAACATAACTGAAAATATTTCTACTATAAAACCTTTGAAAGTACATTGAAACAGGGTGCAATCTAGTTTTGTCCCCACCTTGTGAAAGGCATTTAGAGGCGGTTTATGCGTAAATAAGGCGTTGTGGCAGTTTATTGAGATTGGCAACATGTGTAAAAATCCTTGCCTGCATTAAAAATTTGCAAGTTCATAAGAAAACCGACTTGTTTACCCGCTTAAGTGCCTCTACAACGCTCCTAAAAGGGGACAAAACTAGATTGCGCCCATTGAAACATTCGTTTTTCAGCTCAATTTTTAATAAATGCTTCTTTTGAAAAATACGCTGGGAAATGTCGGTAATTTCCATTACTTAGAAATATTTTGGGAACTTAGCAAATCGCATCTACGAAATATGCGTGAATTAAACCTATATTCTTTGCTTCAATTTCACCGCGTGGCGTGCATATAAAGTCGTCTTTGATGATGTTATAGGTGCTTTCAGAGATATTGACCTTGCCTGTTTCGCCTGCTGTTTCCATACGGCTGGCGGTATTTACGGTGTCGCCCCAAAGGTCATACGCGAATTTGGTTTTGCCTATCACGCCTGCCACCAAATCGCCTGTATGAATTCCGATACGGATTTTCCAGTATTTCTTGCCTACGGCTTCTCGGAGTGAGGCTTGTTGCGCCATCCATCTTTGCATTTCGAGGGCGGCGAGTGTGATATCGTATGCGTGTGTCAGGTTTGTATTGGGTACACCGCCTGCACACATATAGTTGTCGCCTATCGTCTTGATGCGTTCGAGGCGGTACTTTCCTGCTATTTCATCAAAGGCAGAGAAGCACAAATCTAATTCCTTGATGAGTTCTTGTGGCGAAATTTCTTTGGCGAGTGCTGAAAAGCCTTGCACATCTGCAAAAAGAACAGAGGCAGAATCAAAATATTTAACTTCCGTAAATCCTTTTTCTTTTAGCTCTTGTGCGATGTCGGCAGGCAAGATATTCAATAATAAGGTATCAGCTTTTGCCTTTTGCGCTTCTATTTCTTGTTTTTGCGCTTCTAATTGTGCATTTACGAGCCTTTCTCTGCGCAAAGTGCGCAAAATCATCGCGCCTACTACAAGCAAAAATACCAAGCCCAAAATCAGAAAATACATATTACGTTCTGCTTGTTGTGTTTGCAATTCGCTTTCTTTGGCAAGCAGTTGAGCATTTTTCTTTGCGTTTTCGGACTTGAGCAGTTCGGATTCTGCAATACTTGTTTTTTGTTTTGCCAACAAGGTTTCGCGTTCCGATTGCTGGCGTTTTAGTTGTTCCTCGATGCGTTTAGATTGTTCGGCTTGTTGCATAGCTTCGGCTTTATTGGCGCGTGCTTCCTCATCTTTGTGCTTGGCTTCGGCTTCGTTGGCGCGGGCTTTTTGCAACGCCTCTTCTCTTTCTGCTCTTGCGCGTGCGAGTTCGGTACGCTCGTATGTAATCTCGGCTTGCATGCGGAACTTATCCATAAGAAAGCCTATCACTTCATTGTTGCCATTGTTTAAGCGTAAAAAGAAGGCATAAAGTTCAGGCGTTATTTGTAAATTCTCAAAAGCATTACCACGCAAGTCTAATCTTTTTAAGTTTTTAAGTTGTGTGATTTGTATGGGCAAATCTTTCAAACGGTTGGCAAATAAATTCAATATTTCGAGTCCTTCCAAGTTGCCTATTTCGGCAGGCAAGTGCGTTATTTGGTTGGAAGGCAAGTATAATTCTTTCAATTTTTTTAACTTGCCTACAGTGGCGGGTATTTTTGCGATATAACCGCCGCTCCAATACAATATTTCGAGGTTATTGAGGTTGCCGAGTATGGGGTGCATTTCAGCCATTTTGTTCTCCAATACCACGAGGGTGTTTAGTTCTTGGAGTTCGCCTATATCTTTTGAAAATTGTGTTATACGTGGCGCACGTATTTTAAGTACTTTTAATTTTTTGAAATGCGAAATACCTACTGGCAACAAGCGTGTATTTTCCAAATACAAAGTTTCTAAATTTAATAATCTGCTGACAGAGTTTGGTATTTCGGCTATTGAATCATACTCTATTACTAATTTTTGTAGCTTTTCCATTTTGGATACTTCGGGAGGAAGCGTTTTAAAGTTTCCCTCAAGCCAAAGCCCTTGCAAACCCCCTACAGCAAAGGTTTTATCCAACCGTTCTTTGAATAATTGGTAATATCCGCCGCCTATATATGCTTTCGTATTGCCTGAGTACAGTTCGTAGGTGAGCAATAAATTGGCTATTTGTTCTGGGTTCGGGCAAACCTCTACCAAATCATCACAATACAAAAAACGGTCTTCTACCAACCTATCTAAAAGTAACTCTTGCGCAAACAATCCTTGCAAACTGCTACAAAACAGTAGAAAATACAAAAACGAGATTTTTTTCGGGTGCATAGAAAGCCTTTTTTATTTTATAAGCACCGTTTTAATGCTTACATATAAATTTTAGCAAAGATACATAAAATATGGCGAACCATTTAATTCACAAAGTTGCAATATTCTGTTTTTTGCGAATACGATGGATAGATTTTTCAAATTTTTGAATATCCTCATCAGACAGTGAGTATTGAATAGCTTTTTTATAAGCATCAACTCCTTCAGCATACAGCCCTTGCATTTCGTACATGATGCCATATTCATTCCAAACCTTTGCCTTGTTTACGCCTGCTGTTATAAGCGACTTTGCCAGCAACTCTGCCAGCGTATCATACTTTTCAAGGGTAGAAAGTAAGATGGCATAATTGGTATAAGCGGCAGTATATTCAGGTGCATATTTTAAGGCGAGGCGATAACACTCCTCTGCTTTGGGGAAGTTTTTGTATTTGGTTTCATAAATCCACCCCAGATGATTGTATGCTTTGCCGTATTCGGCTTCTTGTTCAACAATATATTGGAGCGTGTCGTATGCTTCAGCTATTAAGCCTTCTTTTATGTCGTTGTCCGCTTTGAAGAAAAGGCGGTCTAATTCATAATAATTATCGGATTGATTACTCATATTGGTTCGTTTTTTTGTTTTGAGTTTTTTTGAAGTTCGGCAATAAATTTGGTACTCTGACAAATTTTGTGTTGAACCACATAGAAACATAGAGAACATAGGCCGAAACACTATGTTCCACATCTTTCTATGTGGTTTATACCCTGCTCCACTAAAATTGTCGGAGCACCATAAATTTGTTCTTGTCGGTTGCAATATTTCAAAGCTGCTCCAAAAACACTTCTAAACTCGTTTTTAAGTGTATAAGTACATTATTTATGTCAAAATCCGCTACAGCCTACGAAAACGGAACTGTATAATTCAGATTAATTTGTAATTCTTTTTTTCAGCACCAAAATTAGTGTATTATGGTGACAACTGCAAAAATACTGACCAATTCGCAAAAATGGGATGTGAAATTGCCTAAAACCTGCCAAGCATCAAGCAAATGACTTTTCCGAAATTATCCAAGTCTGTATTTGAAAAAAAGCAGTTGTTAATCCTAAAAATTATAGAAATGGGGTTGCGTTGTTAATATAGGGTTAAAGACCTTGCCTGCCCAACCGATTTGTCGTTTTCTGCGTATACTTGCACAAAGCAAACAACAAATCGCATGTGTATTTATCACTTTTTAGGGCTATTTTTGGCTATTCCTATTCAATTGGGCTGTGTTGGCTCACAAACATGGCAAGCAATCAATCACAACATGACACATAAAGAAGTTTATGTGGATACTACAGCAAACAAGCAAACGACTTATCAGAAACCAGAACCTGTGAGGAGCAGTAACCTGAATATGTTGGTACTGCCTTACAATCAGCAAGATATTTGTCAAGCATTTGATGAGCTTTCACAAAAACAACGCGAAGCTATAGATATAGTGAGTCAAGGTTTTCGTGATATGGGCTTTCAAACAGGTAGCTTTACCGCTATTATGCGCAAAATGAAAAGCACAGGCGGTTGTGATACACACAATCCCGTGCGCATGCTGAACACTGCACTCTCTACAGCGCAATGCGCTTATTATACTGTTATCGAAACAGATTTTGATGAAGTGCAAACAGGCAATTACCTCGCACTCAATCTCACTGTATACAATGCAAGCGACCACAGCGTTGTTACGCAACAAACAGCCGATTCAGACAGGCAATTCACCAATGACACACGTCAGTTGGTGAGAGAGGCTTTTGAAAAAATGAAAAATAATTTGGGAAATGATATTGACCTTCCCAATAAAAACAATAAAAAGACGACTGTAACAGATAATGGCAAAAAGATAAAAGTTAATCTTATCGCTGATGTAGATAGAGATTTGCCAAAGGCGAAAAAACTCAATCCTGACGCTATCGGTATCGTAATAGGCAATGCCAATTATGAAAAAACGAAAGCTGTGGATTATGCACTGAATGATGCGGCGGCTATGAAACAATATATGATTACTACTTTCGGGCTTAAAGAAGGCAATATCATTTATATAGAAGATGCACGCAAAAGCGATTTCGAATTGCTTTTTGGTGTAAAAGGCAACCATAAAGGCAAACTTTTTAACAATGTTAAAGAAGGTATAAGTGATGTTTTTATATTTTATGCAGGGCATGGCGCAACGGGCTTGAACGATAAAAGCGGTTATTTTGTACCCATAGATTGTGATGCGCAATACTTGGAAATAGGCGGTTATCCAGCCGAAGTATTTTATCAGAACCTTGCTCAAATTCCTGCAAAATCTTTTAGTGTGTGGCTCGATGCTTGTTTTTCGGGTACAGAGTTGGTGCAAAATGTATCGCCCATAGTTATCAAAGGCAAAGGTGTAGCTGGCCTGCGCAATGGTACGCTCATGACTTCTTCTACTGACGACCAATACGCTACTTGGTATCCAGAACAAGGGCACGGCTTGTTCACTTACTTTTTATTGAAAGGGATACAAAACGCAAGAGGCGATAAAAATGGCGATAAAAAATTGACTTTCAATGAGTTGTATCAATTCATAAGCGATAAAACAGAAGGCGTGCCGTATTGGGCAAGAAAACTCAACAATATTGAACAAGTGCCACTCATCAAAGGCAATGCGATAGAAAAAGTTTTATTGGAATACTAATCCATAAATTACTTTTGTAAATAGCAGTTATTTTGATTAGATTTGCAAAAAAATAGAATCTTATGCTCGCTGCAAATCAAACTTACAAACACGCATTTCAATATACTCAAGCACAAGTGCAGGCTTTCGCAGAAGTAACAGGCGACCACAACCCTGTCCACCTTGATGCCATATATGCGGCTACAACTGCCTTCAAAAAGCCTATCATGCACGGCTTCTTGAGCGGCAGTGTCTTTTCGAAAGTGTTTGGCACGTTGTTTCCAGGTGAGGGGACAATTTACCTGCGCCAAACCATGGAGTTTTTGCGCCCTATGTATGTAGATGTCATGTACGAAGCAGTCTTTACTGTAAAAGAAATAGATACAGAAAAGCACCGCGCTATAGTAGAAACCGTTGTTTATGATACGGCTACCCAAAAACCTTGCCTACGCGGAGAGGCAGAGGTAATGAATCAACGCGAAATTTAATCAACCATTTTAGTAAATATGTTACGAGCCATTCGTTTTTTAAAAGTTGTCAGCATGTTGTTATTTATTCTCGCTTTGATAACAACCTATTATGAGATAAACAATGACAGCAAAATGGTCATGCTTTATACTGGTGCGAAAGGTGCTGCGTCTTTGCGCGTTTCGCCCTCTATGTTCTTTTATATTGTGGGAGGCTTTTTTGTACTATTGAATTTGCTTGTGTCTGGTTCGGTACAAGCCCTTAGCCATTACCCCTTGAGCAAAATGCCTGTTCCACAACGCGACTATTGGTTGCAAGATGCCGATTCGCGTCAAAATTTGCGCGAAGTTTTACAGTCGTGGATGCATTTTTTGGCTATCATTCTCAATATTTTCTTGGTATTGTTATTGGTAAAAGTATGGCTCATCAACCGTACACAGGGAGGCAAGCCAGAAGAATATTTATATTATGTAGTGGGCTTGATAGGCGTTCTGGCTATTTGGGTAGGCTTTATTTTCTACCGCTTGCGGTTGCGCAAAGTGGATTTTATTCAATAGACTTCTTGCAAAAGTCCTTTTCCCTCTCTCCAAATTGGAAAGAGGGAAGGGTGTGAGGTCTTAAGAGATATTTTTGCAACAAGTCTAATAATTTTTCAAAGAATTACCTTGTTCTCAAAAAAAACATGTAACTTACATTCAAAACCAACACACGTATGGATTCTATATTCAGTTACCTATTCTGGGGCGCTATCATTGCTTATGCTATTTTCACAAATATTAAAAAACAGGCAGTCGAAGCATCTAAAACCATTGTTGAAGCTAAAACACCTCAACAATTTGACACATTCGACACAAGCAAGTTTAAAATTTTCACACACGAATCGTCAAGTATGGAAACGGAGGCAAAAAGCTTGGAAAACGTAGCACCAAAATATAAATCAAGAGAGCGTACAGACATCTCTACTGTCAACAGTGAACAAGAATCTTTACAACGGAGGCAACAAAAAAAACAGAAGCCAGAAAAACCCGCCAAGCCTGTCAAACAAACTAAAGAAGAAAGTGCATTGCCAAGCATCAAAAAAACCAAACCACTCAAGCCCGAAAAACCTAAAAAAGATGACGGCAA
>Ga0163154_10001034_pt1 | contig 43376 bp, 35 predicted proteins | sample OliLakLV19MP9P1_FD_148649 | JGI IMG/M metagenome (GOLD analysis project Ga0163154, IMG submission 148649) | Freshwater microbial mat bacterial communities from Lake Vanda, McMurdo Dry Valleys, Antarctica - Oligotrophic Lake LV.19.MP9.P1 | ecosystem: Environmental > Aquatic > Freshwater > Lake >... | reverse complement strand
TCAGTTAGACGAAGCTCTTTTTATCTTCATTTTACCAAACCGGTTTTTTACCTCATCAATGGCTTTGTATAAATCGTTCTTTTTCTCAGTGTTAGAAAATAAATTAGTCTGTACCGCATCCTGTGTTAATTCGCTCAAACGTACGCCCAGCAGACGGATGGGCTTCCCTTTTTTATATAATTTTTTGAAAAGATCTTTTACCACCGGTATTAGCTCATCATCTGCACACGTAAAAGAAATAGTGGTTTGGCGGGAGGTGGTTTCAAAATCGGGGTATCTTATTTTAACTGCAACACAACCGGCTACCTTTCCATCCTGCCTTAATTCAAAAGCAATTTTTTCTATTAAACGTACCAACTCGCTCATTAAAAAAACAAGATCGGTTTTGTTTTCATCAAAGGTGTTTTCGCTGGAGATTGATTTAGCCTCGTGGTATTGTACCACTTCGCTGTTATGAATACCAAAACTTTTTTGCCACAGATCAATCCCCCATTTACCCAGCCTTTCTTCCAACGCTGCCTGTGTTTTGGTATTTACATCTCCAATGGTATAAATGCCCATCGATTTAAGTACAGCATGTGTATGATCCCCTACGCCTGGTATTTTATCAACCGCAAGCGGTGCTAAAAACTCTTTCTCTTTTCCAAAAGGTATTTGCAGATAGCCGTTGGGCTTTGCCTCGTTGGTGGCAATTTTAGCCATCATTTTATTGCAGGAAAGTCCGAAGGAAATAGGCAGCTGTGTTTCATCCATTATCTGCTTTCTTAAATCGATGGTCCATTGCAGGGGATTAAAAAACTTATCCATGCCGGTAAGGTCAAGGTAAAATTCATCGATGGATGCCTTTTCAAAAAGCGGAGCTTTAGCAGCAACAATTTGTGTAACCCAGCGGGAGAAGCGGCTGTATTCACTCCTGGTACCTTTTACTACAATTGCCTGCGGACAAAGCTGCATGGCCTGTTTGGATGGCATCCCGGAATGGATACCAAATTTACGGGCTTCGTAGCTGCAAGCCGCTACCACGCCTCTTTCGCTGCCACCTACAAATACAGGTTTACCTTTCAAACCAGGATTGTTCAATATCTCAACAGACACAAAAAAAGAGTCTAAATCAAAATGGGCTACTATGCGTTGAGGGGTATTTTTCACTCCACTAATTTACAATAATTTTCACCGATAAATATCCAGCAAGCCATCCGGAAGTTTTACAAATACCTTCCGGCTTTTTTTATCAATTTTTTCGAGCGATGCTTCATGAATAGGTATCAGCGCTTCTTTGCCGTCCAGCAGTATAGCACATAATAACTGGTGTGGCTGTTCAATTACTTCAACAATTTCTCCCAAATCTTGCCCGTTATTTATCATACTAAAACCCAGCATGGAAATAGGTGCTGATGCAGCAGTAAATTTTTTAAAGTCCTCGGCAGTGAGCCATACTTCTTTTGGAGTTAATTTTCTGGCAGCCTCCTTGGTAACAATACCATCAACCTGCACATATACTTCAGCATCATTTTTTATGGAAGTGCCCGTAATAAAATAAGGCATAAAATTATCAGCACCTTCTTCCAGGAAAAAAGTTTCAAGGCCTTTTAAAGTTGTTTTTTTACCAAGACTATGTTGCAAAACCAACTCGCCTTTTAAGCCAAAGCTGGCAGCTAGTTTTCCTATTTTAAAGTATTGAGCCATGGGGGAATGTTGAAGGTTGTTTAAAATGGTTTATTTAATGGGAAGATGTAGAACGTTGTTGAAAATGGTTTAGCAATTGGGAGATGTTGAATGTTGTTGAAATTGTTTGAATATGGTTTAACATAGTTTATCACTAAGGAGATGTTGAAAGTTGTTGAATATGGATGAATATGGTTTAACAATTTGGTAATGTTGAATGCCGTTGAAATTGGTTTAATAAAATCCTATTAATTGGAAAATGTTGAATGTTGTTGAAAATGGTTGAACATGGTTTATTAATATTTTAGCAACAGGTAAATGTTGACTATTATTGAAGGTAGTTGAACATAGTTTGATATGGAAAGTTATGGCATAAAAAAAGCAATTCCGAAAAACGAAATTGCTGAAAAGAGGTAACCGGACAGCGGTAGTTATTCGCCTGTTTTAGTTTCTTCTTCTTGGGTTGCTGGTGTTTCTGCAACAACTGCTGCTGGTGTTTCTGCAACAACTGCTGCTGGTGCTTCTGCAACTTTCTTTACAACCGGAATGTTGCGGCTATCCTGGCGGGCTTTTTTATGAGCTCCGGAACGCTTGGCAATGTGAGCATCATGCTCGGCACTCCATGCAGTAAATTTTTGCATTGCTACAGCTTCGTCAAACAGGCCTAAGCTTACACCTCTTAACAAATGCTTCAGGAACAATACGCCCTTGAAGGAAAGGATACGACGAACAGTGTCAGTAGGCTGAGCACCTTTGTGTAACCAATCCAACGCCTTCTGCCGATCAATCAAAACGGTTGCCGGAACAGTCAGTGGGTTGTACGTACCTAGTTTCTGAATAAATTTGCCATCACGTGGACTTCTGCCATCTGCAACTACTATAAAGTAGAATGGTCTCTTTTTTGAACCATGACGTTGCAGTCTCATTTTTACAGCCATAAAAAATAGAAATTTTTTTGGGTTGTGAATAAATAGGGTTTCTTTGCTCTCCTTTAAAAAGGAAGGCGAAGATAATAACCTACACAACATCCGCCAAATATTTTAGTGGTTATGAATTTATAAAAAAACTAAATTCGTGCATTCAATTGCTTTTCAGGTCATTTAGCCAATTATTTACAATAGTTTTCGCTTAATCATTAAAATCTTTTTTATGAATACTTCCAGAAGAACATTTATTAAAGGCAGTGCACTTACAATGGCTGGTACGGCCCTTTTGGGCTGTGATATTTTCGCCGCAAAAAAAAGTGGCGTAATTACGGGTATTCAATTGTATTCTGTACGGGATGATATGAAAAAAGACCCGGTTGGAACTTTGAAGCAACTGGCTGCAATGGGCTATGTATATGTGGAACATGCCAATTACGTAGACCGGAAATTTTATGGCTATACAGCAGCCGAATTTAAAAAATTGCTGAACGGCCTGGGAATAAAAATGCGCAGTGGACACACTACTATGAATGCAACGCATTGGGATGCTGCAAAAAATGATTTTACAGATGCCTGGAAACAAACAGTAGAAGACGCTGCCGTAGTGGGCCAGCAATATGTTATCAGCCCCTGGCTGGATGATGAAAACCGTAAATCTTTTGATGACCTAAAAAAGTATATGGAGGTGTTTAATAAGAGTGGTGAGTTATGCAAAAAATCCGGGATGAAATTTGGTTACCACAATCACGATTTTGAATTTAGTCAAAAACTAAATGATGTAAAAGTATTCGACATCATTCTCCAAAATACAGATCCGTTGCTGGTTACACAACAACTGGATATTGGCAATATGTACCACGCAGGAGGCATTGCTGCGGATATCATCAAGCAATACCCCGGAAGGTTTGAACTATTGCATGTTAAGGATGAAATAAAAGCAGCTGATGTAGGCGAGATGGACGGCAAATATGAGAGTACCATCCTTGGTAAAGGTATTATTCCGGTGAAGGAAGTGATAGATCTTGCAAAAAAATCAGGAGGCACCATTCATTTCATTATTGAACAGGAATCTTACCAGGGCATGGCGCCCATTGATTGCGCCAAGGAAGACCTGGGGGTTATGAAAAAATGGGGATATTAAAATAGACCCGATAAAAGGCTAATACCAAAAAAATATTTATAAACCATTAGAAAATAGCCTCGCTAATTTTTCTGGCAATTGTTTATTAAGAAGTTGTGGCACCAGCACTTTTTGCCGAAAGAAGATAAGTATCTCTTTACCTGCCAGAGAAATTGCCTGCAGTAAAGAAAAAATAAACCAGTGTAATGCTCATTTTTATCGGCTATCTTATTGTTTGCCTTTAGCAGCACAAAGAGTACCTGCATATAAATGATTGAGAAAACCCTGGTTGCCAAAAACTGCGGGTATATGACCAAGCGCAGATAAAAAGAACTTCCACCATCATAGTTATGGTATCAGGCAATTGGATGCAATGCTCCCATACCGTCACCCTTCTTTGTATCCCAATCTACTGTTGGATTATAAGTTGCTTCATCTACTCCAAAAATGTAAATAGTAGCTAGCTCACAAGAGTAAAGGCTTTGCAAACAAAATACTTAATCCTACATCTATAAATACCTGTAACCTTGTGTAAGCCTCCTTTTTATGGCGTAGATTTACATGATATAAAACCAGCAATAAAAAAGCGACTGATTACCTGTAGCCATTCTTTTAAATCTACAAAGCATGAAAAACATCTTTCTCTTTATTGCAGTATACTTCATCAGTTGCGGGCCTTCCAATAAACTTAAAAAGTACTACACACCCGAAGATGCAAGTGTATTTGAACTGGTAGAACGACTGGCTAAAAACAGTAATGATAATGCCGCAGCCCAGCTATTGCCCGAGGCCTACAAGGCTGTACTAGCTAAAAGACAACCTTTAACAGCAGCAGACTTTGGTTTGCTTGCACCCGGTGACCGGTATTTGCGGCTTGCAAAGGAATGGGGTGTAATGCTGCAGCTGCATGATAAAATTATTGCCACACCTGCTGCAAAAAACACAGTACCCCAACCCTGGGATCCCACTTTTGACATTGCACAGGCTAAAACATCTGCTGCCAAAGAATTTTACAAACAGGGGCTACAAGATTTGAATATTGATAACCGGCAGGCTGCCCGGAGTGCATTGGATAATTTTAACAAAGCAAATAGCATCATACCGGGGTACCAGGATGTAAGAAATCTTATCAGAGAAGCTACGGAAAAGGCAACCATCAACGTAATTGTGAGAGCTGCCAATTATTACAACCAAAGCTGGGATTACTGGGGCTTTCAAAACGATTGGCTGCAGCAACAGATCATCAGCGACCTCAATTCACAATCATTTAGGGATGTACGTTTTTATTCTGATTGGGATGCCAACACAAGGCAAGTAAGGGCCGACAGAATAGTGGAATTGAATTTTACAGAACTGTACGTTGGCCAGGTTTTTAATAACCGCTCATCCACCAAACGGAGTACACAGATAGAAACAGGCACTACCAATACCACACCACCTAAACCAATTTACCAGACGGTATATGCCACTGTATTTACAAACACCAGATATATGCAAAGCAGGGCAACATTGGAATGCCGTATTTACGACCTGGCAACTGGTAATAATTTATTGTACGATCGCTTTCCAGGCAATGATGACTGGCGCATTGTTACAGCCACTTATACGGGAGATAGAAGAGCATTGGCGCCCGAGGACTGGAACAGGATAAACAACAATACCAACCAGCAGCCACCTTCAAGAGCACAGGTAGCAGACAGGCTGATACGCAATACTTACAATTTATTAATCAGCCGCATTAAAAACGGAGTTCAGTTTGGGTCGTAATTTTTTTAGTAAAATTTATGGCTGAAAGATTTATAAAAGATTTCTTTTTTGTTTCAACTATACTTAATAGCACTACCTTACAAACCAAGTAAGTAATCTATCATTTTAAAAATCAACCATCATGAACTTCCTCATCCGCCTTTTTGTAACAGCAGCAGTAGCTTATGGTTTAAGTATTATTTTAAAAGGTGTTCACATCCCCAATTTTATTGATGCGCTGATTCTTGTAATAGTGCTTGCAGTGCTGAATACTTTTATTAAACCAATTTTGGTGCTGCTTACTTTACCCATCACTATTATAACTATGGGCTTATTTTTATTTGTAGTAAATGCGCTTATCATCCTGCTTGCTGATAAATTAATGGATGGCGTGAGGATAGATGGTTTTTGGTGGGCTTTAATTTTCAGTCTTATTCTTTCAGTCGCATCATCGGTAGCGTATTCATTGGTTGAGAAAAAGAGTTATTAGGTTTTATTAATAAACTTAAACCCATCCCCATCAAACAAACCCAAATCGCTCAATTTTAAATGGGGTATTACCAGCAATGCCATAAAAGACAATGTCATAAAAGGTGCTGCCAGCGTTGAGCCTAACTCTTCTTTAGTCATTTTATCAATGGCCGTGTAATCAGCGGCTACTTTGTATCCATCTTCATTGCTCATTAATCCTGCAACCGGTAAAGGTAAAACAGCCCCCTCCAACCTCCCCGCAGGGGAGGCTTTAACAGCACTTACGCCGCCCTGCTCTTTTATAACAAGGTTAACTGCTTTGCAAATACTTTCATCATCTACACCTACAGCAATAATATTGTGACTATCGTGCGCTACGGTACTTGCTATGGCCCCCTGGTTTAATCCAAAGTTTTTTACAAAGGCCTTTGCAACGGGTGCATCCTTGTATCTGTTAACCACTACAATTTTTAAAACATCATTTGCAATGTCACTTACTATTCTTCCATTCTCAATTATTGGTACAGCCATTATTTTATTGGTAATGAGCTGCCCTTCCAATGCCTCAATTACAAAAATTTCTTTTTCATCATGATGCAGTATTTCAAAATCTGCCACCGTTTTTTCAGCACAACTAAATTGATTAATAATTCCACACGGTTTTGTTTCAATTAGCGACTTGCCATTTTCTGCTACCAGTTGTCCGTTGATGTAAGTTTGATTTACTTTAAAATTAACAAGGTCTTCCACCACAATAAAATCTGCTGCATCACCTGTTTGCAGCAAGCCTACTTCCATTTTATAATGTAGCACAGGATTGATACAGGCTGCCTGCAACAGCTTAAAAACATCAATTCCTTTAGCTACAGCTCTTGCACATAATTGGTTGATATGTCCTTCTGCCAGGCTATCCGGATGTTTATCATCGCTGCAGAACATCATGTTTTCATAATGAACATGCATCAGGTCAATCAAAGCTTCAAAATTTTTAGCAGCGCTTCCTTCTCTTATCAAAATTTTCATTCCGTATTGAAGTTTTTCCAGTGCTTCCTCAGCAGTAAAACATTCGTGATCGGTACTGATGCCAGCATCAATATATTTCTTTGCATCGGCACCGCTCAAACCCGGTGCATGACCATCTACCGGCTTATTATATTTTTTTGCCGATGCTATTTTTGCCATCACTTCTTCATCATTAAATAATACGCCGGGGAAGTTCATCATTTCACTCAGATACAATATCTCTTTTTTCTGCAGCAAGGCATCTACAGCAACCGCATCCAATGCAGCACCGGCTGTTTCAAATATGGTGGCAGGCACACAACTAGGTGCGCCAAAATTAAATTTGAATGGAACCGTATTGCCATTTTCAATCATAAACTCCACGCCTTCTATACCGCATACATTGGCTATTTCATGCGGATCGCTGATGGTTGCAACGGTGCCATGTACCACGGCCAGTTTTGCAAATTCAGACGGAACCAGCATACTGCTTTCAATGTGTACGTGGCTGTCTATAAATCCAGGCAGGATATACCTTACAGGAGCATTAGCCGGTAAAGTTGTTGGGGCGATGGAAATTATATTTACGTTATCAAATACCACTTCCGCATCCAAAATATTTTTATTGAGAATATCAACAACCTTACCCGTAATTTTTTGAATCATGATAAACACTTTTTTTATTGTACACAAATGTAAGCTGCTTTGCTGTTAGTATTTATTTGTAATATGCATAACACCCCTCATTTCTGAAAGCAATATATCAACTAATTTTACCGCCTGATATTTTATCTATCATCATTTTACAAAATTAGTTACATGAGAAATTTAGCTTTATTCGGACTGTTAATTATCTTTTTAGTTGCAGTACAATTTGCCAGCGGACAAACAGTAGATGACGTGATTGAAAAATATGAAAAAGCCCGTGGCGGAAAAGATAAACTGCTTGCAATTAAATCTATTTACATGGAGGGCAGCCGTGAAATGATGGGTAATGAAGTGGCAGTAAAAATCACCAAAGAACAAGGCAAACTAAGTCGTACAGAATTTGAAATGGGCGGTACCAATGGCTTTATGCTGGTAACGGAAAAAGAAGCCTGGTCGTATATTCCTATGCGCTCTCCTACCCCCACCAAAATGCCCGATGAAGCCCTGGCAGGTATGCAAACAGAACTGGATATTGCAGGACCACTGGTAGACTATGTTGCAAAAGGAAATACAACAGAACTGTTAGGAAAAGATACTGTTGATGGAAATACCTGCTATAAAATAAAGCTTACCACCAAAGCAGGCAAAGAAATCAAATACTGGATTGATACCACTACCTACTTAATTATACAATCTGCTGCAAAAGGTGGAGGAAGAGGGCCTGCCGGAGCTGGCAAATCTGAAACGGAAGTGTTTACGCTTTATGCTGATTACAAAGCCGTAGATGGAATTATGTTCGCCCACAACATTGAAACAAAAAACCCTGCGGGCCAAGGAAGGGCTGGCGGGGGTACTACTTTTGATAAAATTGAAATCAACACACTGGTAGATGCTAAACTGTATAAAGCTGAATAACCAGCCCTTTTTAGTAATTGTACGCACTTAAACTTTGGCATAAAGAACTAATAAATTGAGTTTTTAAATTAAGCGATAAACTGGCGTAAAGCAATCACTATTAATAAAAGGAACAGGTTATACCGGGGAAAGTCCCATAGTTAAATACGGAATTTTTTTATGTTACTTATCATTACCTTTGCCCCGTTTAAAAAATTAAAAACATTTCAACTATGAGTTCAGTTAAAGTTGCTATCAACGGATTTGGCCGCATCGGCCGTTTGGTGTTTCGTCAAATCTATAACATGCAGGGTATCGATGTAGTAGCCATCAATGATTTAACCAGTCCTGCTGTATTGGCACATTTGTTAAAATACGATAGTGCACAGGGCCGTTTTGACCAGGAAGTTACCTCTACCGAAAATTCTATTTTAGTAAATGGGCACGAAGTAAAGATATACGCACAAAAAGATCCATCACAAATTCCATGGGGAAGCCATGAAGTGGATGTTGTTATTGAAAGCACAGGCTTTTTTACAGATAAGACAAAAGCTGAAGCACATATTGCAGCCGGGGCAAAAAGTGTAGTAATATCTGCACCTGCCACAGGTGATGTAAAAACAGTTGTATTTAATGTAAACCACTCCATTTTAGATGGCAGCGAAACCATTATCAGTTGCGCCAGTTGCACAACCAACTGTCTTGCACCAATGGCCAAGGTTTTAAACGATTCTTTTGGCATTGCCACTGCAATCATGACTACCATTCACGCTTACACCAACGACCAGAATACCCTGGATGCACCTCATGCAAAAGGTGATTTACGCAGGGCACGGGCAGCCGCAGCCAACATCGTACCTAATAGTACCGGTGCTGCAAAAGCAATTGGCCTTGTATTACCCGAACTAAAAGGTAAACTGGATGGCAGTGCACAAAGAGTTCCGGTTATTACCGGTTCTTTAACTGAATTGGTTTCTGTTTTAAATAAAAAAGTAACTATCGAAGAAATTAATGCAGCTATGAAAGCAGCCAGCAACGAAAGTTTTGGCTACAATGTTGATGAAATTGTAAGCACGGATATAATCGGAACTACCTTCGGTTCTTTGTTTGATTCAACTCAAACAAAAGTTTTAACAGTAGGCGATCAACAACTGGTAAAAACAGTAAGCTGGTACGATAATGAAATGAGTTATGTATCTCAGTTAGTACGTACCGTTAATTATTTTGCAGATTTAAAAAATAAATAGTTTTTAAAAGTCCTGCTGATTTTTTATTAAACCAGTAGCAGGTTATTATACTGTTATCATTTAAAAATAAATTAATCTACAGAGGCTTTCACAAAACTGAAAGCCTCTTTTTATTTTAGTGAACGTATCTTTAAAGCCAGATAAAATACAAACCTGAAATCACAATCCCTGCTAACTTTTATTTAAAATGTTTATCAAAAAAAATTGCTGCTGTTTACTTATACTATTTTCAATTATGACCGAAACAGGGTTCACACAGGACTGGGCAAATCTTGGACAATTTAAGGAAGACAATAAAACGATCGGGCTGCCTGCACAAGGTGAAAAAAGAGTTGTTTTTATGGGCAATTCCATTACCTCAGGCTGGTTGAGTACCATGCCATCTTTCTTTGCAGGAAAACCCTATATTAACAGAGGCATCAGCGGACAAACAAGCCCACAAATGTTATTGAGGTTCCGGCAAGATGTAATTGCCCTTAAGCCAGCATGTGTGGTGATTTTGGCAGGCACTAATGATATTGCAGGCAATACCGGCCCTTCTACATTGGAGATGATTGAAGACAATATTGCATCGATGGCAGAATTGGCATTGAAGAATAAAATAAAAGTAGTTTTATGTTCTGTGCTGCCAGTGTTTGATTACCCCTGGAAATCAGGCCTGCAGCCTGCTGACAAAATTATTACGCTCAATAAATGGGTTGCCAAATTTGCTAAAGAAAACAAGTGCATATACCTCGACTATCATTCAGCAATGGCCGACGAAAGAAATGGTTTAAAAGCAGCCTATGGAAACGACGGAGTGCATCCCAATGAAGCCGGTTATAAAGTAATGGCGGTGCTTGCAGAAAAAGCCATTCACCTGGCTTTGGCGAAATACGAGAAGTAATTCCGTCAAAGATTATCCTGTATATTTTCAGCAGGATTTTCTATTTGCAATGATTACCTTTATCGTATAAATATTTTGTTATGGAGACAGAATTATCGAAGCGAATAACAATTGTCCCTGGTCTGATGGGGGGCAAACCAACCATCAGGGCAATGCGTTTTACGGTAAAAGATATTTTAGAATTACTTGCATCCGGGATGCGTCATGAACAAATTCTTGAGGAGCATCCTGCTTTAGAAGAAGATGACATTAAAGCTGCATTGTTATATGCTGCAGGTAGAATAGGCAACACAACTATTATAGTCCATGCAGCTTAACCAAATAGAATTATGGCTTGATATGCAATTGTCTCCTGCAATAGCTAAATGGATTGAAAGCAAATTTTCAATTAAGGCTATTTCATCTTACGATTTATTTATTAATGAAGAAAAAGATGAAATAATATTTTTAAAGGCAAAGGAAAAAGGCAATGTAATATTACTCTCTAAAGACAGTGATTTTGTGGAAATAATATATAGGCTAAAAGCTCCGCCAAAATTGATTTGGTTAACATTTGGAAACTGTCCCAATAGTCAACTTAAAATAATTCTCGAAAAAACTTTGATGCCTGCAATTAATGAACTGGTTAAATCCCCAACAACAATTATTGAAATAACATAAATTCAAAATCAATATGAGCAAGTTTTCTTCTTTCAATTTTAGCGGCCACAAGGCACTGGTTCGTGTAGACTTCAATGTACCATTAGATGCCAATTTCAATATTACGGATGACACGAGAATGAGTGCCACCATCCCCACTATTAAAAGGATATTAAGTGATGGCGGTAGCGTTATTTTAATAAGTCACTTTGGTAGACCAAAGGACGGCCCCACAGATAAATACTCTTTGAAGCATCTCGTAAAACATTTGCATGAATTGTTAAACGACCACCCACAACCGACAACCGACGACCGGGGTACCAATGTTTTTTTTGCTGATGATTGTATTGGAGAACAAGCTGCCATCACTGCCAATATGCTAAAGCCGGGCGAAGTATTATTGTTGGAGAACCTTCGCTTTTACAAAGAAGAAGAAAAAGGAGATGCTGCATTTGCAGAAAAATTAAGCAAGTTGGGCGATGTATATGTAAATGATGCATTTGGTACAGCTCACCGGGCGCATGCTTCTACAGCTGTGATTGCACAATTTTTTTCTCCGGAAAACAGGATGTTTGGCCTGTTAATGAACAGTGAAGTATCAAGCGCTGAAAAAGTATTGCACCATTCTGAAAAGCCTTTTACAGCTATCATTGGCGGAGCAAAGGTTTCGGATAAGATATTGATTATTGAAAATTTATTGGAAATAGCAACTGATATTATTATTGGTGGTGGTATGGCATATACCTTCATCAAAGCAAGGGGAGGTAAAATTGGTAACTCACTCTGCGAAAATGACCGGTTGGATGTTGCGCTAGATATTCTTGCAAAAGCAACTGAAAAAGGTGTTAGCATTCACCTGCCGGAAAATTCTGTTTGTGCAGATAAATTTGCTGCCGATGCCGATACACAGGTAACTATGAGCGATGCTATCCCGGATGGTTGGATGGGACTGGATATCGGCCCCAAAGCGGTGGGTGTTTTTAGTGAAGTTATCCGTAATAGTAAAACAATTTTATGGAATGGTCCAATGGGTGTTTTTGAAATGGAGAAATTCCAGAATGGCACCAAATCAATTGCGTTGGCAGTTGCAGAAGCTACAGCCAACGGGGCTTTTAGCCTGGTGGGCGGTGGCGACAGTGTGGCTGCTGTTAACCAGTTTAACCTGGCAGATAAAGTAAGTTATGTAAGTACCGGTGGTGGCGCCATGCTGGAGTATTTTGAAGGAAAGGTATTGCCGGGAATAGCAGCAATAAAAGATTAAGAATTATTTATTAGCAGAAGTACTGAATAACCATATTTAAATAAGTATTTTTACCCCTAACAATAAAATTAAAGTTATGAAAAGTCCAGGTTTGTTAATAGGATTAGCCATCGTAGTTATCGTTGGTTTTTTAGGCTGTAATGGCTATAATGGTTTGGTAAAGCAGGATGAAAGTGTAAAGAAGGCATGGAACAATGTGCAGACAGAATATCAAAACCGTTCCGACTTAGTTGGCAACCTTGTAAACACCGTAAAAGGTGCTGCCAATTTTGAGCAAAAAACTTTAACAGATGTTATTGCAGCAAGATCAAAAGCAACCAGCGTAAACATCAATGCGGATAATTTAACACCGGAAAAAATTGCTGAATTCCAGGCGGCACAAGGGCAGTTGAGTGGTTCACTTAGCCGCTTGTTAGCCACTGTAGAGGCTTATCCAACTTTAAAAGCCACTGAAAATTTTACCAAATTGCAAGGCCAGTTAGAAGGCATTGAAAATGGTATCAAAAATTCCCGCAAGGTTTTTAATGATGAAATCAATACATATAATACAAAGGTTAGAAGTTTCCCCATGAACATTTTAGGCGGCCTTTTTGGCTTTAAAGCAAAAGAAGGATTTAGGGCAGATGCAGGTGCAGAAAAAGCCCCTGAAGTAAAATTCTAATCCTCCCAGCATGAATAAAAAAAGTTATGCTGTCTACATTGTAGCCGCAGTGCTGGCTGTAATTGCTATTTATACCATTGTTACCTTTAACAGTCTTGTAAAAAAAGAAGAGCTGGTAAAAAAACAATGGAATGAAGTGAACAGTGCCTACCAGCGCCGGTTAGATTTAATACCCAACCTGGTAAATGTTGTAAAAGGTCAGGCAGATTTTGAGCAAACTGTGCTAACGCAAATAACTGAAGCAAGGGCAAAGGCCAGTAGCATTACAACAACAACGGGCGAACTGACAGCAGATAATTTCAATAAACAAACAGCTGCTCAAAATGACCTTGCCAATGCAACCAGCCGACTTTTGATAACTGTTGAAAAATATCCGGTATTAAAAGGCACTGAAGCGTTTGCAGGATTACAGGCTCAACTTGAAGGCACTGAACGACGGATTAAAATTTCCCGAAAAGATTTTAATGCCGCAATTGCTGATTACAATAGTTCGGTAAAAAGTTTCCCGGTAAATATTGTAGGTGGCTTATTGGGTTTCAAGGCAAAGGATGGCTTTACAGCAGATGCTGGTGCTGATAAATTAATAGAAGTAAAATTTAATTAACCGCCGTGAATATTTTTCCATTTTTTAAAAAGAAGAAGGTTTTCTTTTCACCAGAAGACCAGGCACAGATAGTGGAAGCCATCCGCCTGGCCGAAACAGCAACCAGTGGTGAAATCAGGATTTTTGTAGAAAGCAAAAATCCTTTTATGGATCCTTTGGACAGGGCTAAAGAAATTTTTTTTCAACTAAAAATGGAAAATACCCAAGAGCGGAATGCAGTACTATTCTACATTGCAATGGATGATCATGAATTGGCACTTTTTGCAGATGAAGGAATTTATCAGCGGGCTGGTGCAACTTATTGGGATAACGAAGTGAAACTAATGATCTCCTTCTTCACTAAAGAAAACATTAGCAATGGCATTGCAACCTGTGTGCAGCAAATAGGGGAAACACTAAAAAAAGAATTTCCTTACAAGGCTGATACGGATAAAAATGAATTGCCTGATGATATTGTATTTGGTAAATGATACGCTTAGAATAATTCCATGAAAAAACTCTTCTCCATATTGGTGCTTTTCTTTTGTGCTTTTTTAATATATGCACAAAACGGGCAAAATAATTCTATTGATCAAATAATAAAAACACCGCCAAATCCTCCCCGCCTGGTAAATGATTATGCCAATGTTTTAACACCTGAACAACGGGATGCGTTGGAAAGAAAACTGTATCAGTTTGACGATACTACCAGCAACCAGGTTGTGGTGGTAATAGTAAACAATCTTGATGGCAGGGATGTGGCGGATGCTGCGATAGAATTGGGAAGAAGCTGGAAAGTGGGTGATAAGAAAAATAATAACGGAGTAGTTTTACTTATTTCTAAAGACGACCGCAAACTAAATATCTCACCTGGTTATGGCCTTGAAAGATCCCTGCCCGATTTAGTTTGCCAGCAAATTATCCAAACAATCATTGTACCCAATTTTAAAGGCAACGATTACTATGGTGGTATTGATCGTGGTACTGATGCCATCATACAGGCAACCAAGGGCGAATTTGTGGCAGAGGCTGGCTACAACAAGCGCTCAAAAAAAGGCACTCCCCTTTCCCGGATTATTTTCTTTATTGTAATTGGGGTTGTCCTGCTTTCTTTGTTTGGAGGCGGCAGAGGTGGTGGCGGTGGAACCTTTATGAGTCGCAGAGGTTTTGCTCCTTTATTATTTCCCGGTGGAGGTTTTGGCGGGGGCGGGGGTGGATTTGGTGGCGGTGGTAGTTCCGGCGGCTTTGGTGGTTTTGGAGGTGGCAGCTTTGGTGGTGGCGGAAGTAGTGGTAGCTGGTAATTTTTTAATATCAAAATAACGTTACCTGACTGCAAAGCCAATTTAAACAAGTATGTAATCCTTTTAGCTGATTTTGCTATTGCACATTGACTTGTCTGTAAATTATTTGCATTTTCAAGCTGGCATAACAATAAACTGTTTATAAGAATTTGGGGATATATAAACGCCTTTCAACAGGCACCTTATGCATCAACACTTTCATCAGGCGGATATTTTCCAATACTTCAACCATAGAAGTTGCCATATACTGTCCTTTAACAATTATATCAAACACGCCGAAATCCAATAAGTCTTCAGCCTTACTCAAATTAGATTTTGAAGAAATAATTACAATATAAGTATCCGGGCTTTTTAACTTAACAGTTTGCAGCAGGTCGGCACCATTTACAGCAAGCATTTCAACTTCAATTAAAATTACGCAAGGCTTAATATCCAGGTATTGAAGACAGGTATCTTTCTCCGTAATCAACACAATATTTACATAACCTGCATTGCGCAAATGCTGCTCATAAATGGCCAGTGTAAAAGGATCTTTTCCGATAGTTAAAATGTTGGTCAACATTACTTTTCCCATTGTTCCTACTTTCATATATCGGGTACCTAACCAGCATTGTGCCAGTTTGAAATCAGCCGCCAGTAAAGGGATTGCTGCAATTCACTGTTTCTAAATCTTCCATAATTAAGCTGGCTTTTCCAAATTCTGGAATAAAATAAGTGGTAACTTATTTTAAAACATTATTCCACTGCTAATTTTCTTATGCGAAATTTTTATTGCTTGCACCAAATACTCAGCCGCTGCTATCTTTAATCACTTAGTAAATATTGCAACTATCATTTTACAATAAAGATTTTACAATTACCTTTCCGTACAAGCAAAATCATTAAAAAAATGACAGTATCAGAAATTAAATTTTTATCAGGTCCGCAAAGCCGCTGGAAGGATTTTAAATTTGCAGTGGAAGTTTTTTTTGAATTCATAAAAGGCTTCAGGGCATTGCATTTTACCGGCCCATGTGTTACCATCTTTGGCTCTGCCCGTTTTAAAGACGGGCATCCCTACTTTGAAAAAACAGAAGAACTGGCAGCCAGAATTGCTCTATTGGGTTTTACGATTATGACGGGAGGCGGCCCGGGCATTATGGAAGCAGCCAATAAAGGTGCAAGAGAAGCAGGAGGCAGAAGTGTTGGTTGTAATATTGTATTGCCGCATGAACAGCATCACAACCCATACCTGGATAAATGGGTGAACATTAAATTCTTTTTTGTCCGCAAAACATTGCTGCTAAAATATTCTTATGCGTTTGTGGTAATGCCGGGTGGTTTTGGAACACTCGATGAATACTTTGAGGCGCTTACACTCATTCAAACAAAAATGATTGCCGAGTTCCCAATCGTAATTTTCGACAAAGCATTTCACCAGCAATTGCTGGCACATATAGAAGTATTAAAACAGCAGGGAACAATTGCTGGAGATGACTCCAAATATTACCTGGTAACTGATTCGGTTGATGAAGCAGTTGCTTATATCCAGCAAAATAGTATTGTAAAATTCAAATTACAGCCTGCAGGGCCTCACAAACCTTTTAGATGGTTATTGGAAAGAGGTTTTAAAAAGTAAACTAAACTTCAATTAAATCTTCATTTCTTCTTCTCAAAAGTAAGTGATACCGAATTGATGCAATAACGTAACCCGGTTGGCTTTGGTCCGTCATTAAATACATGTCCCAAATGGGCGCCACACCTGCTGCAGGTAACTTTAATACGCTCCATACCATAGCTGTTATCGCTTTCATCCAACACATTGGTTTTGTTAATGGGCTTCCAAAAGCTTGGCCAGCCGGTACCACTGTCAAACTTAGTAGCTGAACTAAATAAGTCGAGGTCACAGCAAACACATTTGTACATACCAGCTTCGTGGTTATCCCAATACTTTCCGGTATAAGCCCGTTCCGTTCCTTCTTTCCTGGTAACTATATATGCATCCGGACTAAGTTGCTTTTTCCATTCAGCAGCCGTTTTTACCACTTTAAAGGTTTGCTGTGCATAGGAAGCCGAAAATGTAAATAAAAGAGAAATTGTAAAAATCAATACTTTTTTCATATTCAATTGTTTTATTTTTTTACTATTAGATACGATTATGTGGTAGTGAAAGGATTTTACCAGATAAATGTTTAACAGCCGTAACAAAAAACAATTTGATTTGTAATTATGTTCTAAAATAAATTAACATGGGAATTCTTAATCAGGTAGCAGAGTATTTATATCTAAAGAAAAAAGATCCAAATTCGCCCAAAAGCGAATGGCTGAAATACATGCATGGTATTAACCGTATTTCTATTTTGCTCTTTTTAGTTGGTCTTGTTATTTTGGCAATAAAATTATTGCGCAGATAGAATAGAAAAAGGCTGCTGTTTCTTTGCTATAGAATGCAAGGGATAAAATAGTGTACTATATCTCTTTTACTTTTGAGACAAACCCTAGTAGATGCCGAATCACTTTTATGAGCAGACCTTATTCCCTTATTGTTTAAATAGAACTTGAATTATTCAAGCTGCCTGAATAAGGTAACAAGGTCGGTTCTGTCTAATTAAATAGTGCACTAAGGTTTAAAGAAAAGCAATAGACTATTTCACTAATTTATCCCTTGAGAAGTATAAATACATTTTCTGTTACAACAACTAACCAACTCAATAGAGAGTATTTTACTCAGGATTGATATCAGCTGCACCGCTGGTTTTTTTTTGTAAAGTACCAGCACCTCTGTAATGGATATTAGCTGCACCACTTGCAGTTGCTTTAAGGCTTACACTTGAATGAACATGTGCAGAACTTGCACCACTTGCAGTTACTTCCGTAGTTTCACTTTGCAAATCAGTTGTTTTTAAATCAGCACTGCCACTGGCTTTGGCTGTATATTGCCTGGTTCTTCCCCTTAGTTCAATGGTACTAGCCCCGCTGGCTTCCACAAAAATCTGCGGTGCATCAACTGCTGCCTTAATTGAAGCAGCTCCGGACGACTCCAAGTTGATTTTACCGTCACTTTTTAACCCATTGCTGACCTTAAAAGTGGCTGCTCCGGATGCGTCAATAAAATTTATTTCAGGTGCGGTTACAAATATTTTCATGTGAGCATCATTAAATCCTCCCATTTCCGAAGTACTTATTTTAAGTACTCCATTTACTACCTTGGTTTTAATGTACGGCATAAGGTTATCATCACATTCAACAGTAACTCTATTGGAAGAGCCATTGGTAATTTCTACCTCAAAAGCACCGCCGGCAGCTATCCCTTTAAAAGGATCGGTTTGTCTGTCTTGCGTAATGATATTGCCACTTCCGGTAAACTGCTGGCAGCCGGATGTTATTAACAGAAGCATGATTGCGAAAAAAAATACTTGTTTCATATTTTTTAAATTTATGTAAAGATTTAATAATAAAACTGCTTTTGCAAACCATTGGTAACAAATTACAAACAATAATTAATAAAATAAATATTGGCAGGCAAATGACATTTTTTTAATAAAATGTAATTGACAAAAAACAACCGTAGTTACTTTACTCAAGGGTTTCACCAGCCAGCCATTAGTAATCCACGGAACAAACCAAAAACCAACAACTATTTATTTACCTTCGCAGCCTTATGACAGATAAAATTATTATACTGGATTTTGGTTCTCAATATACACAGTTAATAGCCCGTGCGGTAAGAGAAGCCAGTGTTTATTGCGAAATAATCCCTTATCACAAACCAATTGACTATTCAGATAATTTAAGAGGGATCATTTTGTCTGGTTCGCCATTTTCAGTAAATGATCCAAATGCGCCGGTTGTAGATATTCAGGCCATTGCAGACCGGGTGCCCATACTTGGACTTTGCTATGGTGCTCAGCTTACAGCAAAACTATTTGGCGGCCTTGTTGAAAAAAGTGATAAAAGAGAATATGGACGTGCCAGTTTACAGTTAATACTAGATGATATTTTACTAAACGCAGTGTCACCATTATCACAGGTGTGGATGAGCCATAGCGATACTATTAAGGAATTGCCGGATGGTTTTTCAATATTGGGCACAACCGAAAGCATACCAGTAGCTGCTTTTAAGCGTACCACTGGTAACTTCCCCATCTATGGTTTGCAATTTCATCCGGAGGTGTATCATTCTACCGAAGGTAAAATCCTGCTCAAAAATTTCCTTGTTGCTATTTGTGGTTGTTCTCAAGACTGGACACCAGCCCATTTTATAACAGACACCGTTGCTGAATTAAAAAATAAAATCGGTGATAAAAGAGTCATCATGGCGCTGAGCGGTGGAGTTGACAGCACGGTTGCTGCAACCCTTATTCACAGGGCAATAGGTAAAAATCTTTTTGGCATATTTGTAGATAACGGCCTGTTACGTAAAGATGAATTTGAACAGGTACTGGAAACCTATGCTGCCATTGGGCTCAATGTAAAAGGCATAAATGCAAGGGAACATTTTTACAACCAATTAGCAGGCGTATCGGACCCTGAAGAAAAAAGAAAAATAATTGGCGGAGGGTTCATACATATATTCGACCAGGAAGCACAGCTGCTGGAAAACATTGATTTTCTTGGTCAGGGAACTATTTATCCTGATGTGATAGAATCAGCTTCCGTACATGGCCCTTCAGCTACCATCAAATCTCACCACAATGTTGGCGGCCTGCCGGAAACCATGAAACTTTCATTGGTAGAACCGCTCCGTCTATTATTTAAAGATGAAGTACGCCGGGTTGGGTTAGAGTTGGGGATACCTGCAGCGATGATCAACAGGCATCCATTTCCGGGGCCGGGATTGGGAATTAGGATTTTGGGAGATGTTACGCCGGAAAAGGTACGGTTATTGCAGGATGCAGATGCTATTTATATTGAAGGCTTAAAAAAATGGAATTTGTACGATAAAGTATGGCAGGCAGGAACTATTCTGTTACCGGTAAAAAGTGTTGGTGTAATGGGCGATGAAAGAACTTATGAATTTACCATTGCCTTAAGAGCTGTAACAAGTGTAGATGGCATGACGGCTGATTGGTCGCATTTACCGTATGAGTTTTTAGCAGCCATGAGCAACGAGATCATCAATAATGTAAAAGGCATTAACCGGGTGGTGTATGATATAAGTAGTAAGCCGCCGGCAACAATTGAGTGGGAGTAAAAAAGGCTTACTATAATTTCTGAAAAGGCTTATTAATAGTTTAGTAACTAAGTTTTTTTAAAGCCAATATCGCAAGTTAGTTTAGACGTTTAGAGGGTTTAGAGGGTTTAGGAGGTTAGGTGTTTAGTTAGATTTAATGAAGCCCTATAGAACAAACCATAAATAAAGGTGAAAATATAAATGAAAGGGTCGTAGTAGTCCCTGTCATCGAAAGAAAAGTGTAAAAAAGATTAGCTCAAAAGCCGAATTGCAGATTGTTATGAAAAAAAATATTTTATTGGTTTTATTTATTTTAACAGCGTTTTTTTCTCTACAAAAAACCTATGCTGCCAATGATACCATACCTGCATTAAAAACATATAGGGTGGGGATTTTTGCTCCTTTATATTTAGATTCTGTCTTTGCTGAAACAGGAAATTTCAGGTACAGAGAAGGAATCCCCAAATTTATTGTGCCGGGTGTGGATTTTGTAAATGGCGCACAGGTAGCTTTAGATTCCTTACAACTCTTTAATGAGAATGTAGAAGCTACCATTTATGATACAAAATCATTCAGCGAACCATTGTCACTACTAATAAAAAATAATAAACTGGATAAGTTAGATCTGATTATTGGTTCCGTAAAAGACATAGATTATAAACAACTGGCCGGGTATGCACTTGCAAAAAATACACCTTTCATTTCTGCCACTTACCCCAATGATGGAGGTGTAACCAAAAACCCATTTGTGGTATTGGTTAATTCTACTTTAAAGGCGCATTGCGAGGCTATATTCAGTTATATTTTACAAAGCCATGGTACAGAAAAAATATATTTATGCAGAAAAAAAGGTTTGCAGGAAGATAAGGTAGCTGCCTATATAAAAGCCATCAACGAACAGGATGGAAAAGCGATCCTTAATATTCAGACACTTTATTTTGACAGCACTGTTTCCCCTGCATTTTTAAAATCTAAATTGGATAGCAACCGGCAGTCTGTTGTTATTGGCGCTTCGCTTGATGAAGTATTTGCAACCCAACTTTCAACAGCCTGTAATCAAATACATCTGCAATATCCCCTTACGCTAATTGGCATGCCCAATTGGGATGGATTTAAAGCACTGCTGAAAAAAAAGGATTTTGAAAATTTCCCCATCTATTTTACCTCTCCCTATTACAATACTAAAACAGATAGTTTAAGCCGGCAGTTAATTGATGCCTATTCAATACGATCTAAAGGCAAACCAACAGACATGGCGTTTAAAGGATATGAAAGTGCCCTGTTGTTTGTAAAATTGCTGGTAGCACATCCCGACGATTTTATGAGTTATATCAATGATAAATCCATGAAAGTTTTTTCGGAATATAACTTTAGGCCTGTGGTTAAAAAAGGCAATTCGGTTCCTGATTATTTTGAAAATAAACACTTGTATTTTATAAGAATATTGAATGGCGTTTTATCCAAAGCCTGGTAGCAGCAGCAGTTGATATTTTAATTTTAATTGCTGATTGACTAAAAAACGGAATTGAGTTTTGATACAAAATCTTATCGTATTGGCACTAAACGTAATTATTTCTTTCTACAAACTTTACATACTTTGGCTCATAAAAAGCTTAATCTTCCCACTAAAATATGCATTGTATGCAACCGGCCTTTTTCCTGGCGAAAAAAATGGGAAAAAGTGTGGGACGAGGTAAAATATTGCAGTGATCGCTGCCGGAACAACAAAGGGAAATCAATATAAATTCGTCCATAACTTTGTTGGCTATTTTTTGTTATATCACTAAATAAACTTCCATGAAAAAGACATTGGTTCTTTTTACGATAGTCCTCCTTTCATTTGCCTTCATCAATTTTACAACTTTATTGGAGCAAAATGACAACCCTACCTACATTCCACCTAGTAAACAACGAACCGGCGATGCCACCAAAGGTTATGAATACCTCACCACCGGTGATTATTTAAAAAGCGGAATACCGTATTCCTTTTTTATGCTGGGAGCTCCAAAAGATACCAACAATTACCTGAACCGAAGCGGTTTCAATAAAAATTTATCGCATGATTTTACTGCCGTAAAAGCACCCAATGGCGAATTAGTGGTGGCCCCCAATTGCCTGCAATGCCATTCGCAGGTATTTGATGGCAAGCTGGTAGTAGGCATGGGAAATTCTTTCAGCGACTTTACTGTAAACCGGCAAAGCACCGCATTGATGGCAGAGAAGATGATGAAAAATCTTACAGGACCGAATGCAAAAAAATATGAAGCAGCTAAAAATTTTATCGATGCGCTCAAAGTAATTTCACCCAATTTAATTACATCCACTAAAGGCGTAAACCTTGCAGATGCACTGGCAGCATTGCTTGTAGCGCACAGAGACCCACAAACCCTTGAATGGAGCGATAGCAATTTAATGCCATTGCCAACAGAAATTATCCCGACCGATGTACCCGCCTGGTGGTTGCTCAAAAAAAAGAATGCTATGTTTTACAATGGTTTTGGGCGGGGAGATTTTGGTCGTTTTTTAATGGCAAGTAATCTATTAACCGTAAGCGATACCAGTGAAGCAAGAGAAGTTGACAGCCATTTTAATGATGTACTTTCTTATATATATTCTATCAACGCCCCTAAATATCCTAAGCCGGTTGATGAAAAATTAGCAGCCAGTGGCAAAAAAGTATTTAGCGCAACCTGCAGTAGCTGCCATGGTACTTATGGCGAAGCTGGTAAGTACCCCAACCTGTTGATTCCTGAAAATGTGATACAGACAGATTCGGCTTTATATACATCCAATTACTCCAGTCCGCAGTTTGTAAATTGGTTTAACAAAAGCTGGTTTACATCTGGCGACCATCCCGCCCGTTTGGTGCCATATAGAGGTTACATAGCACCGCCACTCGATGGCGTATGGGCTACAGCACCTTACCTGCACAATGGTTCTGTACCAAATTTAGAAACCATGCTCAACAGTAAAATCCGTCCTGCTTATTGGCAACGTAGTTTCGCAAAGCCCTCCTACAATTACGCAATACCCGGCTGGAATTATGAGGTAAAAAATGAACCCGGCAGTAGTGAAGTGTACAATACCACCCTAAAAGGTTATAGCAATAGCGGCCATTATTTTGGAGATAAACTCAACCAAAAAGAAAGAATAGCGGTAATTGAATATTTAAAAACGCTTTAGTTGGGGAACTGATTGTTTATTGTTTAGCGATGAAGTTGTGCTAAAATCAATCTTTCAACTATGTTTAGCGGTTTAGAAGTTTAGAAGAAGATCCAAATTGCAAAGCATGTATAAAAGAACGATCATCATTAAAAAATGATCGACCTTATTTATACTTTTAAAAAACAATAATTCCCTACCACAATCCTTGCAAAACGCTAAAACACTTACGGATTTAGGGTTCTAGCCCCTCTCCTTCGGAATATACTACAAGTGAGTTAATATTTTGCGGAATAAACCTGGAAAATACAAATTTGACTCAAAATAAGTGGACAATTAAAGTAAGACTACTATTCAAATAATAAAAAAACTTTGAGGCATCAGAGTCAAGCTCCCCTCTCCTTGGGAGAGGGGTTGGGGGTGAGGTCAAACAAAAGTTTCAAATAATTAGCCTGATAACAATAATTAAAAAAGAGGAATCAAGCATTTGATTTATTTCCCAATCAAAATTTCTCCTCACACAACCCATGAATTCGTTTCCTTTGCAAATTCATCAGAATAAAACAGCATGAATCAACCAATCAGTCTCTCTACACAATCGCTTCCGGTAATGGAACATTTTTACACCATCCAGGGAGAAGGTTTTCACCAGGGTCGTGCGGCTTACTTTGTGCGGCTCGGCGGTTGTGATGTAGGATGCGTGTGGTGCGATGTAAAAGATAGCTGGGATGCCAATGCGCATCCAAAAATGAGCATAGCTGAAATTATAAAAACCATTACTGAAAACACCCCTTCGCTAAATACAACTGCTAGTAAAACCCTCGTTGTAATTACCGGAGGTGAGCCATTAATGCATGATCTTACTGAATTGACCAAGGCCTTGCAGGCAAAAGGATTTGAAACCAATATTGAAACTTCTGGTGCCCATCCATTAAGCGGCAACTGGGACTGGATCTGCCTTTCACCCAAAAAATTTAAAGCACCCCTACCAGAAGTAGTTCCATTTGCCCATGAATTAAAAGTAGTAATCTTTAATCAATCCGATTTTAAATGGGCAGAAGAATATGCAGCACAGGTTTCTCCCGGCTGCAAGTTATACCTTCAACCGGAATGGGATAAAGCACACATTGTAACGCCGCTAATCATTGAATATATCAGGCAAAATCCGCAATGGCAGTTATCACTGCAAATACACAAATATATTAATGTTCCTTAATTCTTAAAAGCTGTATATATCTTATGTAGTTAAGCTTGAGTGTTTTATCTAAAACATACTCAGGTATACATATTTTACCACTTAAATTCACCATAACCTGTACATAAAATTTTCTTTTAGCGGAAATCCTTTATTTTAGTTGCTAAAACCCAACTTTATTCAGGTGAAATTAAAGACATTATTGATTTCTTTTTATTGCTTTGGTGCAATACAGCATTGTATTTCCCAGAAGATAGCTTTAAACGCCAATGAATGGGCAACAAAACTCGCCGACCCCGGCGATAAAAAAAATGAAGCTTTTTTCAAATTAATTCGCACACAGGGTATTGACAGTTTCACTGCATTTAATTTTTTATCACAACTGAGCAAACAACCAGAAGCAAAAGGCAATTATTTTTTAGCCCGTTATAACTGCGTACACTCAAGTTGGTTAATGGAATTCAATCATGCCACCCAATCCTTTGCCCCAATTAAAAGCGAAGAATTAAGATCGCAAATAAAAAAATTGCTTTCAAAAGCAATGCTATTGGCCTATGAAACCAATGACGATTATCTTGCCGCAATGGTAAGCGGCACGTATGGTAATTATATGTATGCTTTAGAAGAAACGGAGCTTGCAGTAATGTACATGATGAACAGTGCCGAGTTGTATGATAAAATCAACCTTGCTGCTCCCTTATCTCATTATGTTGTACTCGGCGAAATGCTTTGGCGGGTAAGGGAATATGAAAAAAGCATTAAGTATTCACAAAATGCGATCAGCGTTTTAAATTCATCCAATAGTAATTTTAAGGATCATTACACAATGACTTGTTCTAATACGATTGCACTGGCCTATCACAGAATGGGACAGTACGATTCTGCCTTTGTATATTATACAAAAGCAATGGAGGCGTATAAGAAAAGCAAAACACTCTGCTGGGACGGAATTATTTCCGGTAACATGGCGCAAATATATTTTGCTAAAGGAAATTATACTACCGCTTTGCCGATGTTTGAAATGGACTACAAAATCAGTAAAGAAAATAAGTTTTACGACAATGCGGCCAACTCTTTGCAGTGGGCCGCTAAAACCAATCTGGCACTAGGCAAAAAAGCAGTTTCACTTTTACAGGTAAGAGAATCTTTTGCCTTATTGCAAAAATGGCCATCTGCCAATTACCTGCAAAATGCATACAACACCGCTTCACAAATTTTTAAAAGCCTGGGCAACGATGACAGTGCCTATTACTACGCCGGCAAATACAACAAACTGCACGACTCGTTAGAAAGAACGATTTACCAAAGCAGCATCAGCATTTCAAAACTGCGGCTAAATGAAGAAGCAAACAGCTACAACATCCGCAGGCTACAGCAGGAAAAGCAGGAACAGATACAACAGCGAAATATAATCATATCAGTTATTTTGTTTTTAGCTGTGATTATTTTATTGCTCATTAACAGGCAGCGGCTTAAAGTAAAGTATCAGCAAGATCTTGCCCTGCAGGAAAAATTAAGGATGCAGGAAGAAAATTTAAGAATACAGCAGGAAATCGAATCTGCCAGGGCACAATTAAAAATGTTTACTGAAAACATCATTGAAAAAACCAACCTGGTGGAAAGGCTGGAGCAGCAATTGAATAAAAAAACTATCTCAGCAGTAGAACAGCAACTCATTTCTGAACTAAGCCAGCAAACTATTTTAACCGAAGATGACTGGGACAAATTCAAATCCCTTTTCGAAAAAATATTTCCATTATTTTTTCAAAGGCTTAAAATTACGGCACCCGATATTACTGTAGCCGAACAACGCATGGCAGCACTCACCCGCCTGCAATTGACTACCCGCCAAACGGCATCCATGCTGGGTATATCTGTTGACAGTGTTCATAAAACAAGACAGCGTTTACGCAAGCGTTTTAATTTGGGTGCAGATGCAAACGTGGAAGAATATATTGGGGATATTTGAAATTAAAACCTAAGTGGTATTAACATTACAGTTAATAAATACTGTTTCCCTAAAAAGTAAATACTAAATTAAATGGCACTGCTTAAAAGCGTGTTTAAATGGTTTTTACAATAAGTTTTGCACTGCAATAATAGAAGGTCGGGTTTTCAAAACTGCGTCATACTCAGGGGCAAATTAATTTGCCCAAAACATACCTGCAAGCCTATGCTTTACCTTAGGTCAAAAAAAATCCCCGTTCTTTTGAACGGGGATTAAAGAACCCTTCCGAAGACTATTTAACCAATACTACTTTGGTATTATACACTTCATTTCCAACAATCACATTTACCAGGTAAACGCCTGCAATGGCAGAGCCTGGCATGCTGATGATAGCATTCAACGAGCCTTTTAACATACTTAGCTTTTCAGTTTTTACAATCCTTCCTGAAATGTCCTTCACCGTAACTATGGCGTTAAAGGCATATTTATCAGCTTGCTGCAATTCAAGATTGAACTGGCCGTTGGTTGGGTTTGGATGCACCCTAAGCTCCGCACCTGTTACTTCAGCAACAGTTTCAATTGATGCTCTTGTTGCCGTAGATGAGCTGGTTTTAAAGCTGCATGATGGAGAGTAAGCAGTCCAGGTATTACCACATTTTGCCCTTATCTGCCATTGGTAATTTGTGTTGGCTGATAAACAAGTTAAGGAATAGTTACGCAAATTGCCGGGTAGAAAAATATCGACCCGTTTCGTTCCCGGCCTTGTACTCTTATACTGTATCTGCCATTGCACAGGGTTGGCTATTGCACGCCAGTTAAACCGGGCCGATGTAGTGGTGATGAATGTGGTAGTGAAATTTGTTGCATTTTGGCATTGTGAGCACGGTACTTCATCCACAAAGCCATTGCAGTTATCATCTATTTTGTTGCCACAAACTTCTACTGCTGCAGGGCTAATGGCCGGGTCGCTATCATTGCAGTCGGCCCTGTTGGTTACATAACCTGCAGGAGGCGTTGAACTACAGACTCTTAATGGTTTAGCAGCATTGCCGAAACCATCCTTATCAAAATCCAAATAATAGGTTTGATTTACCCATACCGTTCTGTTATTATCGTTGCAATCGCCTTTAATCTGATTGGTTAATACCACATACCCAACACCAGGAGAAGTGCAGCCGGCGATGGATGCTCCGTTATAATATCCATCAAGGTCGTTGTCAAGCACCCAGTTCCTAACCCCGGTTCCTTTTACTATTACGGTGGCCGTTGCAGAAGCTTTGTTGCCGTTGGCATCGGTAACGGTAAGTGTAACTACATTTCCACCAATATTATAGCAGGTGAAGGTTGTTTTATCCAGCACGTATGAAATCAGTCCGCAGGCGTCAAAAGACCCATTGTCAACATCCCTTGCATTCACCGTTACACTTCCATTAGTACCCAGCAGTACTGTAATACCCTTAGTAATTACAATTGGCAATGTTTTATCTTCCACTGTTACGATGGCTGTGCCGGTTGCAATGTTGCCATTAATATCTTTTACAGTAAGCGTTACTGTATTAGGACCGATGTTGCTGCAGTCAAACCTTGTTTTGTTTAACTGATACAAAACCAATCCACATGGATCATAAGAGCCATTGTCTACAGCCCTGTCTGCAATAACTGCAATACCACCTGCATCAATTTGCGCTGTGATATTTTTAGTAATCACAATTGGCAATGTTTTATCTTCCACTGTTACGATGGCTGTGCCCGTTGCAATGTTGCCATTAATATCTTTTACAGTAAGCGTTACTGTATTAGGACCGATGTGGCTGCAGTCAAACCTTGTTTTGTTTAACTGATACAAAACCAATCCACATGGATCATAAGAGCCATTGTCTACAGCCCTGTCTGCAATAACTGCAATACCACCTGCATCAATTTGCGCCGTGATATTTTTAGTAATTACAATTGGTAATGTTTTATCTTCTACAGTTACGATGGCTGTGCCGGTTGCAATGTTGCCATTGATATCTTTTACAGTAAGCGTTACAGTATTAGGGCCGATGTTGCTGCAGTCAAACCTTGTTTTGTTTAACTGATACAAAACCAATCCACATGGATCATAAGAGCCATTGTCTACAGCCCTGTCTGCAATAACTGCAATACCACCTGCATTAATTTGCGCCGTGATATTTTTTGTAATCACAATTGGCAATGTTTTATCTTCCACCGTTACGATGGCTGTGCCGGTTGCAATGTTGCCATTGATGTCTTTTACAGTAAGTGTTACTGTATTAGGTCCGATATTGCTGCAGTCAAATCTTGTTTTATCCAACTGATACAGTATCAAGCCACAGGCATCGAACGAACCATTGTCTACATCCCTGTCTGCAATTACCGCTATTCCACCTGCATCAATTTTAGCGGTGATGTTTTTAGTGATTACGGTTGGTGGAGCCTTGTCTTCTACCGTTACGATTGCTGTTGCAGAAGCTGTATTACCGTTAACATCAGTGCCTGTGAGTGTTACCGTATTAGCGCCAATGTTTGCACAAATGAATTCGGTTTTACTAAGGCTAAAGGTTAAACTACCGCATGTATTAGTGGAGCCGTCGTTTACCTGAGCTGCTGTTATAATTACATTACCTCCGGGAGTTAACTGAACAATAATGTTTTTCGTCTTTAAACCTATGGTACAAACTATTTCATCAATACTTCCGTCACAATTATTATCCTTGCCATCAGCGGCAATTTCGTTTGCACCTGGATAAATAGTTTTATCCAGATCATTGCAATCATTCGCATTTGCTGACCATCCCAGAGGTGGTGTTGATGAACAAAAGAACTTTGGGAGTTTAGTGGGTTCAGTATTAGAACACTGAGGAAATCCACTGTAGTATAGGTCAACCCTTTTTAAAATATCATTTATTAGAAAGTCCCAGCAATCGGGAAATCTTGAGTCGTATAATCTGATGTCGTAACCAAAACCATCGCCATCTTCATCAGGCCAGTAAAGTATAGGACTATGCAGCAATGCATCGCCATCATTACAATCAAGCATGCTTGAAGGTTGTTCCTTATATTTATCGGGAGCTGTTGCCGTACAAAATAGTACGCCTGTTCCGGTAGTATATCCGTCTTGATCAGCATCTGGATAAAAAAAATTGGGCAGAGTTTTATCAGCATCGTTACAATCTTCTCCTTTTGAAGTTAATGAATAACCTTGCGGTATTAGGAGACCATAACACATCGTAACTGGGGAGCCAACTGTAAAGCCATCCCCATCATTATCCACATACAAAAGACTGCTCCTAAATTTATCAGGATCTAATGGCGCACAATCCGAGTTGTTTTCGGAATAACCCACTGGTGTTGAGCAAACCCTACTAAACACAGATACTCCAAATCCGTAACCATCACGGTCTTCATCCAGAAAAAGACCATAATATAAAATACCCCCATCAATATTTCCATCGCAATTATTGTCTTTACCATCACACAATTCTCTGGCACCCGGGCGTATTTGATTATCATTATCATCACAATCACCAGCCTTCTTATCTCCTTTTATTACATATCCTTCTCCCGGAGAAGTACATGCTGTTATTATACCCCCGGTATAATACGTATCATTGTCTTTATCCAACACCCATTCAAAAACTGTAAGGCAGCCGTACTCATAGGCACCCATGTCTATTGTACCAACTTTTCTTGAATTGCCGTCCAGATCCAAGGGTTCATTATTCGCAGCATCTTTTCCAACATTTCTTGCAGGAGAATTACCCGTGAGGCGAAGGTCCCCTGTCACCGGGTCAATAAAAAGTGGGTTCTGATATAGTACGTTTCCTTCCCCGGTTTCTTTTGTAATAGAATAGGTAACTGAACTACTACTCCCTGGGTCATTTAAAATGTCAACAAGCGTACCATTACCCCACAAAATAGAGTTTGTAATTGGTAATGTTGAATTATTTGTGTTATAAATAAGAACTCCACCAGGTGTAAAATTATAATTGGAACAGAAGGTGCTGTTAGTAATAGATGGCGTTCCCCCACTATTACAAATTGCATTACCATAGGTAATAGCCTGATTTTTAAAGAACCGATTGTTGATTAATACAGAATTTGCGTTAAGATTAAACACAGCTCCTCCATTCTTGGCTTTATTACCTGAAAAGTCACAATTGATGAATCGGGGAGAAGAATTGAATGAAAAAACGCCCCCGCCGTTTTCAGCTGCAACGTTGCCAGAAAAATTACAGTTGGTGAGGACCGGTGAAGAATTGCTGTTACCCAAGCCAGCACCGTCAGCAAGAGCTTTGTTGTCTTGAAAATTACAATTTGTAACCACAGGGCTGCTCCCCAAATTATACATACCACTTGCTAAGAAGCCGAGGTTTTTTGTAAACGTACAATTTGAAATTGTAGGGCTTGAATTAAAATTATACATACCTCCTCCAAACTTATTTAGTTCATCCCTATCCGAGGTCTGCCCAGCTGTTATAACAAATCCGTTAAGAATTGCCGTAGCATCAATAAAGCCTCCGTTTAAAACCACATGCCAGGCATTGTCAGTATAGTTAATAAAATTAACACCGTCATTTTGTTTTAGATCGCCACTAAGCGTGGTAACGTTCAATACCCAATTACGGCTCGCAACCAGGGATTCTGTGCCTGCGAAACCACCATATACTGCAATGCCGTTTTTTAGCTTAAACGATGATGCAGGATTGTTATCAGTAATACCTGCACCCTCATCAGGATAATAGGTACCTTTAGCTACCCAAATTTGTGTAACGCCCAAGCAGGTACTAGAAAGAGCATCCTGCAAATTTGTATAAGCATCGGTCCAGGAACTTCCATTACCTAAACCTGTAGCAACTTTGTTCACGTACAATACAGGTTGGGATGCTGTTGGTAATGTTATATCTACAGCTGTACCAGTTGCACTAGAACAACCATTACTAATTAGATAGCTGGATATAGTATAAGAACCGACACCAAGGTCAAAAGTAGCAGTGGATGAAGATGTTGAACCTACTGATCCTGTTTTAAAAATATTATATTTAATATCTGAACCAGTTGGACTTGCTATAGTTACAGTTCCTGTTGCACTAGCACAGCCTTGAGGTTGAGTTACAGATAGCACAGGTGCGGCTGGGCGGAAAGTACATCCACTACCACCACCGGGATCATCGCCGGGAACAACTACACGCAATGGAACAGGTGTACCGGAAGCGCCTTTTTGTAATGTTACCAGTGGCTTCTTTATTTTGCCGTTAATTATTTTGTTTGCTTTATTTGAGTTTCCGATATTCAAAATTGCTTTTGAACTTATTTTTTGTTGAGCCAGTAACTGATTTTGTGAAAACAGGAAAACCAGGAATAATAATTTGCAAAAGCCAGATAAAAACTTGTTTTGCCGGAGTGTAAAATTGTGCATGATTACTTAGTTTGAGTATTTGGAAATGTATGAAGGCAGTTTGCGTTAAAACTTGTTTATTAGGGTGGCGGCTGCATTATTACTTTGTGCTCCAACGCCTGTATCCTGTTATCATAAATAAAATACACTACCACGATAAGCAGTAAAGCCAAAATGATTATTGCAAAGATGTATTTGTATTTAAAAGACATATGCAGGTATTAGTTGCAGATGATAAAAATAGTGTGGAGTACTACCTAATTAAAAATTAAACAAGCGACAAAACCCTGACAACCACCGGACAAAAAACGGACAGGTATTCAAACTTTATTGATAATCAGCATTTTTCTGTTTTCAGAATTGAAGCTTTCACATTTATTTCTCGTTTTTGTTTTTACCTTCATAACTCAATTGCGTCCATGAAAAAATATTTAGCCGTTTACAGCAGGAAGATTTTGTTATTGCTGTTTGCTCATTGTTCATTCCTTATTTCTTATTCCCAATGGTACAATCCCGAAAAAGTAAATAAGAAGGCGGCAGAATTATATGGCAAGGCTTATGAAGATGCACAGCATGAGCAATATCCTGCAGCCATGGAAAAAATTGAGAGAGCCCTGGAAATTGATCCCAAATTTGTAGATGCATGGCTTACCAGGGCGGGCATTTATGCCAACATGAAAAAATATGATTTCTCTGTAGCAGATTTTGAAAAAGGTCTTCAATTAGATTCCGTTTATGCTGCTGACTATTACCTTCCTTATTCAATTTCATTGGCTGGCATTGGGCAGTTTCAGCGTTCATTGGATGCTGTAAATATTTTTTTAAAAAATAAAACGCTTAATGAAAGAAGCCTTAAAGCAGCCAATTACAGAAAGAGCGTGTACGAATTTGCACTGGAATACGACAAACAACATCCTTCAAAAAATTATGTATTTGCGCCGCAAAACCTGGGTGATAGTGTAAATGCTATTTACTCCGAATACTATCCTGCACTTACCATTGATGGAAAGAAATTAATTTTTACCCGGCGGGTAGAAAGAGATGAAGATTTTTATGAGTGCGAATTAAAAGATGGAAGTTGGAGTAAAGCGATCCCACTATCAGGCAAAGTAAATACCAACTTTAATGAAGGGGCTCAAAATATTTCACAGGATGGCGAATGGATAATTTTCACCGGGTGCAATTACCCCGAAGGAGTTGGAAGTTGTGATTTGTATATTTCTTATAAAACAAAAATTGGTTGGTCGGAGGCTCAAAATTTAGGGCCGGTTATCAATACAGATTATTGGGAATCAGCTCCATCCCTATCGCCTGATAAAAAGGATTTGTATTTTAGCAGTGATCGCCCTGACGGTTATGGTGGAAGAGATATTTGGATATCGCACAAAAATGACAATGGCAAATGGGGCAAACCAATCAATCTTGGGCCGGATGTAAATACCACGGCTGATGAAAGCTGTGCTTTTATGTATGCAGATAACGAGACACTTTTCTTTAACAGCAATGGCCATCCCGGCTACGGGCAAACAGATCTATTTTTTTCAAAAAAACAAACAGACAGCACATGGGGTGAACCTGTAAATTTGGGTTATCCCGTAAATACCATCAATGATGAAGGTTCTTTGATTGTTGCTGCTGATGGCAAAACGGCTTACTATGCCAGCGATGCTGCGGGCAGCAGGGGAGCATTGGATTTATATAGTTTTCAATTAAGAGAAGATATCCGTCCGCCAAAAACTTTTTGGGTAAAAGGGCAGGTTTTTGATGAAAAAACAAAAGCAGGGTTACCATCTTCAGTAGAACTAACAGACATCAACACAGGGCAGGTTATCAGTAAAGTACAAACAGATGAGGAGGGCAATTATTTAACGACGTTGCCCCTTGGCAAAAACTATGCATTCAATGTAAACAGAAAAGGTTATTTATTTTTCTCAGCACATTACGATTTAAGCAGCAATTTACCTGACACAATATTTAAGGCAGATATTCCTTTGCAACCGATAACGCAAGGAGCTAATATCGTTTTGAATAATATTTTTTTTGATAGTAAAATGACAGAACTCAAAGCAGCGTCTCAGGCAGAACTGAACATTATAATACAGCTGATGCTGGATAACCCTCAATTAAAAATATTAATCAGCGGGCATACAGACAATATCGGAAAACCCCAGGACAATCTGTTACTTTCCAACGGAAGGGCCCTGGCAGTAACTAATTATTTACTGGCCAGTAAACAAATTGCAAAAGAGCGGATTTTGTTTAAAGGAATGGGCGCTGCTAAACCTGTTGCAGATAATAATTTAGAAGAAGGTAGGGCACAAAACAGGAGAACTGAGTTAAGTGTAATTAGTAATTAGTTTGTAAACCTACAGGAATTTAAACACAAATAATTTCAACTTTATTCTAACGAAATAAATAACTTTAACTGAAAAAATTTTTTGTATGGATACTTTAGTAAGAACGAGTGCAGAAGAAATAAATGTTAGCCTTATTGAATTTATAAAATCTTCTTTTAAAGGAAAAAGAATTGCTGTGCATATTTATGAAGAAGAGGATGACACTGCTTTTTTATTAGGCAATCCTGAAACTAAAAAAAGATTAATGGAATCTGTTGAAAACGTTAATCAATCATTACCCCTAAAAGAATATAGTATAGGGGAGATTGAAAACATTTTAAATGATGATGGGAAATGAGAAGTATTTTGTTGGAGAAAAATGCTATCGAAGACTTTGAATACTGGAGTAAAAATGACTCAAAAATTTTAAAGAGAATTGCAGCGCTTTTTCTATCAATAAGTAAAAACCCTTTTGACGGAATTGGAAAACCTGAACCATTAAGAGGCGATTTGAAAGGCTACTGGAGCATAAGAATTAATGATGAACATAGAATTGTTTATACTATCATTGAAGATAAAATCATTGTGATTTCGTGCCGAAGCCATTACAAATTTTGATTTACTTCCGAGAATAATTGAGTCGAAAATGCAGCAAGATTTACTTTATCAGATAGCCCTTACGCTTATCCCTAATATTGGAGATGTACATGCAAAATCCCTGGTTAATACTTTTGGGGATGCCCAGTCTGTTTTTAAAGCAAAGAAAAAAGACCTCGAACACATGGATGGCATTGGCATAGTAAGGGCAGGAAGTATCAAGGCATTTACTGATTTTACCAGCAGTGAAAATGAAATTAAATTTATTGAACAATATAAAATTACCCCCCTTTTTATTAATGATCCGCTATATCCACAGCGGCTAATAAACTGTTATGACAGTCCAACATTATTGTACTACCGGGGTAATGCCAACTTAAACTGTTCCAAGATAATTTCCATAGTCGGCACCCGAAACAGTTCAGATTACGGTAAAGCAGTTTGTGAAAAACTAATTGAAGATTGTGCCAATGAAAATATTTTAATAGTGAGTGGACTGGCATTTGGCATTGACACCATTGCACATAAAGCTGCTTTAAAAAACAACTTGCAGACGGTTGGCGTACTGGCACATGGGCTCGACAGGATTTATCCGGTTCAAAATAAATCGTTGGCAAAACAAATGACCATGCATGGAGGATTGCTAACTGAGTTTATCAGCCAAACCAATCCTGATAAACAAAATTTCCCCAAACGCAACCGGATTGTAGCAGGTATGTGCGATGCAATTATTGTTATTGAAAGTAGTAAAAAGGGTGGCTCCTTAATTACTGCTGAATTAGGGAATGGCTATAATAAAGATGTATTTGCCATCCCCGGCAGAACTACCGATTGTAAAAGCGAAGGCTGTAATTATTTAATTAAAAGTAATAAGGCATCGCTAATAAACAATGCTGATGATTTACTGGAAATGATGAACTGGAAACCAATAGCAAAAGCCAATATAAAAAAACAGCGGGAGCTTTTTATAGAATTAACAGCAGATGAAAAAGTAATGGTAGATATTTTACAACAACAAGAAAAAGTGCAAATTGATGAACTGTATTTTAAGAGTGGCTTAAGCAGCAGTTCGGTAGCAGCGGCTTTGCTGATGCTGGAAATGCAGGGTGTGGTTGCAAGTTTGCCGGGGAAGGTTTATAAAATAGTGCCGTAAATTAACTTTATAGTATTAGGTAATTTGTTCGCAAACGAAGGGTGGTTATGGCCTTGAATAAAAAGTGCTGGAAATTTTCCGGATCAGTCGTTAATAAATCAAGCCCGCCCGCCTGACGCCAGTCGGACGGGACTGTTTGAGCCGGCACAATCTATAAATTATTTACCTCTTCCGGCGTCCCGATAGCTATCGCATATGCGTCAGGCTATGGATATTACCCCTCATTTTTTTCCATATCAAATTAATATTGAAAATTAGTGCAACTGTATTTACGCCAGCGGCGTAACCTGTTTGTAGCTTTGCCAATACATACATGCAAACCCTGCGCCAGCGGCGCAGCCTGTTAATTTGAGAAATGTAGAAAAACGCAAGGTTGCCCCGCTGGGCCAAAGGCGGTTTATGTTATAATTTTCTACAAACAGGTTACCCCGCCGGCGTAAAAATTACAATACTAAAAACCCTTGAAACCTTTTACAGATATGTGGTTTAGCTATTTAATTAAAAAATTAGCTTGCCGCCAATACGATAGCTATCGGGATCCTTGATTTTAAGCTGATACGGAAAATTTCACCTGTCCCGAAAGCCGGGAGCCTTTTTATTCTCCCGCTGAATAGCGGGATTGATTTTTTTTTTTACTTTTTTTATCAACCTGTCCCGAAAAAATCGGGAGAAAAAAAAGTAAATAGAAGCTAGCTCAAAAGGATAAAGGCTTTGCGAACTAAATAGTTAATCCTATAACTGTAAATTGTTCCATAGGGACAACCAATAAAAAATTAAGTTTGTCCTTTAATAGGGTTGTTGAGCTATCCGGAATTTAATTACGGAATTAACTCAACAAAAAAATAATATTTCAACTTTCCCTGTATTTACTATAAATATTGAAGACCATTTGCTACATTCATACTCAGAACATTTTACTGCCCCACTTCCAGTCCAAATATCATATTGAATAGATCTCCACGGTTGTAATTTATTATATTTTTAAATTAATCACTAAAAAATAAGTCATGAAAACACTACTGACTGCTATTATTGTAATTTCAACTTTTATTAGCACACAGGCACAGGTTACACAAATCAATTCCAACCAGAGCCTGGAGGTAACGTTTCCATTAAACAGCACTAAAACAATCCTTGTTTCAAAGCTGGACAGTTTATTATGGGTAACAGATGCTACGCTGGTTGGCACCGTACAAATATCCAACACAATCAAGTTTGAGGAGAGCGCTGGTTTGCTTTCGGGTAAACTACTATTCCGTGGCACCACCACTGCCACTGGCTCAGAAATGTATATCACCGATGGTACCCCGGCAGGAACCACGCTTGTAAAAGATATTTATCCAGGCATGGAGAGTTCAGCACCAGCTGATTTTTTGTTGCTAAGTGGCTTTGTTTATTTTAGTGCGGTCACACTTGCTGAGGGCCGTGAGCTATGGAAAACAAATGGCACTAATTTAGGCACTACCCTTGTAACAGACATTGTAACAGGCCCAACCGGCAGCAATACAGAAAACGGATATAAATTGTTTACCAATGGTACTTATCTCCTTTTTGCAGCCAATACTGCTGCAGAAGGCCTTGAACTCTGGAAATCTGACGGCACTAATGCCGGCACCGTTTTGTTAAAGAACATCAACACAGGTGCTGATTCATCTAACCCAAAGGATTTTTACACCTTAAATGCCAACAGCATTTTATTTACCGCCAAAGATGCAACACATGGAGAAGAGTTGTGGAAAACAGATGGCACCGCCTCCGGTACCGTATTGGTAAAAGATATCAATGACGGTTTGCCTGGCTCTGCTTCGGTTGAACTGCTTCCAGGTTTTGCCTTCCCTATTTTCCAGGGTTTTCACACGTTCAATAACAAAGCTTATTTTAGGGCGTTTGATGGAATAAGTACCGCAGCATTGTGGAGCACAGATGGCACCACTGCCAGTACAGTATTGGTAAAAGATATTATTCCGGGCAGCAGCTTTCCCCCTCCTTTTATTTTTGTTAATAATGCGGTAAACTTAACAGGCAAATTCATGTTTGGTGTTTCTGATGGATCAGCCACTTCCGAATTATGGCAGTGTGATGGTACACCCGCCGGAACCAGCCTGTTCAAATCATTTTCATTTATAAACAACGACTTCCCTATCCTGCTTGTCAACTACCAGTACGACGTGAATACGGGCACTTTAACCACTCCCTTGTTTCAGGGCAACAAATTCTTTTTCTCAGCCTCCAACAATGGGGAAGGAAGAGAATTATGGGTTTCCGACGGCACATTGCCCAATACTAAAATTGTAAAGGATATCTGGTCCGGATCTTCAAATGGAATTGATTTTCCCAGCTATGCCTTTTCAACCGATACCTTATATTTTTCAGCCAACGACGGTTTAAAAGGAAATGAATTATGGAAAACAGATGGCACAGCGCTGGGCACTGTTTTAAAAGCAGATATTAATGTGGGAGCAGGAAATTCAGACCCACAATTGGATTTTTTTATAGGCAATATTAATGGTAAATTAATTTTTAGTGCAAATAACGGAGATAATGTAGCAACCGACTTGTATGTATTAGGCGGCAGCGGAGTGATACCACAATCTTCTACCCCATGTATTGGTAGCAATTTCTCCATCACGTCCAATATTGCCGGCGCCACTTACCAGTGGCAGGTAAATACCGGAAGCGGTGTCTTTTCCAATCTTAGCAATAATGCCACCTACACCGGTACCACCACAGCTACGCTGCAGATAAACAATGTGCCTTCTACTTTATTGGGCTACCAGTACCGTTGTACTGCAGGAGGTAATTTTAGTACAATTACCACTATAAAATTTGTAAATACCTGGAAGGGTACAATAAATAACCTCTGGAATAACCCTGCAAACTGGAGTTGCAACAGGGTACCGGATGACCATATGGAAGTAATAATTAATTCTGGTACGCCCATATTAAATGTTAACGGAATCTGCATTAGCATTACTATAAGTACAGGCGCAAACTTAACTGTTAATACAGGATTTAGTTTAAAGGTGGCACCTCATTCACATTAAACATTTTATTGTATAATTTTCAGACTTTGTCCCCTACCGGTGGAATACCCAGCGGCTGATCATTTAAAAATAGTTTATTGATGGTTGTCAAAGACATTGGTGTTTATCAATACGGATGAATTAATTTTTACATTGTAGAGGTGAACCAGTCTGTTGTAAAAACTGTTTCAACTGCAAAGAGCAATTTTATTTTTTCCTGCAATTATACAAGTCTATCTATTTATAAGGATCATTCCTTTCTGCTTTATTCACTTGCAGATAAAATAAGATTATACACATAAATGCCAGTTGTTAAACCGCTGCGGTTAATAACCTGCAAGCGCTTCCCATTGCAAATTCGTTCCGTTCCTGAGTTTTTCGTTCCCATTTTTCGCCTTCAATAAAAACACAAAAAAAGAACTTTGTCTTCAAATACCACAAAGTGCTTTGCCGAATAATCTTACATCATTTCAAACAACTTTCCCTAAGTAACACCGGGTAGGGTGGTGCGATGCCAATTAAGCTTTTACGCAATCTGCGTGAACAGCATAGGGCTTAATGTTACCAAATAAAAACAGCCCCTCGGTTGAGGGGCTGTTTTTATAATTTATTTTTTATTATCGATCAATTCGTTGCCTTTACGAGTGGTAATGTAATTATTTCATCACCAGCCTGCACCTTTAAAGTATAAGCACCCGCTGCATACTTTCCAAGGTTTAATGTTTTAATGTTTGAACCTTTAAATCCCTGAACCTGGTAAGCTTCAATCATTTTACCAGCCGCATCAGTTATTGAATAATTTACTCTGGAATTTTCTACTAAATCAAAACTCAACGTAGTATTTTGCTTAATTGGGTTTGGATAAACACCAACTAAAATACCCTTTGTATTCAACCTTATATTTTTAATATCTGTGTAAACAAATTTACCATCTTTATCAATCTGTTTAATTCGGAAGTAGATAACACCCTTAGTTCTAAGGGCGGACAAATTTTCTTGTGTAAAATTATAAATGTTTGAAGACCCGCCATTATTAAAGGCTTTTATAGTTGCAATCGAAGTAAAATCAACTCCATTTGTACTTCTTAAAACTTCATATTTATCAGTATTGCTACTTTCTTCCTCAACTGACCAGTTAAGTAAAGCCTTATCTTTATTTCTAATAACATTAAAATCTTTAAATTTTACTGGAAGTACTGCCAAGGGCTGTATTGGGGCAAATGATGTACCAGAAGACCAACCACCTGGATCATTTATAACTGAAAGAGTTCCAAAGAAAATATCACTTTGTGCAGTAATATCACCGTTACCAGCTTGAATAATTTCATAGTAAATCTGAGAATTACCACTAGGGCCAAAAGTAGGCGAATCCCAATGGTCTAAACGGGAAGACGAAAAACCATTGCCGTTAGAAAAATTAATAGTTAAAACTGGATAGGGTGTATTAGCAATCCATGTATTAGTATTAACACCAGGCGCATTTGAATTATTTACAGCTATGAAATCATAATGCATCCTTCCTCCTTCTTCATATGGGGTCTGTGGTGTAACTGCTACATCAGGTATGTGATTTGTACCAACAGTTAAATTCGGTCTATCAGCAACACCTGGATCTGTAATACTTAATGAAATAACAATATTATTAAAATGCTTATCTACTAAAGCAACGTTGGATTTAGCATAAACTGTTACTTGATTAGTAGCATTACTAACTAATGTTGAAGTCACTGCATTGGATATCGTTTGCGAACTCACTTTAAAACAAAACGCAATAGATACTACGAGTAATAATGAAATCTTTTTCATTTTATAATAATTAATTGAATTAAAAATTGGGTTGAGTGATAGATGCACCAACATTACCTGCAAGAGCAACATTAATCAATATGTTTGCATCATTTCCGCCACCAGTAAATCTTACGGTACCATTTAGATTTAAATCACTTCTATTGTAAGTAGAAGTAACCGACCCCCCTACAATTCCGCCCAGAGTCGTATTTAATATTTGATTTAAATCATTACCCCCCCCTGAAAGCCTAACCACACGATTTCCTGTTGCATCACCGGCCCAAAGTCCAAATACTGTGGGTGTCAAACTTGCCATTGCATTGTTTGTAACAGCTCCAGCAAACGCCTGACCTAAGCCCGTTGTGAAATCGTAAGTTGTACTTGTTGTTTTTGCCAGAGAAAATGTTCCTGCTGACCTTACTCCAAGATGATTCCTATGCCTGATTGAAACGTAATAAGCTCCCGCAGCATTACCGGCAAAATTTACTGGTGTTATTCCATCTGTTTCAACAACGGTTCCATTACGTAAAAGCAATACAGCTCTTTGAGACACAACTATTCCGTCGGCTGCCCGGTGAAGTTGTGCTAATACCCAGTCCACAGCAGTAGTATTTGAAGCTAAGCCTGCCGCTGAACCAATTACACTTGCAACAGAAGTTTCTCCACCACCACTTCCCCTTAAAGTTGGTGTTATCATGGTAAGTGCCGAGTATGGTTCGGAAAGTGGTATAAGATTTAAAGATCTTAATCCATCAGTCATAACACCGGAAATAATGTAATTACCCTGCAAAAATACTTTAGGACTAACCAACAAAGGACTCAACACCGGCCTTGTACCTACAGCAAATACTCCTAATGACATTACACCGGTTCTTGTATAAGTATAAGGATTGGCTCCCATAGCTGCAGTTGTTTGGCTATTTAATAAATCCCAGCCCTGTGTTGCACCAGCAGTTGGTATGTAATAAGAAATTCCGGCTCTTGTTCTGTCAAACCCTGCCAGTTCATCTGCTGCATTCCAGGTGGTGGTAAGGCTCAAATTACTGCCACCAGCAACAACTTCAGAAAGTTCCCAGCTATTATTAATGGTTTCTTTTGTATAAGCTGAACCTGTGCTTCCGTTTGCCAAAACATTGGCAAAAGATCTTGCACCAATTTCATCAGCCGTACCACTATTTGAAACAGCTATAGGATCGTAAGAAGTAGTTGAGTTTCCTATTGGGAAAGTAAAGGATGTTGCACCCAAGGCCGCTTTTGCCAATTTCCCTGCACCATTAGTAACCACAAATTTTGTAGCTGTTGCACCAGTAATTGTTCCTGCATTACCAAGGGTAAGATTATTGGCACCTAATATTACATCACCGTTGGTGAATAAAATATCGCCACTTACTTTGGCGCTGCCTGTTAAAGTAACGTTGGCCGTATTATCAATCTCCACATTGGGGATTGTAAAACCACCCATATTTACGTTTTGATTGGCAGTACCTTTCAGTATCACCTTTCCAGTTCCCAGGATATCAGTATTACTGGTAACATCTCCCTGTACGGTAACTGTTGCACCAGACTGTATGGTAAAAGTAGCCTGGTCAATAAATAATTGGGCAGATGCAATGTTACAGAAAGCACCCGCTGTTATGCCAAGCAGCATTAAGTGTAATTTTTTGGACCTCATGAAGCGATTTTTAGAAATTATAAAATAGAATTCAAAAATAGTTAGTTATTCAATAGTACAAAAACAAATTTAGTAATCGGATATTTTGATTTATTAAATGGCGGGATATTGGAAAATTTTAATAAAAATAAAGAAAAGGATTTGAATAACCAATACCCTGAATAGGGTATTTTTTATTTTCTTGAAAATAAAATCTGTTTTCATTCTGCAAATTCACCGAAATTCGCCCTTCTTAAACATAATTTATGGTTGCAGAAATTAAAGTACCCTCCGTTGGAGAAAGTATAACAGAGGTAACGCTGGTAAAATGGATGAAAAAAGATGGCGAATGGGTAGAGAGGGATGAAGTTATTGCTGAATTAGAAAGCGAAAAAGCAACATTTGAAATAAATGCAGAACAGGCGGGCTTGCTTAAAATAATTGCTGCCGAAGGCGATACTTTAAAAATAGGGGATATTGCCTGCAGCATAGATACAAGTGCTGAACAACCAGCATCCGCATTAGAAAGCAATAAAGAAATCTTAAAAGCACAGGCACCGGCTTCACCGACTACAAAAGAAGCAGTTGCTGCATCAACTGTAAAAGCTACGCCGGTAGCTGCTGCTATTATAGCAGATAAAAAACTAGATCCTACAACAGTAACCCCAACAGGTAGTAACGGTAAAATTTTTAAACAGGACGTAATGGATGCCCTTAATAATCCCGGAAGAAAACCTGGAGTTGCTTCATTTGGCAGGAACGAACGTTCGGAAAAAATGAGTGTCTTACGTAAAACAATCAGCAGGCGCCTGGTAGAAGCAAAAAATACTACCGCCATGCTTACTACTTTTAATGAAGTAGATATGAGTGCCATCATGGATATCAGGTTAAAAAATAAAGACAGGTTCAAAGAGCTGCAT